>OIXX01000305.1_pt1 | contig 33630 bp, 28 predicted proteins | sample 1588161 | NCBI WGS metagenome assembly OIXX01 (sample SAMN03283274) | human gut metagenome | biome: human-associated habitat; material: feces | host: Homo sapiens | place: Peru | collected 2012
TTTTAGGGAGCTGCTTCCGTTAGACGTGCCCAGTAAGACGTAAGAGAGACGTTGCGCCAGCAGTTAATTCAGATTTGAGTTCATAGATGGGGGGGGTTCCTGGGGACAGGAACGTGTGTTTTATTGTGGCCGAAAAAGAAGTAACAGAGAGCTGTGCATTCGTGGGGGACGCACTGGCTATTAAAGAGATTAAACCGAGCGGTACGCTTGGCTACCGCTTTATTAAGAGACTGTTTGACCTTGTATTCAGTCTTTTGATGAGCGTACTGCTGCTTATCCCTATCGCCATTGTGTGTGCGCTCATCAGCCTTGAATCGCCTGGCAGCCCCATGTATACGCAAGAGCGCGTTGGCAGGGGCGGAAGGACCATCAAGATTTTTAAGCTCCGCAGCATGGTCTCCGACGCTGGCGATGTACAGAAGTATCTGAGTCCCGAGCAGCTACATCAGTGGGAAGTTGAGCGCAAGGTTGACGATGACCCCCGCATTACCAAGGTTGGTCGGTTCATCCGTAAGTGCTCAATTGACGAGATGCCGCAGTTTCTCAACGTGCTGAACGGCGATCTTTCCGTCATTGGGCCGCGCCCCATTACACGGGATGAGCTCGAGCAGCATTTTACTGATGAAGAAAAAGCCGAGTTGCTTTCTGTTCGGCCTGGCATTACGGGCCTGTGGCAGGCGACTGATCGTAATGCCGCTACCTTCGAGAGCGGTTTGCGTCAAACAATTGAACTTAATTACGTGCACAATCGCTGCTTTCGCATGGACTGGAAGTGCTTCACAGGCACCTTTGGTGCCATGTTTGGCAAGAAGAGGACGGGGCGATAGATGGTCAATCCTATTCGTGTCGCACAGATAGTTGGAAAAATGAACGGCGGTGGCGTTGAGGCTGTCGTCATGAATTACTACCGCCACATCGATCGCAGCAAAGTGCAGTTTGACTTTCTTGTTGATGCCGATTCGACGCTTGTTCCGCGCGAAGAAATCGAATCGCTCGGTGGCAGGGTCTTTGAGATTCCGCCCTATCAGCATGTAGCCGAATACCAGGGAGAACTTCAACGTCTCTTTAAGCAAGAGGGCTGGAAGATTGTCCACAGTCATCTCAACGCGCTTTCGGTCTTTCCGCTTCGTGCTGCAAAGCGGGCCGGTGTTCCCGTGCGCATTGCACACAGTCACTCTACGAGTGGAAAAGGCGAGTATGCCAAGAATGCCCTGAAGGCCGTGCTGAAAACGCAATCGAATCGGTATCCAACACATCGATTTGCATGCAGCAAGTTTGCTGGTGAATGGCTATTCGGTGATGCTGCAGAGTTCGAGGTCGTATACAACGCAATTGATTTGGATCGCTTTCGCTTCAATGCGGAGGCTCGCGCGCATGCGCGAGCCGACCTGGGCCTCGCCGGCAACCAGTTTGCCATTGGGCATGTGGGACGTTTTACAGCTCAGAAGAACCATGCGTTTTTGATTGAAGTTTTTACTGAGGTCGCAAAGCGCCGCGACGATGCCGTCCTGTTGCTTGTCGGCACCGGCGAAGCCGGGGCCTCCGTAAAGGCCTTGGTGGACGAACGCGGTCTCACGGATCGCGTTAAGTTTCTGGGACAGAGAAGCGATGTCAATCGTTTGTACCAGGCGTTTGATGCGTTCGTTCTGCCAAGCCTTTACGAAGGCCTGGGCCTCGTCGGCGTCGAGGCACAGGTGTCTGGCTTACCGTGTTTGCTGAGTGATGCAATTACGCGTGAAGTGGACGTAACGGGGGAGTGCAAATTCTTATCGATTGAAAACCCCGACGTTTGGGCTGATGAAATCGATTCGCTCTCGCCGTGCTCGTATGAGGGTCGATTGTCTGTCTCAAGCGGACTTTTCGCCGATTACAACATTGACTTGCAAGGCAAGCGACTGACTCGAAAATATCTAGATCTCTATTCAAGGAATTAGATGGCAAGCAGTAACTTGGTATCGGTGATTGTGCCGGTATATAACGTCAAATCTTATCTTCAAGAGTGTTTTGATAGCATTTGCCGTCAAAGCTATCAGAATATTGAGATCATTCTCGTTGATGATGGCTCGACCGATGGGTCCGGAGAGCTTTGTGATGAAATCGCTGCGAAAGATGATCGTTCTACCGTTTTACATAAGAAAAACGGCGGTCTTTCTGACGCTCGCAATGCGGGGCTGCGCATTGCTCGGGGCGATTGGATTTCTTTCGTCGATAGTGACGACTATATTTCTCCCGTTTTTATCGAAGTTTTGCTAAATGCGGTTTTAAAGACAGGCTGTGAAATGTCTGCTATCCCGTTTGGTAAAGCCTTCAGCGATGGATCTGAATGCGAGCTGGTTAACTCTCTCGATTTGGTGCCGGATGCAGAGCTTGTGGAGTCTCATGAAGTGCAGCGCCGCATGCTTTACCAATCCTTGGACACCGGAGCCCAGTGGCGTCTATATTCAAAAAGCTCTTTAGGCGTTGATCCCTTTCCGGTTGGCCTTTATTACGAGGACCTTGCCATCGTCTATAAAATCATCCACAAATTGGACAAAATAGCAATTTCAGATTGTCGTGGACTTTATGCCTACCGCATGCGTGGAGACAGCATTATTCGTCAAAATTATAAGCACTTAAAGGGAGAGTCAGCACTTAAGATTAGCGATCAGCTGTTTGCCGATATGTCTAACTGGTATTCGGACCTTACTGATGCTGCTGCTTCTAGGTGTTTTTCGCTCTGCAGGATGGTGTTTGCGCAGGTGCCCGTTTCTAGCGCGGACGGCTCATTCCCGGAGTTCAAAGCCGACGCCGATGATCTTTGGAATGTCATTTCGCGCCATCGTAAAGCTGTTCTATTAGATTCTTCTGCGCGATGCAGAGAAAGGCTAGCGGCTGCTTTTGCTCTTACTGGGCGATCTGCTTTCGAGCGGTTTTGTAGACTGTGCCGGAAATTTGGTTTGATGCAATGAACTATTTATTCGTATTCGCCTTTTTGGCACTATGCGTTTATTTCGCTGATAAATGCAGGGGATTGCTCAGGTTGCTGGTTCTATTAATTGGCCTCGTCGTCCCCGCTCTACTAGCTGGATTTCGCGATGAGACAGTTGGTGTAGACGTTTTAGCTTATGCGAAATGGATGTGCCTTACAGCCCAACGCCTCGATTTCCTGTCCTTTCTTAATTTCGAATCGGGCGTTGCGTCTATTGGCTGGAATGTGTTTACTCGGATAGCGACTGGGCTCACAGGCGGATTACCCGGATATCTTTTTTGCATTGAATTCGCATGCGTGATTCTTGTTTACTCCTCATGGTCGAAGTTGGAGAGGCGCTTGTTCGGCTACGTGAGCGAGCTGATGCTCGATGCATTCGTGCGGGCCAACGGGCCGCGCGCTGCCGAGCTTCCTGTTCTGCTCTTGGAGAGGCAGAACCTGCCTAAGCGATACGCGAGCGCCGCGTTGCGGAAGCTCGGCTTCGTCGACTACGTTAAAGAGGAGCGCAACCAAATGAGCACGCTGGGAAAGGGAGGCACAGAGTGACCTCGCGGTACGACAGGATGCTTTTTCTCGCCAAGTGTCTGAAACGGGTGCCACCCCTGGCGGGGCCGGCGCGGGCGTCCAACGACTGGCGCCATGGGCTGGTGATGCGCGAGCTCGAGCCGCTGCTCGCCTCTGCGGCCTCCGGGGTTCCGGCTGTCGGCGAGATGGCCGAGGACGAGCCCGGCACGGTCTGGGTGTTCTGGTGGCAGGGCGAGGACAAGGCCCCTGCGCTGGTCAGGAGCTGCATCGACTCCATCAGGAGGAACTCGGGAGGGTGTACCGTGCGGGTTGTCTGCAGGGACAACCTGTCAGATTACGTCGAACTTTCCGACGCTATACGCGACAAGGTCGGGACGGGTGCGATATCCCTCACGCATCTGTCGGATATCGTTCGGTTCGCTCTGCTCGCGCGGCACGGCGGGGTGTGGATGGATGCCACTCTTTTCGTTACGGCCCCGCTGGACATCGCCCTTCCCGAGCGCGGCGTGTTTACATGCGGCGGGTACGCCGACCCGACGCACTTCAACGTGTCTCTCGGCAGGTGGACCGGCTTCTTCCTAGGGTCTAGCGCGGGCGGGGAGTTGGCGAGGTTCGCCGACGCGTTTTTCGCGCGCTACTGGGAGGAGAATGACCGGCTTATCGACTACTTCCTCATCGATTATGCCCTCTCGTACGCCTACGACCGTAACATCGGGTCATTCGCCTCTTCTTGCTCGGCGGCGCGGGGTCGTCAGCCCGGGCTCTTCGGCCTGCAGCCGCTACTCGAGGATTCGTTTGATCGGCAGGTATGGGAGCGTCTGTCGTGCGACACATCCGTGTTTAAGCTCTCCTACAAGCACGTTCCCGCGCGAATTCGCGGGACGTTCGCGGAGAGGGTCCTCGAAGGCGACCTCGGGCGTCAAGTTCCGGCCGTCTCCGATATTGGTTAAGGGGTGCTATGTTCTACCTTGTTGTGATTGCGCTGTCGTCTGCGCTTTCTCTCCCTGTCGAGAGGCTGCTGCGCGCCAGGCACGCGGCGTGGGCGGTGTTCGCCGTCGCCGCGGTCGTATCGTTGTCCGTTCTAAACGGCGTACGCGATTATTCTATCGGCACGGATGTCGGCGTCTATGGGAACTACGTATTCACGGCCGCCACGTATAGCCAATCACTTGGATCGTTCCTGCGGACGTGCGATGCCCTTGGTGGGGTAGAGTACGGCTACGCTACCCTGAACTATGTTGTTGCCCTCTTCTCCGACAGTCCACACGTTTTCTACTTTGTGCTCGGCATGCTGACGAACGGCATCGCGTTCGCGGCTCTGTGCAGGTTGAGGAGAACGACGAGCATATCGCTTGGTTGGCTGGTCTACGAGCTTGTGTTCTTCCCAACCACTCTGAACGCTATGCGGCAGTCCGTTGCCATCGTATTGGTCCTGCTTGCGGTGATTTTCGCGATGGAATCGCGGTTAAGGATATCGGTGCTGTCTCTCGTAGTTGCCTTCAGTTTCCACCGATCTGCCATTATTGGCTTGCCTATCGCTGTCGCCGCGTATTTATGGTGCCACCAAACTGCCACTCTAAACGATGCCGCGATGGTTAGGCGCCGCAGACTGCTCCTGATAACGATGCTGGTTGTTGGCGCCCTGCTGCCGAGTGCCATCGGTCTACTTGACTCGATGGGATTGATAGGGGAGAAGTATGCGAACTACCTTGCGTTCAGCAGCGATAGAGATCTCTTAAACCCGATTCTAGTTCGCTTTCCATTCGTCCTCCTTGCTGTCTGGCATTTCTTAGGGGGACTGACCGACGAACATTCGGAATCGGATATCGTGATGCTCTTCATAGTCATTGAGCTGCTTCTGCTGCCGCTTAAGCTTGTATCGGATGCTGCCTTCAGGATTGCGTTGTACTTTGGAATTTTCAAGGTGGTGGCTTATCCGGCTGCGGTGGCTCGGCTCGACGACTTCTGGCGTCTTACAGGGAATGTGGCACTCGTCGCGTATCTCATTTTCTATTTCTGGTGGCAAATCGTGCTCAGCGGTTCTGAGGGCATTTGGCCCTTTGTCGTCGCCCATGAGTTTCTAGTTTAGCTAATGCTAGAAATAACAGCATGTAACTATTATTGATATATATAGGAGTAGTCGTGTCAAATCCAAAGTTCTCAGTTGTCATTCCTGCTTATAACGTTGACCGGTATATCGCAGAATGTCTTGATTCCATACTGGGCCAGGGAAGAAATGATGTTGAGGTCATCGTCGTGAACGATGGCTCTACGGATTCGACTTCCGAAGTGGTTGGAGGTTTCGTTCACGAGCAAGCCTCTGTTCTCCTGGTTAACCAGGAGAACAGAGGCCAGCTCGCCGCCCGGCGAGCTGGCCTCGCCCATGCGCACGGGGATTACATCCTCTGCGTCGACGGCGATGATGGTCTGGTCCCGGGTGCCCTTGACATTCTTGCAGATATCATCGACTGCCATTCCCCTGACTGCATTATGTTCGCCTTCACGAGAACGAGGGACGCTCTGGCAGATGGGCACGTGTCAAGTGACATTGTTATTAATTTCCCCAGCAGGGAGGAGGTAATTTTGCGATTCGCGCGAACAAGGGATCTAAACAACATGTGTTCAAAATGTGTCCGAAGGAGCTGCATGGAATCCGAAAGAGATTTCGGGCGCTTTGGCCGGATGCAAAACGGCGAGGACTTGGTGCAGTCCATAGCTGTGATCGAGGCTTCACGAACCTTCGTCGAGATGGATGCCGCGCTCTATTACTACAGGCCCAACGCATCAAGCATCACGAGCACGTTTAGGGAGTCAGACATTCGTGACGTCTTCGTTGCGAGGGGGGAGGTTCACTCCTTTCTGGAAAGGGAGCGGGCGGGAGTGGAGCTTGGACGAGCTGCCTTCGCTGTCGATCTAATGCAGGCTGTCGATATCGCCCAATCCGCTTGCCTCTCTTCTGCTTCGGTCGAGAGGAGACGGCGACTTCTCGATAGGATTGTTGATTCCGACTTTTACCGGCTTGCCGAGGAAAGTTATGGTGGAATCAGTTCTCTCAGGCCCGATTACCGGCCTCTTGCCCCCTTGCTGACAAGGAAAAGGTACGGTGCATTTGCGGCTGCCGCCCGGGTTCGCGCTGCGGCGATATCTGTGTACCGTGTGTTGAGAGCGAGAGGACTCAGATGATGCTCGAAAGGCACAATAATTCCATGGTAGCTCAGGTAATCAAGGCGGACCGGGGGGCGAACGGCGGCGGGCGCATGAGCTGCCTTCTGCTCAAGAGCTTCAGGCTCGCTTGCGACGAGTCTCGATTCTGGCGCGCTGTGCACACGGCGGTCGCCATCGTGCTGAACTGCAGCCCCGGATCAACTTCTTCGGGGGGCCGGCTCGGAGCCGGGCTCAGGTTGCCCCATCCCTACAATATCGTCATCTCCAGTCATTCCCGCGTCGGCGAGGGCTGTACGATCTTCCACAACGTCACGCTCGGGTCGAGCGAGAAGCCTCCCATCGAGAGCAGCGCGCCCGTCCTCGGCGATGGGGTCTACGTCGGTACGGGTGCGATCCTCATCGGGGGCATCACCGTTGGGGGCGGTGCGCGGATCGGCGCCGGAGCCGTGGCCACGAGGGACATCCCGACGGGCGCGATGGTCGTCGGTGAGAACCGGATCATTAGAGGCTCGCATGATTCCGATAATCGGTATTTGTTTGACTAGCGTGGAGTGCATTAATACTTTTCGACCTTTGGGAGGATTCCACCGAGATGCCCGAACGAGCGCTCCCATGGGAACGATCTTGCTTTGATAGAACGGAAGGCCATAAGCCATTATCGCGAGTACGTATCGTGGATGTTCAGGCGAGGGCATGCTTCAGAAATAATGTGCTAAGTAGGTTTGCAAGATTGCGGTCTGGCGGTCGGCGTCGCTATATTCATTTGAATTTAAAGCCAGGGAACGATCAGAGCCCGTCGTGAGGGGATGTTGAACGAATGTTGAAATTTGAAAAGAATCACCGAGAAGGAGATTGCGTAGAGCTAGCTTCGTCAGCCCGCTCTACGCCGTTTTGTGCGACTCCGCAGTCCAACAGCGACAGCAAAGAGAATGCCTCATGCCGTTTTAATCAGTCCGATTGCCCGTTCGCGTTGGGGGCGTGATTTGCGTGCCTGCCAGATCGCTCAGCACCAACATTGCGTGGCAGTACCTCTTGCAGATCGCCACCTACGTCTTCCCCTTCATTACTCTGCCTTACCTCACACGCGTGCTTGGTCCGGACGGTTACGCCGTGCGCGCCTACGCCGTGTCGGTCATGGGGCTCGTGACGACGGTTGTTGACTACGGGTTTAACCAGTGGGGCACGCGCGAGGTCGCGCTGCACAGGCACGACGCCGCCTACATCGGCCGCATCTCCTCGATGATATGCCTGCTCAGGTTCGCTATGATGGGGGTCGGGGCCGCCGCTGTCGCGGCAGCGACGCCCTTCATCCCGCTCATGGCCGCCAACCCTGCCTATATGATGGTCGCCTACGTCGGGGCTTGCCTGTCCGCGATGCTGCCGGACTTCGTCTTCCAGGGGCTGGAGGACATGTCGATACTTACCGTGCGCTACGTGGGATCCAAGCTCGTCTCGGTCGTCCTGGTGTTCCTCCTCGTCCACGGGCCGGAAGACTTGGTTTTGGTTGCCGTGTCAGAAATGGCGACCTCGCTCGTCGCATTCGCCTGGAGTTGGGCCGACGTCGTCTTCGCCCGAGGCATCAGGTTGAGTCTTTGCGGTGTGCGGTTCCGGGATCTCGCGGCCTGTTTTAAGGCTTCTACTGTGTTCTTTTTCAATTCGGCCTCCACGACCATTTTTACCGGGCTTACGACCGTCATGATCGGGGTCTTCGTCACCGATGCGGCTCAGGTCTCCTACTGGTCTCTTTCCATGTCTGCGGTCGCCGCGGTTCAGTCTCTCTACAATCCGCTCGCCAACAGTCTCTATCCGCACGTGGTTGCCCACCGTGATCTCGCACCGGTGAAGCGGCTGCTAATGATTGGTTTACCAATCGTCTCTATCGGTACCTTCCTGTTCTGGCAGCTCGCCAACGTGGTGATGCTCGTGCTTGGCGGTCCGGGTTACGTTGCGGGGACCGAAGTGGTGCGTCGCGTCGCGCCCGTCCTACTCTTCTCGTTCCCGGTGATAATGCTCGGGTTCCCGGTGCTTGCGGCGGGTGGCAGGGAGCGTTGGCTCACGGCATCGTCCGTGATCTCTGCGGCCTTCCATGTCATCGGGCTCTTCATCCTCGCCGCCGCAGGTGACTTCACCATCCCGGCAGTCGCCGTGCTTCGTTCGTGCACCGAGTTCGTCCTCATGGCGGCGCGGATTCTGTTTGTTCTCAGATGGCGATGTTCTCGTGCTGATGCGGATTCAAATCGAACGAAGTGTGGGATTCGAGACTAAAACAGTCTTGCTTTAGGATAAACGTTTTATGGAAGGGGAAACCTATGTGCTCCGACATTCGTAAGCAGGCAATTCTGAGATCATAGCCCACAAGGACTTCGACTAGCTCGCCAACATGATGGGGCACCTCGATTTCGAGGGCTTCGACATGTACGTCCATGTCGATGCAAAGGTGGGAGGCGTGCCGTTCGGCGACCTGGCCGCCTCGTGCTCGAGATCCCTCGTTGGGTTCGTCGGCCGCATGGAAGTCTCCTGGGGTGATTCCTCGCAGCTCGATTGCAACCTCAGACTCATCGGCTCCGCGCTGCGGAGGGGGCCGACGCCGTATTAGCAAGGTTGCCGGACCTTATGCGTTCTGGAGCGTTATCTATCTTGTAGCGTTTCCCCGCCTTTCATGGGTGTCTGTGTTTCTGACGTTCGCTGTGGGCGTTGTATCAGCTCAGATGTACAATTTATTGGCGCTCTTCATAGCGTTGTAACAAAGTGAGCCCGTTACCGGCTTGTTCCGGCAACGGGCTTTTCATTATCTACTTGGCGTTATGCAAATTGTCGGGCATTCGCAAGTCGATTCTTCCTTTCACCGACTGGCAAAACGATTTACACCTAATTGTGGACGTTACCAACGCGATTTTCTTTGTCCCTGCATCGATCTCGCTAAACTAATAGCTGCTGCTACCAGGGCATTTTCTGGTGCACATCCTATTGGCTCCTGCGAAGATAGGAGCGGGTATGTTTGCCGCCGAGTCCCACACCAGCCGTCATCACATCGCGATCGCTGCCATGGCCTGCCTATGCGTCTTGCTGGGCGGGCCTTCGTATGCCGCGGGCGCGGAGAGCCTCATCATCGCGGGCGTTCGCGGTGGACGGCTGCACCGTCGATGTTCGGGCATACGGGACCGGCGTCACGGACGAGGCCGTGGCCGGCGTGATCGCCGGCGGCATGGCCGTTCGCGGCGGCGGGCGCGTCGTCGCCGTCGCTACCGCGGCCACTTCTGGCGTGCATACCTATGGTGTGTACCTGATCGACGCGGGCGGGGGCGTCGGCCCGGCCGGGTGCAGGTTTTCCGTCGATGCCTCGTGGCTCGATGCGACCGGTGCCGTCGGCGGTGTCGGGTGCGCGGGCGGGTCGCTCGTGTCCGCGCGGTTCGCGGCGCCTGCGGGGGAGACTGACGGGCGCGAGGTGCCCGGCGGCTCGGGCGAGCCGGCTGGCGGTACCGGTCCCACCGTTGAGCAGCCCGGTGCCGGGACCGCGACGGGGCCCGTCCCGAGGCCCGCGGCTACGACGCCCAAGACGACCACGCCGACCAAGACGATCGTGACCAAGACCACGGCGTCCAAGGCCAAGACTGCCGGCGCTGCCAACGCCACGCTCCCCAAGACCGCCGACAGCAACCGGATCGTCGCCTTCTTAGTGCTATTCCTGCTGGGAACAGGGCTTCTAGGTGCCGCGCTGCTGCTGAGGCGCCCGTGTTAGCTGGACGAGAGGGGAGGCGAAGGCAGCTATTACAGAAGCCTTTAGCCTTTTTTATAGGCATTCATTTTAAGATTGGTGCCATATCATCTATCGCTGCGACGGAACTTTGTAGGCTGGCCGCGCTCCTTTTTCTAGTCCTGCAGCCCTTCGTTCTGATTGATCTCTTCGTTGAATCCTTCATCGGACTTTTCGTTGGCTAGCTACTTTGACCAGAGCGGGCGACGGCCTTGATCGATCGGGCGTGAACATCCAAGCCTACTGAGGTAACATGGTTCAACGTGAGCCCCTCTCATATTGTGGCAACCTGGTTGGCGCCGGCTTCCGTGACAAGAACCATCATCAGCCTCGATCCACGAACGATATGCAGAACTGGGGCTCACAATGTTCTGCTCATATCGTCTTAGCTACTGCGATGATTTTTTAATCCCCGTCCTAAATTAGCTGGTTTTGGTAAATCGATTTAGCATGCAACTTTGCCTTTGACCTGCAAGTTCATTTTACTGGTATCTTCATAAGGTAACCACCTTTACCTACCGTTTACCGCGATTTTTATCACGTTTACCAAACGTCGCGTCCTCTTCAAAAGCGTGAACAAAACCCGCCGTATAGTTCCCTCACAGCCCGCATCCGGCGGGTCGATTCGTACCACGGTCGTGCGCGAGAGCGCTTGGAAGGGGATGTATCGTGAGCGATTGCAAGAGGGTTTACCGTTTTGGAACCGACGCCCAGGGAGTCTGCGTAACCGAAGGCGACAAGTCCATGAACTTCGTGCTCGGCGGTAAGGGAGCAAACCTTGCCGAGATGAGCCGTATCGGCCTGCCGGTTCCCGGCGGCTTTACCATTACCTGCCAGACCTGCGTTGAGTACTCCGGTGCCGGCAATGTGTGGCCTGCCGGCGCGCTCGACGAGATCGTCGCTGCCGAGACCGACCTGGAGGCCCGCTGTGGCAAGAAGCTCGGCGACGCCAACGACCCGCTGCTCGCCTCCGTGCGCTCAGGCGCTCCGTTCTCCATGCCTGGCATGATGGACACGGTCCTCAACCTGGGTCTCAACGACGACTCCGTTCAGGGCCTCATCGCCCAGACGCAAAACCCGCGTTTTGCCTGGGACAGCTATCGCCGCTTTATCCAGATGTTCTCCAATGTCGTTATGGGCGTCGACGCCGATCTGTTCGAGAACGCGCTCACCCAGGCCCGCCTGGTTGCCGGCGTCCGCGTCGATTCCGAGCTTTCGGCCGAGGACCTGCAGGAGCTTGTCGAGACCTTTAAGGGCATCTTCTCCGATAACGTCGAGGCCGCTGCGTACCCCGAACTCGAGGTCGCAGACGGCAAGCCCGTCTTCCCGCACGATCCCGAGCTGCAGCTGCGCCTTGCCATCCAGGCCGTCTTTGGCAGCTGGATGAACGAGCGTGCTTGCATCTACCGCAAACAGCACGGCATTTCTGACGAGCTGGGCACCGCCGTTAATGTCCAGGCCATGGCCTTTGGCAACAAGGGCGAGACCTCCGCAACCGGCGTTGCCTTTACCCGCAATCCGGCCGATGGCACCAAGGAGTTCTACGGTGACTTTCTGGTCAACGCCCAGGGCGAGGACGTCGTCGCCGGCATCCGCAACACCGAGCCTATCGCCGACCTTAAGACCACCCCGGGCCTTGAGTCCGCAGGCGAGGAACTCGAGCGAGTCTTCCTGACGCTTGAGGACCACTACCGCGATATGTGCGACATCGAGTTCACCATCGAGCAAGGTAAGCTCTGGATGCTACAGACCCGTGTGGGCAAGCGTACCGCCACCGCCGCCCTGCGCATCGCCATCGAGATGGTCGAGGAGGGCCTCATCACCAGCGAGGAGGCTGTGAGCCGCATCGACCCCGCCCAGCTCGACCAGCTCCTGCATCCGCAGTTCGACACCTCCAAGAAATACGAGACGCTCGCATGTGGCCTCAACGCCAGCCCCGGTGCCGCCGTGGGCGAGGTCGTGTTCTCGAGTGATGATGCCGTCGCGCGCTCTGCCGAGGGCCACAAGGTCATTCTGGTCCGTTGGGAGACCAACCCCGATGACCTGAAGGGCATGGTCGCCGCCGAGGGCATCCTGACGAGCCATGGCGGCAAGACGAGCCACGCCGCCGTTATCGCCCGCGGCATGGGTACGCCCTGCGTCTGCGGCGTCGAGCGCTTCCATATCGATGCTACCGAAAAGGTCGTACGCATCGAGGGCAGCGACCGCGTGCTGAGAGAGGGCGACATCATCTCCATCGACGGCACCCAGGGCATCGTCGTGGACGGTCCCGTTGACCTGGTCTCTGCCGAGCTTACCGGCGACCTGGATACCATCCTGTCTTGGGCCGACGAGATTCGCTTGGACGAGACCGCCGGTCACGCCAACCATGTGCGCGTCAACGCCGACAACCCCGAGGACGCTGCGCTCGCGCTCGACTTTGGCGCCGAGGCCATCGGCCTGTGCCGCACCGAGCACATGTTCCTGGGCGACCGCAAGAACATCATCCAGAGCTTTATCCTGTCCGACGACGAGGCCGTAAAGCAGCAGGCCCTCGCCGATCTGCTCAAGGTTCAGACCGAGGACTTCCTGGCTATGTTTAAGACCATGTCTGGCCGAGACGTCGTGGTGCGTCTGCTCGATCCGCCGCTGCACGAGTTCCTGGATGACCCGCGCGAGCTCGAGGTCGCCATCACCAAGAAGGAGGCCGCCGGCGCCAGCGAGGAGGAGCTCGCAGCGCTTCGTGCCCGCCTGCGTCGCATCGACGGCATGGTTGAGTCCAACCCGATGCTCGGCCTGCGCGGCGTGCGCCTGTCCGTCGTCTTTAGCGATCTGCCGCTCATGCAGGTTCGCGCCGTCGCCACGGCCACCGCCCGCCTTATCAAGGAAGGCGTCGACCCGCGCACCGAGATTATGGTTCCGCTCGTTTCCATCGCGGCCGAGCACGTTCAGACTCGCGAGGTCATCGAGCGCGTGATTGCGGAGGTTTCCTCCGAGGAAGGTGTCGAGCTCAACATTCCCGTGGGCACGATGCTCGAGCTGCCGCGCGCTTGCATGGTCGCCGACGAGATCGCGCAGCATGCCGACTTCTTCTGCTTTGGCACCAACGACCTCACGCAGACGACCTTCGGTTTCTCGCGTGACGACGCCGAGGCTAAGTTCATCCCGCTGTACATGCATAAGAAGATCTTGAAGGACAACCCTTTCGAGACCATCGACACGGCGGTGCTCGATCTGGTGCGCATGGCCGTCGAGAAGGGTCGCGCCATCAACCCCGGCATGCACTTTGGTGTATGCGGTGAGCACGGCGGCGACCCCAAGTCCATCAAGGGTCTGTTCAACGTGGCCGACGTGGACTACGTGTCCTGCTCGCCCTATCGCGTACCGCTGGCACGTCTGGCTGCCGCCCAGGCCAAGCTCGAGGCAAAGCGTAGCGCCTAACGTTTTGGGTTTAGGCGCCTAGCGTAGCCCCCTCATGCCACTCGTCTCGTTCGTGAGGCGGGCGGTTATCATGCGTGGGTTTTGTCTTTTTGTCTGCGTTCAAAATTGTTCTTGCAGCAGAAACCCGCGCGTGTATACTCGAATACGTTTGTTCAACTACGTGCCGGCCAAGGTGGTACGGCACCTCTAGAAGAGTAAGGAATTGCACATGGATTACATCCGCGCAATCGAGCGTCAGCAGATCCGCGAGGACATCCCGCAGGTCCGCGTTGCCGACAACGTCAAGGTTCACTACCGCATTAAGGAAGGCGACCGCGAGCGCATCCAGGTTTTCCAGGGTGACGTCATCCGCATGGCCGGCGCCGGTGCCCGTGAGACCTTCACCGTCCGCAAGATTTCCTTCGGTGTCGGTGTTGAGCGTACCTTCCCGCTTCACAGCCCCAAGATCGCCAAGCTCGAGGTCGTCCGCCATGGTCGCGTCCGTCGCGCCAAGCTGTACTACCTCCGCGACAAGGTGGGCAAGGCTGCTCGCATCCCCGAGAAGCGCTAAGAAGATCGCAGCGTCTGTCCACTCGCTTGGACAAAAGGGTCACCTTCGGGTGGCCCTTCTTTTTATCTGATTTGCATGCAAGGAGGCCCCGATATGGCCAACATGACGAGCTCGGTTTCGGCATCGCAGGTTGCCGGCGAGCTGGCGAGCGCCACGTTTGAGGAGATCCCCGCCCTCGTGGAGCATTATCGTGAGGATCCGCGCCAGCAAGTGATCAAGGCTTGCGAGCGTGCTCTTAAGCGCCATGCCAAGGAACTTGCCGAGCGCGAGCGCGTCAACGACATGTACGAGCTGATGCACGAGCTCGGTGGGGATGGCGTGGTCGTGGGTGTCGACGAGGTGGGCCGCGGTTCGGTGGCCGGTCCTTTAACGGTGTGCGCCGTGTGCCTTCCCATTAAACCGCGCGTCTGGGGCATCAACGATTCCAAAAAGCTCACGCCGGCACGCCGCGAGCTGCTCTCGGTGAGGATTGCCGAGGTCGCGACGGCGATTGGTTTTTGCCATATCGCGCCTGCGGATATCGATGATATGGGCATGGCCCGCGCCATCCGCGCTGCTGTCGCGGGCGCCGTGGCCGATACGGGGCTCGAGCCCGATTGCGTGCTTATGGACGGTAACCCCTTGGGCGCCGTTCCCCACGAGCGCGACGTGGTGAAGGGCGATGCCAAGATCGCCTGCATCGCAGCGGCGTCCATCATGGCCAAGGTCACGCGTGACGAGATGATGGTCGAGTACGACGCCGAGTACCCCGAGTATCATTTGGCCGAGTCGAAGGGCTACGCAAGCCCCGAGCACATCGAGGCGATTCGCAAACATGGACTTTGTCCGCTGCACCGTGTGAGCTTTTGCGGAAACTTTCTGCAGACTGAGCGCCTTTTCTAGGTCAATTGTGGAGACAGGGATCTCTGGCGCTTTATAAACCTGCTGGTAGCGGGCCGTGTGCAACATGATTGTTGCGTGCGGCCCTTTTTTTGTCGGCATTTGGTCAGCTTTTGGTTTGTTTTCGGTACTTACCCGCATGAAAGGTGCCCTCATCATCGGGGCAATGCAGCGTGCGGGAAAGGAGACCCCATGTGTGCCGCAAGCAAAAAGAGCAAGACGCAGCAACTCAAGGAGCGCTGGGAAGACGGCGAGCTCGACTGCGGGGCGATGACGCCCGAGTTTATCAAGGGGCTCAGTCCCCGCGAGCTCGGCATGCTGGGCGAGCTAATCACCATCGATTACTTTAACGAGCGTGGATACACCTTGTTGGAGCAGGGCTATCGTTGCATTGAGGGCGAAGCCGATCTTGTGCTGCTCGATGAGCTCGATGATGTCGTGGTGATGGCCGAGGTCAAGACGAGGCGCGTCGCCCTGGATTGCACCACGCGGGTCTTTCCCGAGGAGGCCGTGGACGCCCAAAAGCAGCGTCGGTATCGGCGTATCGCAAGTTGCTATCTCATGGATCACTATCCGCTCAGGTCGATTCGCTTCGACGCCGTGGGCGTCACCATCCGCGGCGGGCATATCGCCGAGATCGAGCACCAGTACAATGCGTTCGATTGGCAGGTGTCGTGATGGCGTTCGAGACGTTTGCCGTACACGCGGCCTGCATCCGCGGCGTCGAGGCAATTCCCGTCACCGTCGAGGTCTCGCTTGCCGGTGGCGTTCCGGGCATCCAGATGCTCGGCATTCCGAGTATGGAGGTGATGGAGTCGCGTGGGCGTATCCGGTGCGCCATGCGCTCGGCCGGCTTCGAGATCCCTCGGTCTGGCATTACCGTCAACCTGGCACCCGGCGATATCCGTAAAACCGGCAGTGGTTTTGACCTGCCGATTGCCGTCGCGGTTCTGGCGGCCGATGGGCAGATTCCCCGTGACAAACTCGATCGCTGCCTTATCGCAGGTGAGCTTGGTCTGGACGGCACCGTGCTGCCCGTCAAGGGCGAGGTTGCGTTTCAGCTGTTGGCGCGCGATATGGGGCTTTCCTTTATCGCCGGTAGGTCCGATCAGCATGTCCCGCTTGCGGGCGTTGACTGCGGGTTCATCGACCACCTATCTCAGCTTGCCCATGGCATGGGGGATGCCGCAAGGCATTATCTGGATTCTGAAGTGCTCGAGGCGGCCTTTGAGCCCGAGCTCGATTATGCCGACGTGCTGGGTCAGGAGGTCGCCAAACGCGGCATGGCGCTTGCGGCCGCCGGCGAGCTCGGCCTGCTCATGATCGGCTCGCCCGGTTCGGGCAAGACCATGCTTGCGCGGCGCATGACGGGCATTCTGCCCGAGCTTTCTCTCGAGGATCAGCAAGAGGCGCTGTGCATCCATTCGGTCTTGGGCGAGAACATCGATGGCCTGCTTGCGGGGCATCGGCCCTTCCGCAGCCCGCATCACAGCATTTCGACCGCGGGACTCATCGGAGGCGGACGTCCGGTGCATCCGGGCGAAATTAGCCTGGCTCATGGCGGCGTGCTCTTTTTGGACGAGCTCGCCGAGTTTCCCACCGGCGTGCTGCAGACGCTGCGTCAGCCCATCGAGCGTGGGTACGTGAGGATCGTGCGCGTTGACGGGGCCTTTACGTTCCCGTCGCGCTTTCAGCTGCTAGCCGCGAGCAATCCCTGCCCCTGCGGGTTTTTGGGCGACCGCGAAGTGCCGTGCCGCTGTTCCGCGTCGATGGTCGAGCGCTATCGGGGCAAGTTGCGCGGTCCTTTGGCTGATCGTATCGACATGATGATCGACGTGACCCGCCCCGATCCTCAGGTGATCATTGAGGGCGCGGAGGGTATGTCATCGGCTGAACTGCGCGATTACGTCGTGCGTGGGCGCGCCTTTCGCGCCTGGCGTGAATCCCGTATGGACGATGCGGACACCGAGGCCGAGGAAGATGAGTCGCGGTCCATTGACGGCGTCGTTTCGACCTTTGGGCTTGATGAGGCCGCCGAGAAATGCGTGCTTGGCCTGTCGAAGCGCACGCATCTCACGGGTCGCGGCATCGTGCGCTTGGTACGCATCGCGCGCACGATCGCCGATGTTGCCGAAAGCGAACGGGTGATGCAGGATCACGTGCTCGAGGCGGCGATGTACCAGGGAAGGAGGGACCAATAATGGGCGAAGAAACTTATCAGTTGCATCCCGGTGATGCGCTGTATCCCAAGACCGTCTTGGAGCTTCCGGATGTGCCCCAGACCCTCTATGTGCGTGGCGACCCCGAGGTGCTTTCGACGCCCGCGCTCTCCATCATCGGTGCACGCAAGGCATCTCCGTACGGTCTCGCCGTGGCAGAGCTTGCGGCCAAGGTGGCGGTCGAGGCGGGGGTGACGGTGGTCTCGGGCGGTGCGGTCGGCTGCGATCAGGCGTCGGGTTGGGCCGCGGTCAACGCCGGGGGCAAACACGTCGTGGTGCTGGGGACCGGCGCCGATGTTGTCTATCCGCGTTCGAGCGCCGGCCTCATCACGCGCACGCTCGATACGGGCGGCGCGGTCGTTTCGATTTCGCCGTGGGGTATGGGACCGCGTAAGTTCGCCTTTCCGCGGCGCAATCGCGTAATCGCCGCCTTGTCGCAGGCACTCTTTGTTTCCGAGGCGGGCATGCCCTCGGGTACGTTCTCCACGGCGGAGGCCGCTATGGACTTGGGACGAGAGCTCCTTGCAGTGCCGGGCTCCATCCTTTCGCCCGAGTCGCGCGGGACCAATTATCTCATCGCTAACGGAGCCTGCTGCATCATCGACGAGGAATCAATCGAGATGGCCATCTCGCGCATCTACGGCACGCTGCGCTACTCGCGTCCCGATGCGCCCGGCATCGCCGATCTGGACCCCGCGCAGCAGGCCGTGATGCACGCGCTTATCGCCTCGCCGCTCAAGGTCGACGACATTGCCGCGCTCGTCTCGCTTGATGCTGTCGGCGTGCTCAAGCTCTTGGGCTCGCTCGAGCTCGAGGGCCTCATCGAGCGCATGATGGATGGAAGGTATGCGCCCTCAAAGTTTGCGCTTCACGCCCAGACGCCCTTCGGTCACAATGGAAAGCGTGTCAATTAGAAAGGTGTTTGCAGATGCAGTTCGATCAGGTGATGGTTATCGGTGGCGGTCTGGCGGGTTCGGAATGTGCGATCCAGCTGGCAGATCGCGGGTTTGCCGTAAAGCTGTGCGAGATGCGCCCCCAGGTGAGCTCTCCGGCCCACCATACCGATCACTTGGCCGAGCTCGTCTGCTCAAATTCGTTTAAGTCAACCCGTCCGGATTCCGCTGCTGGCCTGCTAAAGGCCGAGCTCGAGCGCATGGGCTCGGTGCTGCTCGATTGCGCCCATCGTGCGGCCGTTCCCGCCGGCGGTGCCCTGGCGGTCGACCGCGTTACGTTTTCCGAGCTTGTCGAGGCCGAGGTTGCCGCCCGACCCAATATCGAGGTCGTGCACGGCGAGGTCACGCAGATTCCCGAGGGCCACGTTGTCATTGCCGCGGGCCCGCTGTGCTCGCTGGCGCTGAGCGAGGAGGTCATGAAGCTCGTCGGTGGCGACGCCTTGGCGTTCTTTGACGCTGCCGCGCCAATCGTCGATGCCTCCACGCTCGATATGGACGTGCTGTTCTCGCAGTCGCGCTACGAGGAGCAGGGGAGCGGCGACTATCTCAACGCTCCGCTCAACAAGGAGGAGTACGAGGCCTTTATCGAGGCACTCACCACCGCCGACCGCGTGGTGCTCAAGGACTTTGAGGGTGGCGACCTCTTCCAGGCCTGTCAGCCCGCCGAGGAGGTCGCCCGCACCGGCAAGGACGCCATTCGCTTTGGCGCCATGAAGCCTGTCGGCCTCACCGACCCGCGAACCGGTCGTCGTCCCTGGGCGGCGATTCAGCTGCGTGCCGAGAATAAGGAAAAGACAGCCTATAACCTGGTGGGCTTCCAGACTAATCTGACCTTTGGCGAGCAAAAGCGTGTCTTCCACATGGTTCCCGGTTTGGAGAATGCCGAGTTCTTCCGTTATGGCGTCATGCACCGCAATACCTTTGTCGATGCGCCGCACGTTCTTGACGGCACCTTTGCCGTGCCTGGCACGGGCGTGCGCCTCGCCGGTCAGATCACCGGCACCGAGGGGTACATGGAAGCGGTGGCGACCGGGTTGCTTGCTGCGCTCAATACCTATGCCGAGGCTATCGAGGTCGCTCCCGTCGAACTGCCTCGCGTGGGCGCCCTGGGTGCGCTCGTGGGCTATGCGACCGATCCGGAAACCGTGGGCTACCAGCCCATGCATGTCAATTTTGGCCTGGTGCCGCCGCTCGAGGACGGCAAGCGCCGCAGTAAGCGCGATCGCTACCAGGCTTATGCGGATCGCGCCCTCGAGGCTCTCGATGCCTACTTGGCCAGGCGTTCCGACTTGTTTGGAGGCGACCGGTCATAGCCTTTGACCTGTACGATACCGTCGACTCGTTTATCGCCTACATCGCCCGTGTCGAGGGGCTCTCTCCCAATACGGTGACTGCCTATGGATCGCGGTTGGAGCGCTTTGCTGCCTGGTGCGAGCGTACGGGTGTCGATGCGCGTATAGCCGACGTGCGTACCGTCCGCGCGTATTTGGCCGAGTTTTCGCGCGAGCAGGTGGCGCCTCGCACCCTTGCGGCACATTTGTCGGCTATTCGGTCGCTCTATCGTTGGATGGCTGCCGAGGGAATCGTGGAGGGTGATGCGGTCTCGGCGATTTCCTCGCCCAAGCTGCCGCGCGACCTGCCCGGTGTGCTGACGAGCCAGCAGGTCGAGGCGCTGCTCCAAGCCCCCGACACCGCAACGCCCGCCGGATTGCGCGATGCGACGATGCTCGAGCTTCTTTATGCATCCGGCGCGCGCATCTCAGAGCTTGCGGCGCTCAATGTTGAATCCATCTCATGGTCCGAGCGCACGCTGCGGCTATGGGGCAAGGGGAGCAAGGAGCGTATCGTTCCCCTGTATCGTCGCGCGCTCGAGGCGACGCGCACCTATGTCGAGGAGGGGAGACCGGCGCTGCTTGCGCAGACGAAGCGTCGCGATGTCGTAAACGGTCCCCATCCGCTGTTGATATCTGTGCGCGGCAACCGCATGAGTGCCGCCATGCTCAGGCGACGGTTCCACATGTTGGCGACGCTTGCCGGCATTCCGGCCGACATCGCGCCGCATGCGTTACGTCATACGTTTGCGACCGATCTGCTTGAGGGCGGCGCGGACCTGCGTTCGGTTCAAGAGCTGCTGGGACATGCGAGCCTGTCCACGACGCAGATCTACACGCATCTCACGCCCGAGAGGCTTAAGCGCGCCGTGACTCAGGCCCATCCCCGGGGCGAGTGAGCTGGGCGGCTCGCGTTGCGCTTAGGTGTGTGGTTTTGATTGCGGGTTGGCAGGAAGAGGCAATCCTGCTATCATTCATCGGGTTGCTTCACGGCAACAGGTTTTTATCACGCACGCGCGGCTACTTCATACCGTGGTGCCCGGGCTTTGGTAGCACATGTCCGGGTTGGTTTTGGAGGATGACCCCGCGCGGAGGCAAACCACAGGAGGTTTAACATGGCTACCAAGATTAATATCCGCACCCTGCTCGAGGCCGGCTGCCACTTCGGTCACCAGACCCGTCGTTGGAACCCCAAGATGAAGCCGTTCATCTTCGGTGAGCGCAACGGCATCTACATCCTCGACCTCAAGCAGACCATCCTCGACGCCGACCAGGCTTACACCTTCGTCAAGAACGTCGCCAAGGGTGGCAACGTGCTGTTCGTCGGCACCAAGAAGCAGGCTCAGGAGGCCGTCAAGAACGCCGCTGAGCGTGCCAACATGCCTTACATCAACCAGCGTTGGCTCGGCGGCATGCTGACCAACTTCGTCACCATCCGTTCCCGCATCAACCGCATGGAGGAGCTCGAGGCCATGGTCGAGGACGGCCGCATGGCAGTGCTCCCCAAGAAGGAGCAGGCTGTGCTCGGTAAGGAGCTCACCAAGCTCCAGACCAACCTCGGTGGCGCCCGCGACATGAAGGGTCTGCCCCAGGCTCTCTTCGTCATCGACACCAAGCGCGAGGAGAACGCCATCAAGGAGGCCCAGCGCCTGAACATCCCCGTCGTCGCCCTGATCGACACTAACTCCGATCCCGACGAGGTCGAGTACGGCATCCCCTGCAACGATGACGCTATCTCCGCTGTCACCCTTATGTGCGAGCTCATGGCTGACGCCTGCCTCGCCGGCTCCGGCAAGGAGCAGGTCTCCGAGGCCGAGATGGCCGCTGAGCCCAAGGCCGAGTAAATCAGTCTTAGTTAATTCTTTTTCATCTCTTTGAAAGGAACCACAATGGCCCAGATTACCGCCGCTATGGTCAAGCAGCTCCGCGAGATGACCGACTCCCCGATGATGGAGTGCAAAAAGGCTCTCGTCGAGGCTGACGGCGACATGGATTCCGCTATCGACGTTCTGCGCAAGAACGGCCTCGCCAAGGCTGCCAAGAAGGCTGGCCGCGAGACCAACGAGGGCGCTGTCGCTGCGTTCGTCTCCGAGGACGGCAAGTCCGGCGCTCTGCTCGAGCTCTCCTGCGAGACCGACTTCGTTGGCTCCAACGCCAAGTTCACCGGCTTTGCTTCCAAGGTCGCTGAGGTTGTCGCCACCACCGAGCCTGCTGACGTCGACGCTCTGCTCGAGAAGCCGATGGGCGAGGAGACCGTTTCCTCCGAGCTCACCGAGATGATTCACATCATGGGCGAGAACATGAAGATTTCTCGTTTCGCCGCGCGCAAGGCTGAGAACGGCGCTCTCGCTTCTTACATCCACATGGGTGGTAAGATCGGCGTCCTCGTCGAGTTCGCTTTCGAGAAGGCCGAGACCGCTCAGGCTGAGTCCTTCAAGACCTTTGCTCATGACGTTGCCCTTCAGGTTGCCGCCGTCGCCCCGATCTGCGCTACCCGCGATCAGGTTCCGGCCGAGACCGTCGAGCACGAGAAGCAGATCTACATGGCTCAGGCTGCCGAGTCCGGTAAGCCCGAGGCTATTCAGGAGAAGATGGCTGTTGGCCGTCTGGAGAAGTTCTACAAGCAGTCCGTGCTCACCGAGCAGGAGTTCATCAAGGACAGCTCCATCACCATCAAGAAGTACGCTGAGCAGGTCTCCAAGGAGCTCGGCGACACCATTACCGTCGTTGCCTTTGACCGTCTGGTCCGTGGCGAGTAAATAAGCTCTTGTAGCTGGTAATGAGCAGGCTGTGGGTTTTACTCACAGCCTGCTTTTTCATGGCTCCCCGTTGAGCCTTTGATATTATGTTGTGAGTCTAATTAAAGGAGGATCGCTTTGTCCGACATCCGATATAAACGCGTGCTTCTGAAGCTCTCCGGCGAAGCGCTGATGGGCGATGGCAACTACGGCATCGACCCCAAGGTTACCGATCATCTTGCCAAGCAGGTCAAGGAACTGCTCGCCTTTGGTCATGAGGTCGGCGTCGTTGTTGGCGGCGGCAACATTTTCCGCGGCATGGCCGGTGCTGCCGGTGGTATGGAGCGCGCCCAGGCCGATTACATGGGCATGCTCGCTACCGTTATGAATGCGCTTGCCCTGCAGGATGCCTTCGAACACAACGATGTTCCCTGCCGCGTGATGAGCGCTATCCAGATGAACGAGATCTGCGAGCCCTATATTCGCCGCCGTGCCATCAACCATCTGTCCAAGGGCAACGTCGTTATCTTCGCCGCCGGATCGGGTAATCCGTACTTTACGACTGACACTGCTGCGTCCCTTCGCGCCTGCGAGATCGGTGCCGAGATTCTGATTAAAGCCACCAAGGTTGATGGCATCTACGACAAGGATCCCGTCAAGTGCGCCGACGCCGTCCGCTTTGACAAGATCACCTATCACGAGGTGCTCGTTCGCGGCCTGCAGGTTATGGATTCCACGGCTACGGCTCTTTGCCAGGACAACCGTATGCCCATTTTGGTCCTCAACATCGATGGCGAGGACACCGTCAAGCGCGCGCTCGCGGGTGAGCCCGTCGGCACGCTCGTCTATCAGGAGGATTAAGCATGGCAGAGAACATCACCGCCCACATGGACAAATCACTCGAGTCCCTCAAGCACAACTTCTCCAAGGTCCGCACTGGCCGCGCTAACGCCAACATCCTGTCCGACATCACCGTCGACTACTACGGAGTTCCCACGCCCGTCACGCAGGTTGCCGCCGTTAAGACCCCCGAGGCCCACATGCTGCTTATCGAGCCGTGGGACAAGGCACTCATCAATGCCATCGTCAAGGCCATCGGTGCCTCCGACCTGGGCATTACCCCCAACTCCGATGGCACCGTCGTGCGTCTGCCGTTCCCGGCTCCCACCGAGGAGCGTCGTCGCGAGCTCGTTAAGGAGTGCCGTGAGTACGCCGAGCAGGCCAAGGTCTCCATCCGCAACATCCGCCGCGACTTTAACAACAAGCTCGAGCGCGACGAGGAGCTCACCGAGGACGATGTTCGTCGCGAGCAGGCCAAGGTCCAGAAGCATACCGATGAGTATGTCGCCAAGGTCGAGGAACTTCTGAAGGAAAAAGAAGCCGAGGTCATGGAGATCTAAGGTGCAATACGACGAGCATAAACTGGTCGAGTACTTTGCCGACGCCCCTGCGGGCGTCGGTTTTTCCGACCTTGACCTCAATAACATTCCGCACCATATTTCGTGCATCATGGACGGCAACGGCCGTTGGGCCACGGCACGCGGTCTTGCCCGCACCGAAGGCCACAAGGCCGGCATCGTCTCGCTGCGCGAGATCATTACCGCCTGCGTGCGCCTGGGCGTCGACGTGCTTTCGGCCTATGCGTTTTCGACCGAAAACTGGAATCGCCCGCAGCACGAAGTCAATGTTCTGATGCACCTGTTTGCCAAGACGTTTATCGATGAGCTGCCGCTGCTTAAGCGCGAGAATGTTCGCGTTGTCTTTTTGGGCGATATTTCCGCGCTGCCCAAGAAGACCCGCGACGTCTTTGAGCGCGGCCTTGCCGAGTGCGCCGACCATACCGGTATGACGCTGGCGCTGGCCGTTAACTACGGTTCCCGTTCCGAGATCACCCGCGCTGTCCGCCAGATCGCACTTGATGCGGCTGCCGGCAAGATTGATCCCGCCACGGTTGACGACAATATGGTGGCTTCGCACCTGTACACCGCCGGTCTTCCCGATCCGGAGCTCGTGATTCGTACTTCTGGCGAGTTGCGTCTTTCGAACTATCTGCTGTGGCAGGTTGCCTATTCCGAGTTCTATGTCACCGATACCTATTGGCCCGACTTTGATCGTTGGGGCCTTGTCGACGCCATTTTGGCCTTCCAGGGTCGCGACCGTAGATTTGGTGGACTGAGTAAGACCGAGGAGGCTTAATCGTGTCCGAACGTCCCAAGGTATCCGCTCCCAAGGTTCCTACTTCCGCGACGCCCGCGCGTAAGGCTGCCACTGCGGGAGCGCCTGCGGCGAAGAGCGGCTCCGGTTCGTGGCTGGCGGGCTTCATCACCCGTGCCGCCGCCGGTATCGTCTATGCCGTTGTCTTTATCCTGTGCCTGGTTTTGGGTATTGTTCCCACGGCCATCTTCGTGTCCGTCATGAGCGGTCTGTGCTGCTATGAGTTCTTCCGCATGACGAGGCTCGACGGTAAGGTTGCCAACGAGCGCCTTGGTATCGCTGCCGCCGTGCTCTTTCCGCTCTCGGCACTGGGCGATTCGCTGCTGTTGAACGCCCTGCTGTTCGCTTTGATGCTTGCGGTTGGTATCTGGTATGTCTGGTCTCCGCGCACTCGCATCTCTGACGTTGCCGTGACGCTCATGGGCCCTATCTACACTGGCTTTATGCTGTCGGCTATCGTGCTGCTGCGCGATGCCGTGCCCGGTTTTGCCGGCGCCCTGCTTTCGGTGGGCGTTTGCGCGTCCCTTTGGGTCTCCGACTCGTTCGCCTACATCGTGGGCAGCCGCATCGGCAAGCATAAGATGGTCCCCAAGATCTCTCCCAAAAAGAGCTGGGAAGGCTTTGTCGGCGGCATTTTGGGCTCTGTCTTGATCTGGCTCATCCTGTGGGCAACGCACTTCTATAAGCTGAGCCTGCCCTATGCACTGCTGTGCGGCGTGGTCGTCTCCATCCTGGGCGTTATCGGCGACCTTATCGAGTCGCGTATCAAGCGCGGTGTGGGTGTCAAAGATTCCGGCAATCTCATCCCGGGCCACGGCGGCATGCTCGACCGCAGCGATTCGCTTATCTTTGGCTGCATTACCGCGCAGCTGCTGCTGATGATCGGAGGCGTGCTGTAATGGCTTATCAGACCACCTACGGTCCCGATGGGCGTCTTCGCGTTGCCATTCTGGGCTGCACGGGTTCTATCGGCACTCAGGCGCTCGACGTGTGCCGTCAGCATGCCGATCGCCTGCAGGTGACGGCGCTGTCCGTTAACTCCAGCACCCCCGAGCTCGTTGCCGCCGCCCGTGAGTTCTCGGTTCCGGCGGTTGCCGTGGCGGACGCCTCCCATGGCGCCGACGCGGTACTGCAGGAACTGCCCAGGGGCACGGAGCTCGGCGTTGGCGCGCAGGCCGTGTGCGAGCTCGCATGCCGCGATGATGTCGACTGCGTGCTCGTGGCCATCGTGGGCGCTGCCGGTCTCGAGGCGAGCCATGCTGCCCTGACCTCGAACAAGCGTCTTGCCCTGGCCAACAAGGAGTCGCTCGTCGTCGGTGGCGATCTGCTGATGCCGTTGGCACAGCCGGGTCAGCTTATCCCGGTTGACTCCGAGCATTCTGCCATCTACCAGTGCTATCTGGGCGAGAATCCGCGCGAGGCTCACTGCATTTGGCTTACCTGCTCGGGCGGACCGTTCTTTGGCCGCACGCGTGACGAGCTCGATCGCGTGACGCGCGCCGATGCCCTGGCGCATCCTACGTGGGCCATGGGCGCCAAGATCACGATTGACTCCGCCACCCTCATGAACAAAGGTCTGGAGCGTATCGAGGCCATGCATCTGTTTGGCTGCGATCTCGATTTCATTAACGTGGTCGTGCAGCGCCAGTCTAAGATTCACTCCATGGTCGAGTTTGCCGATGGCTCTGTGATGGCGCATCTCGGTGCCTCCGACATGCGCATTCCCATCCAGTTTGCCTTCTCGTATCCTGAGCGTTGGGATACGCCGGCTCCGCGTATCGATTTCCGCGAGTTGGGGCAGCTTACCTTTGATGCGGCCGATATGGATACCTTCCGCTGCCTTGCGCTGGCCGAACGTGCCGGCAAGACGGGCGGCACCATGCCGTGCGTGCTCAATGCCGCCAACGAGGTCGCCGTCGATGCCTTCCTGCATGATGGCTGCAGCTTTACCGATATCGACCGCATTGTGGAATCCTGCATGGATGCTCACGATGCGCAGACGGTCGATTCGTTTGAACAGCTTCGCGACATCGATGGCTGGGCGCGTGAAAAGGCCGCGCAGGTGCTCGCCGCAACCCGTTCTTAACCCATAAGGATTGCTTTTTCGTTTTATGGATACTGTTCTGAGCGTTCTCTCATCGGTCTTTTGGGGCCTGCTGATGCTTTCCGTCCTCGTGTTTTTGCACGAGGGCGGCCACTTTTTGGCGGCGCGTGCCTGCGGCGTCCGGGTGACTGAGTTCTTTTTGGGCCTGCCGTGCCGCTTTGAGATCCATCACACGTCGCGCCGTATCGGCACCAAGTTTGGTGTTACCCCGCTGCTGCTGGGTGGGTATGCTGCCATTTGCGGCATGGATCCGACCGACGTTTCGTGCGCCGATCGCGTGCTTGCGGCCATCTATCGCCACGGCCGGGTGACGGTGGCCGATCTTGGCGTCGAGCTCGAGCTATCCGAGGAGGATGTGCTCGAGGCCTGTGCTTTGCTTTTGGGCTGGGGTTCCATCGCTCCCTGGTATGAAGAAGGGGAAAAGCCTTCGCCCAGTTATTATCCCACCAAATACCAGACCCTGCCTCGTGACGCGGCGGGTTATACCACCTTTGACGGTCGTCGGTTCGATCGCGAACACGCGACTGCCGAGGGCGATGTATGGGAACTGCCGTGCGGCGAGGCCGAATTCCTTGCACGCGAGCGCTCGCACACCTATTTGGGCCAGGGCTTTGGTAAGCGTGCCTTTATGCTGCTTGCGGGCATTATCGTCAATATCCTGACGGGCTTTTTGCTCCTTATGAGCATCTATTCCATCGCGGGCGTCACCATGCCGGTGGATACCAATGTGATCGGCCAGGTTGACGAAGGCTCGATTGCAGCCGCGGCGGGAATCGAGGGCGGCGACGCGATCCTTTCGGTCGACGGAGTATCGTGCTCTACTTGGATGGACGTTTACGATGCCATCGGAGCGGCTGCCGGTAAGGACGATATTGCCATTGAGTACGAGCGTGACGGCAAGCAGCATTCGACCACAGTTGCGCTCAAAAAGGACGAGCGCCTAGGTGTGTATGCCTCTACGCAGGTGGTCCGCTTAGACCCTATCACGTCGGCTCGCCTTTCGTTCTCCTATGTCGTGCAGACAGCGGAGGGCGTGATGCGCCTGCTCCAGCCGCAGCATACGATGGAGATTCTCGATCAGTCCACTTCGATCGTGGGTATTAGCGTTATGTCCTCACAGGCTGCTGCTGCCGGCCCTGCCACGTTCCTTTCATTTGCCGCCCTCATTTCGTTCTCGCTTGGCTTTATGAACCTGCTGCCCATCCCGCCACTCGATGGCGGTAAGCTGGTCATCGAGATCATTCAAAAGATTGCGGGCCGCGAGCTTCCGCTCAAGGTCCAGACGATTGTGAGCTATGTGGGCATCGCGCTCTTTGCGCTGCTGTTTGTCTATATGCTTCGTTCCGACATCCTTCGATTCATTCTGTAGGGGAGTGTTTGGATTGTCTTTATCCCATCCTTTGCCTCGCGAGCTGACGCGCCCCGTGCATGTGGGCGGCGTGCAGATCGGTGGCGGCGCGCCGGTGGTGGTTCAATCCATGACCTGCACCGATACCGCTGATGCCCAGGCAACGCTTGCGCAAGTGTGCGCGTTGGCGCAGGCTGGCTGCGATATCGTGCGCGTGAGCGTGCCCACCGAGGCCGCGCTTGAGGGTTTCCGCACCATCTGTGCCGAATCCCCGGTGCCGATTGTCGCCGATATCCACTTTAACCATAAGCTTGCCATTGGTGCCGTTGAGGCCGGTGCTGCCAAGCTGCGCATCAATCCCGGCAATATCGGCGATTGGGCCAAGGTCGATTCGGTGATCGATGTTGCGGGCGCCGCGGGCTGTGCGATTCGTATCGGCGTCAATGCCGGTTCGCTTGAGCAGGATATCGCCGAGCGCGACGACCTCACGCAGCCCGAAAAGCTCGTGATGTCGAGCGAGCGTTTTGTCAAGCATTTTGAAGACCGCGGCTTTACGAACATTGTGCTTTCGGCCAAGGCCCATAGCGTACAAACGACGCTCGATACCTATCGAGCCCTGTCGCGTGAGATTCCCCATGTTCCGCTTCATCTGGGCGTAACCGAGGCGGGTACCAAGCTACAGGGCACCATCAAGAGCTCGGTGGGCCTTGGTATCCTGCTGTCTGAGGGTATTGGTGACACCATGCGCGTCTCGCTCACGGCCGATCCGGTTGAGGAGCCGCCGGTCGCCTGGGGAATTTTGCAGTCGCTGGGCCTGCGTCGCCGCGGTCCCGAGATTGTCTCGTGCCCCACGTGCGCCCGCTGTCAGGTTAACCTGATCGTAATCGCCGAGGAGGTAACCGAGCGGCTTAAGAACTATACCGCGCCGCTTTCGATTGCCGTCATGGGATGTGCCGTTAATGGCCCCGGCGAGGCTTCTGATGCCGACTTGGGCGTTGCTTGCGGACGTGGTCAGGCCCTGCTCTTTTCGCATGGCCAGATCATTGGTAAAGTAGCTGAGGATCAAATTGTCGATGCGCTTATGACCGAGGTCGACAAGCTTATTGAGGAGAAATAAATGACTCGAGCAATGTATATGTCTAAGCTCTATGCGCCGACGCTCAAAGAGGATCCGGCCGACGCCGAGCTTGCAAGCCATCGACTGCTGCTTCGTGCCGGTATGATCCGCAAGGAGGCCGCCGGTCTGTATTCCTATCTGCCGCTCGCTTGGCGTTCGATTCGTAAGATCGAGAACATCGTGCGCGACGAGATGGACGCTGCCGGCGCCCAGGAGCTCATGATGCCCATTATGGTCGATGCGGAGCTGTGGCGTGAGTCCGGCCGCATCGATGCCTATGGCAAGGAGCTCGTGCGCTTTGACGACCGTCATGGTCGCGAGTTTGTGCTGGGCCCCACGCACGAGGAGACCGTCACGGCACTGGTGCGCAATGAGCTGCGCTCCTATAAGCAGCTGCCCGTCAATCTGTATCACATTCAGGACAAGTTCCGTGATGAGTTCCGTCCCCGCTTTGGCCTGATGCGCGGCCGCGAGTTCATCATGAAGGACGCCTACAGCTTCTCTGCCACGCAGGAGAGCCTGCAGGAGGAGTACGACAAGATGAAGCTGGCCTACGCTAACATCTGCGAGCGCTGCTACATCAAAGCCCTGCCCGTTGTCGCCGACTCCGGCGAGATCGGCGGCGACACCTCCGTCGAGTACATGGCTCTGGCCGACGCCGGTGAGGCCTCGCTCGTCTACTGCGACGATTGCGGCTTTGCTGCCGATGACGAGGCTGCAAGCACCAAGGTCGCTGTGACCGAGGGCCCCGGCGACGGCACGCTCACCAAGGTCGAGACTCCGGGCATGGGCACCATTGAGGCCGTCGCCAAGTTCTTTGGCTTCCCCGAGAACGGCACGCGCAAGTCGCTGGCTCTCATCGACGCCGAGGGCAAGCCGGTCGTGGCCATTGTCCCGGGCGACCACGAGCTCAATGACTGCAAGGCCGAGCATGTCTTTGGCAAGGGCTATCGCATGATGACTGACGAGGAGCTCCAGACCTTCGGGCTGCATAAGGGCTTTATCGGACCGGTCAACCTGCCCGAGGGCATCCGTCTGGTGTGCGACGAGAGCCTGCGCGAGTCCAAGCAGTGGGTCTGTGGCGCCAACGAGGTCGATTATCACGTTACCGGTGCCTGCCCCGAGCGCGACTTTACCGTCGACGAGTGGGCCGACTTGGTCACCGTCGTTGCCGGCGATCCCTGTCCGCACTGCGGCAAGCCGCTCTCTGCTGCTCGCGGTATCGAGGTCTCCCAGGTTTTCCAGCTGGGCACCAAGTACTCCGAGGCCATGGGCGCCACCTTTATGGACGAGGATGGCAAGGAGAAGCCGCTCATTATGGGTTGCTACGGCGTGGGCGTGTCTCGTTCGCTCGCTGCCGTCGTGGAACAGCACAACGACGAGCACGGCATCGTCTGGCCGGTCTCCGTTGCTCCGTATGAGGTTGCGGTGATTCCGCTCGACCCCAAGAAGGAGGAATGCGCTTCCGTCTGTGAGCAGATCGTTGATGGTCTTTGCGCCGAGGGTATCGAGGTCGTCGTCGACGACCGTGACGAGCGTCCCGGCTTTAAGTTTGCCGACAACGACCTTATGGGCTTCCCGTATCAGGTGGTGCTCGGCAAGCGTGGCCTTAAGAACGGCACCGTCGAGCTCAAGGACCGTGCCACGGGCGAGCGCGAGGACATGGCGATCGACGAGGTGGTCGCCAAGGTTTCCGAGCTTGTGAAGGCGGCACGCCGTTAATCGGTTATTTCGCTTGCAGTTCGATATACGGGACGGCCCCGCATTTCTCCAGATCGGGGAGATGCGGGGCCGTCCTTTTATCTTACCGGCGTGCTCAATCGCTAAAAGGAAACCCCACAGCCCATGTGAGCTGCGGGGTTTCCTTTGTGCCTCCGATGCGAAATAAATCGCTCAGATACTACTGATAATCGACGACGTCGATCCAGTTCTTAAGGAACTCATCGTTCACGTTGCGCTTACGAGCGAGCTCGGAAGCGGCGACGATGCTCGTCCACTGACGCACGACCTGCATGGGCATGTCGGCGCGGTCGCAGTAGAGCTCCAGGTAGGCCTCGGCCTGGTCCTTGCTGTTGAGGGCAAAGAGCAGGTAGGTGGTGGCAACATCGGCAGCAGGGGAGCCCTGGGTGGCGTGAGCCCAGTCGCAGACGTACAGCTGGCCGTCGTCGCCAACGATGACGTTGGAGGGGTTGAAGTCGCCGTGGCAGACCTTGAACTCCTTGGTCATGCCGTCCAAGCGCTCCTGAAGGTTGTAGCGCGTGGTGGCATTGAGTTGATCCAGACTGTCGATCATACGGGCGAACTTGTCGCGCTGACGGTTGAGCAGCGGGGAGGTGTAGTCATGGATCTCAATCTGGAGGTCGACGAACATCTCGAGGTACTCACCGAAGCGCTGGGGCTCGGCAGTCATCTTCTCGGCAAGGGTGGTACCCGGGACCTTCTCGGTCACGAGCGCCCAGCCGTTGGCGTTTTCGAGCTGAGAAACCTCGAGCGCCTTGGGGCTGCGGATGCCGCACTCATTGATGCGGGCAAGATTCAAAGCCTCGTTGAACACGTCGGAGACGGGCTTGGTCTCGTTAAAGACCTTGACGATCTTATCGCCCAGGTCGTAAACGACCTTGTTGCCACGGCGGACGAGCTCGGTCTTGGAATCGGGTAGCAGCATGGTTGCATCCTTTCAACGATGCGATAGAAGCTACGGCGGGGGTGTGTGAAACACCCGTGCACCCCCGCCGTTAAAACCGTGCTAGAACTAGCAGACGGCGTAATCCTGGGGCTCGCGGCCGTAGTAGGCGTCCAGGTAGAGCTCCTTGATCTCGCTCATGAGCGGGTAGCGCGGGTTGGCGCCGGTGCACTGGTCGTTGAATGCCTGCTCGGTCATCTCGTCGAGGGTGTCGAGGAAGTACTGCTCGTCGACACCGTAGTCGGCGATGGTCTTCTTGACACCGATGAAGTCCTTGAGCTCCTCGAGCTTCGTGATGAAGTTCTCGAAGACCTCCTTGTCGTCCTTGCCCTCGATGCCGCAGTACTTGGCCATCTCGGCGTAGTTGTGCAGAGCGTTGGGGTAAGGATACTGGGAGAACGTGCCCATCTTGACGGGAGCCTCGGCGGCGTTGTAGCGCATGACGCGGGTCAGGATGACGGCGTTGGCGAGGCCGTGCGGCAGGTGATGGAAGGCGCCGAGCTTGTGGGCCATGGAGTGGTTGAGGCCCAGGAAGGCGTTGGCGAAGGCCATACCGGCCATGCAGGAGGCGTTGTGCATCTCCTCGCGGGCGTGCGGGTCCTTGGCGCCGTTCTCGAAGCTGGAGGGCAGGTTCTCGAAGACGAGCTTGGCAGCGCGCTCGGAAAGGCCCTTGGTGTAGTCGGAAGCCATGATGGAGACGTAGGACTCGATGGCGTGGGTCATGACGTCGATGCCGGAGGCAGCGGTCAGGCCGCGCGGGGCGGTCATGCAGTTGTCGGCGTCGACGATAGCCATGTTGGGGAGCAGCGCGTAGTCGGCGAGCGGCCACTTGATGCCGGTCTCCTTGTCGGTGATGATGGCGAACGGCGTGCACTCGGAGCCGGTACCCGAAGAGGTCGGGACGGCGACGAAGTAGGCCTTCTTGCCCATCTCGGGGAAGGTGAAGATACGCTTGCGGATGTCCATGAAGTCCATGGCCATGTCCTCAAACTTGCACTCGGGGTGCTCGTACATCATCCACATGATCTTGCCGGCGTCCATAGCGGAGCCACCGCCGACGGCGATGATCACGTCAGGCTCGAAGAGGGCCATCTGCTTGGCGCCGCGACGTGCGCACTGCAGCGACGGATCGGGCTCGACGTCGTAGAAGCAGTCGTGGGCGATGCCCATCTCGTCGAGCTTGGCCTCGATGGCGCGGGTGTTGCCATTCTTGAAGAGGAACTGGTCGGTGACGATGAAGGCGCGCTTCTTGCCCATGACGGTACCGAGCTCGTCGAGGGCGACGGGCGTGGAACCCTTCTTGAAGTAGACCTTCTCGGGAGCGCGGAACCACAGCATGTTCTCACGGCGCTCGGCCACAGTCTTAACGTTGATCAAGTGCTTCACCCCAACGTTCTCGGAGACGGAGTTGCCGCCCCAGGAGCCGCAGCCCAGGGTCAGAGACGGCTTCATGCCAAAGTTGTACAGGTCACCGATGCCGCCGTGCGAGGACGGGGTGTTGATGACGATACGGCAGGCCTTCATGACGTGCTCGAACAGGCTGATCTTCTCGGCCTGGGCGGGGTGCACGTACAGAGAGGCGGTGTGGCCCGGGCCACCGGCGAGCACCAGGTGCTCGGCCTTGTCGACGGCCTCCTGGAAGTCCTTGGCGTGGTACATGGC
>OIXX01000306.1_pt1 | contig 33566 bp, 31 predicted proteins | sample 1588161 | NCBI WGS metagenome assembly OIXX01 (sample SAMN03283274) | human gut metagenome | biome: human-associated habitat; material: feces | host: Homo sapiens | place: Peru | collected 2012
AACCCCCATTGACGGAACCAGAATCCGCTGTCCTGCCATTAGACGACATCCCAATTTGATGCCTGCTGCGCCTTCGCGCGAGGAAGAACTATACGGGAGGAACGAGCCGAGCGCAATACCCATTTTTGAACTTTTTTGTTGGGCGGCAGACAAACGTGCGAGCCTATGCCGCCGACAGACCCGGCACCGCGCGTCTCACCCCGCGGGCGAGCATGATGCCGCATCCTCCCTTGATGGCATCCAGCAGCAAAAACGGTGCGGACCCCACGAGAAACGCCTGGGGCACGCCCATACCGCCGACAGTCGCCAGCCACGCAACGCCAAACGCATGCGAGCACGCGATGGTCACAGCCGCCGACAGGACGTCACGCGCAGCCGATGGCGCCATGGCGCGCCGGACCAGGGCGCAAAGCCCGGCGGCGACCACAAACCCCAGGATGAAGCCGCCCGTGGGCCCAAACAGCACGCCCACGCCGCCGCGCATGCCCGAGAAGAGCGGCACGCCCAGGCCTCCGAGCACGACGTACACGGCTGTGGCAAGCAGCCCCTCGCGACCCGGAAGGGCCACCGTCACGAACGTGAGCGCCATCGTCTGCAGCGTGAACGGGACGGGGCCCAGCGGAACCGTCACCCACGCCGAGACGGCCAGCAGCGCCACCGCCGCGGCCGCCCTCGTCATGTCACGCGCCTCGATACCGCGCATTCCCTCGTTGGCCATATCGCTCCCTCGTCTCTGGAAGGGCGTCATCGCCAAGGCAGCCGCGAAACGGCCGCCCTGGCGCACTTCGCTCCCTACACGCCCACCGTCACGTCCACCGTCTGCACGGGCACGTCGTAGAACGGGTCCTCGCGCCGCCCCAGGAAGTCACGCGCCTGCTTCGGGAACAGCGCATAGGAAAGCACGTCCTCCTCGCTGCGCGCGTAACACGAGATCTCGTCGAGCAGCTTTGGCAGCTGGTCGTCGATGAGGTCGGCCGGGCGGCACGTGATGGGCACCTCGTCCCCGACGACCTTCTCGCGCACGGCAGGGTCGATCGGTGCGGGGGCGGCGCCGTAAAGCCCCAGCACGTAGTCGCGAATCTCGTTGGGCACGAGCTTGTACCGCTCTCCCGACAGCACGTTCATGAGCGCCTGCGTGCCCACCATCTGCGAGAGCGGCGTCACGAGCGGCGGGTAGCCGAGGTCGGCGCGAACGCGCGGCACCTCCGCGAGCACGTCCTCGTACCTGTCGGCCATGCCCTGCTCGGAGAGCTGCGACAGCAGGTTCGAGAGCATGCCGCCAGGCACCTGGTACACGAGCGCCTTCGGGCTCGTGTCCTTGACCTTGGGGCTGAGCCGACCCTCCGCCCGGAAGCGGTCGCGCACGCCGTCGAAGTGCTCCACCACCGGCGCAAGCACGTCGAGGTCAACGCCCGTGTCAAAGCCAAGCTGGCCCAGCGCGATGGCCATCGACTCGGTGGCGGGCTGGCTCGTGCCGCCCGAGAAGCTCGAGAGGCACGTGTCTATGACGTCGGCGCCGGCCTCGACGGACTTGAGGTAGCACATCTCGGCGATGCCCGCCGTGGCGTGCGTGTGCACCTCGAGCGGCAGGTCGCACTCGGCCTTGATGCCGCCCACGAGCTCATACGCCGCCGACGGCGTGAGGTTGCCGGCCATGTCCTTGATGCAGATGGAATCGGCCCCCATGGCAGCGAGCCTGCGCGCGAGCTCCACGAAGTAGGGAACCGTGTGCACGGGGCTCGTGGTAAAGGACAGGGCGCACTGGCACTCCCCGCCCGCCTCGTGGCAGGCCTCGATCGAGGTCGTGAGGTTGCGCACGTCATTGAGGGCGTCGAACACGCGCACCACGTCGATGCCGTTCTCGACGGACTTGCGCACGACGGCGCGCACCACGTCGTCGGCGTAGTTCTTGTAGCCAAGCAGGTTCTGCCCGCGCAGCAGCATCTGGAGGCGCGAGTGTGACGCGGCCTCGCGGATGGCGCGCAGCCGCTCCCAGGGGTCTTCGTTCAGGAAGCGCAGGCAGGAGTCGAACGTGGCGCCGCCCCACACCTCGAGGGCATGGTAGCCGGCCCGATCCATGGCATCGAGCGCGGGCAGCATGTCGGAGAGCGGCATGCGCGTGGCAATCTGGCTTTGCTGGCCGTCGCGCAGGATCGTCTCCGTCACACCCACGCGACGCGCCGCGCAACCGGCGGCGACGGCCGGGGCATCAGGTTCCTCGCTCATGGCTACTCCCCCTTCCGTGGCGGAAAGAGGCGGCAGAGCGCCACCGAGGCGGCGTAGATGAGCCCCAGCACGATGAAGACGCCACCCCATCCGAGCACGAGCAGCTCGAGCGCCTTTGCGAGGGCGTCGTTGTCAAACGGCATGGCAACCCCCTATCCCAGCAGCGCGAGCAAAAGGCCGCCCGCGACCACCGACGCGATCTGACCGGCCACGTTGGCGCCCGCGGCCTGCATGAGGATGAAGTTCTGCGGGTCCTCCTCGGTGGCCATCTTCTGGATGACGCGGGACGACATCGGGAAGGCCGAGATGCCCGCCGCGCCGATCATCGGGTTGATCTTCTCCTTGCGGAAGAGGTTGAGGAGCTTGGCGAACATGACGCCGCCCACCGAGTCCATGACGAAGCCCACCAGGCCGAGCGCGATGACGAGCAGCGTGTCGGGCTGGAGGAAGTCCGAGTAGACCATCTTCACGGACACGGCGAGGCCGAGCACGATGGAGATGAGGTTCACGAGCTCGTGCTGGGCCGAGAGCGAGAGCGAGTCGAGCACGCCGCACTCACGCAGGAGGTTGCCGAACATGAGAAAGCCCACGAGCGGCAGAGACACCGGCGCGACGAGGCCCGCCACCACCGTGATGACCACGGGGAACAGGATCTTGGCCGTCTGGGAGACCTCGCCCGCGCGGTACGTCATGCGGATGCGCCGCTCCTTCTTGGTGGTAACGGCCTTGATGGCGGGCGGCTGGATGATGGGCACGAGCGCCATATAGGAGTAGGCGGCGACCATGATGGCTCCGAGGTACTTGGAGTTGAGCGTGTTGGCCACGAAGATCGAGGTGGGGCCGTCGGCCGCGGCGATGATGCCGATAGAGCCCGCGTCGTTGATATGGAAGCCCAGCAGCACCGCCACGATGGTGGTGAAGAAGATGCCAAACTGCGCCGCCGCCCCAAAGAGCAGCAAAAACGGGTTCTGCAGAAGCGGGCCGAAGTCGATCATGGCGCCGATGCCGATGAAGAGCAGAAGCGGGAAGAGCTCGGTGGCGATGCCGGCGTCGAAGAGCACCTGGAACGGCCCCGCCTCGCCGCCCGTCTCGAGCACGCCGGTGTTGGGGAAGTTGACGAGGATGGTGCCGAGGCCCATCGGCACGAGCAGCGTAGGCTCGTACTCCTTCTTGATGCCGAGGTACATGAGCACGCAGCCGATGAGCATCATGACGATGCGCCCTGGCTCGGCTGCCATGCCCTGCACGCCCGCGAGAAGCGTCTCCATGCGCGCCCCTAGCCGATCGTGAAGAGCGGGTCGCCGGGGTTCACCATCTGGCCCACCGTGACGTGGACGGCCGTGACGGTGCCGCCCCTCTCGGCCACGATGGCATTCTCCATCTTCATGGCCTCGAGCACGAGCACCGTGTCGTTCGCGGCAACGCTTTCGCCCACGCCGTGCTTGATCTCGAGGATCTTGCCGGGCATGGGGGCACACTGCGCGTCGGCCCCGGCGGGGGCGGCAGGGGCGGCTGCGGGAGCTGGTGCGGGGGCGGCAGGGACGGGAGCTGGCGCGGGCGCCGGAGCAGGTGCCGACGCGACGGGTGCCGCGCCCGGCTCGGTCAGCTCCTCCATCTCTACCAGGTACTCGGTGCCGTCGATCTTGATCTTGAACTTACGAAGCATGGGTCTCCTCCCCTATGCGGCCATCACGACGAAAGACGCGTACGCAGGTAAGGGCGCTCGTCGGGTGCTCGCCGGCGGCAAGCGACGACGCGACGAGGGCAACGCGTCGATATTCCGGGTTGAGACGCGCCACACGGCGCACGGCAAGGCGAGACGACGGGCGGCCCCCGGCGGCGATGGCGGCGGCAACGGCCGAGACGAATGCGCGCTCGCCCCCGTCCACCACGTCAACGAAGGCGGGCACCTCGACCCACTCGGGCCCGTCAGGCACGGAAGGCGCGGGGACAGAACCCGTGCTTACTGACCCTACGGCGGCGCCAAGCCCCTCCGGCGCATCCGGAAGGACGTCCCTGCGGCCAAACAACCGGAGCAACCTGTCAAGAAGGCCCATGGCCCCACCCCGTCGCGTCGCGGCGAATCGAATGGGGCCAGCATAGGTGAGGCCTCGTCACACTTCGTCCACAATTCAGTGCGCGGGCCAGCCAGCCCGGCGGACGGAACGTAGGGGCACGCGAGCGGCAGCATGCGGGGAGATGCGAGCAGCACCGCGCGAGGACGTGCGACCGCCGATGCGTTACGGCGTCAGCGACAGAAGCGCCGGGCCTGCAACAGACCTGGAGGCAACCCCCGGCTACGAAGCCAGGCGAGCAGGCCCTCGCGCTCGTTGGCGATGTCCCCGGCCATCACGGCCGCGAGGGCGTCCCTGAGCGCCCGACCCACGGAAGGCCCCGCAGACACGCCAAGGGCAGCCATGACGTCGGAGCCGCTCACGGCCAGATCCGCCACGCGCCAGCACGCGCGATCCCTCGCGAGCGCACGTAGCACGCGCTCGTGCTCGTCCAGCTCGACGGCATAGGAGCGACAGCACGGGGCCTTCGCGAGCGCGTCGGCGCGGCGCAGGTCGAGCATCTCGTGCATGAGCGCAACGACCTCGCCTGTCGTGCGCAGCCCGCTCGCGCGGTCGAGCCTCGAGATGACATCGAGCTCGGAGGGCGCATTCGCCCGCATCGGCCGGTCATGGTAGCGCACAAGCGCCACGACCGGACGGGCCAGCTCGCTCGGTATAGCGAGCCTGCGCAGAATGCGCTCCGCCATGTCGGCCCCCACGTCGGGGTGACCATAGAAGTGGCCCTGGCCGTTCTCGTCGATCGTGAAGCACGCGGGCTTGCCGATGTCGTGGAGAAGGGCGGCCCAGCGCAGCCGCTCGGAGGCGACGCCGCCGGAGAAGCACTCGACCCCCGCCATCACGCGCGCCGTGTGCTCGAGCACGTCGTAGCTGTGCCACACGCTGCGCTGGTCGAGCCCGATGAGCGTCCTCAGCCCGGGGATGGCAGCCATCATCACGTCGGTCTCGTGCGAAAGCGCCCAGCTGGCGCGACCCGATCCCACGATGCCGCGCAGCTCCGAGCCCACGCGCTCGCTGGCGACCTCGGCAAGCTCGGGCGCCGCAGAGACGAGCGCCCCCTGCGTGGCGGGCTCGATCGCAAACCCGAGGCGACAGGCGAAGCGCACGGCCCGCAGCACGCGCAGGGCGTCCTCGCCGAAGCGCACGGACGGCTCGCCCACCGCACGGATAACCCCGCGAGCGAGGTCATCGCGCCCGCCGAACGGGTCAACGAGGCCGCGCACGGGATGCCACGCCATCGCGTTCACGGTGAAGTCGCGACGCGCCAGGTCCTCGCGCACGTCGCTCACGAAAGTCACGGAGTCGGGATGCCGACGGTCGGTGTAGGCGCCGTCGACGCGGTAGGTGGTGACCTCCACGGGCCTGCCGTCCACGACCGCCGTGACGGTGCCGTGGTCGACGCCCGTCTCGTGCACGGCCATGCCCGCGGCCACAAGCGCGCGCTCGGAGTCCTGCCAGCGGGCGCTCGTGCACACGTCGACGTCGTGGGCGGCCACGCCACGCAGGGCGTCGCGCACCCAGCCGCCCACGAACCACGCCTCGTGCCCCGCCGCCTCGAGCGCCTCGAGCACGGCCAGGCCATAGGCCGGCGCGGCGGCCGCCTCGACAGCGCCCCTCACGCGGCCCCTCTCACAAGATGACGTCCGAACGTCCACGCTGCCCCCTTCGATTCAGCCGAGAATACCACGGCCGTGCTACGCTTCATCAGTCACACCACGAACAGGAGGAACCCATGGACGAGATGCAGTCCGTCACCCTCGACGACCTCGCCGCCACCCGCGCGCGCTTCTCGGCAAACCGGGCCAACGTCATCGCGAAGAACGCCGTCACCGCGCAGGGCATCCGCGAGGTGGCCCGCGTGCCCGAGGCCGTCGCCGCCAACACCGGCACCTTCGACGTCGAGGTGCGCCAGGGCAAGCGATGCGACCAGAAGCGCTCCGGCCGCTGCTGGATGTTCGCGAGCCTCAACACCATGCGCACCCGCATCATCGAGCGCTACAACCTCAAGACCTACGAGCTCTCCCAGGCCTACCCGCTCTTCTTCGACAAGGTCGAGAAGAGCAACTGGTTTCTCGAGAACATCCTCGACACGCTCGACGAGCCGCTGGACGGCCGCCTCATGGCGCACCTGCTCGCCGACCCCATCTCCGACGGCGGCCAGTGGGACATGTTCCGCGCGCTCGTGAAGAAGTACGGCGTGGTCCCCAAGGAGGCCATGCCCGAGACGGCCTGCTCCTCCAACACCCGCGACATGGACGCCTACCTCACCCGCTACCTGCGCGGGGCCGCCAAGCGCCTGCGCGAGGCTCGCGCGGCCGGTGTGGGCACGGGCGACCTGCGCGCCATGAAGAAGGAGATGATGGACGAGGTCACGAGCCTGCTCATCACCTGCCTGGGCGAGCCGCCCGTACAATTTGACGTGCGTCTGCGCGACAAGGACGACGAACTCGTGCTTTCCGGCACCTACACGCCGCAGGAGTTCTTCAACAAGGTGGTCGACATGCCGGTCGACGACTACGTAAGCGTTATCTCGGCCCCCACCGCCGACAAGCCCTTCGGCCACACCTACACCGTGAGCCGTCTTGGCAACGTGGTGGAGGCGGGAGGGGTGCGCTACCTCAACCTGCCTATCGAGCGCCTGAAGGAGCTCGCCATCGCGCAGCTGCAGGCGGGTCTTCCCGTGTGGTTTGGCTGCGACGTCATCCAGAGCTACCTGCGCGAGGAGGGCATCATGGACACCGCCTCGCTCGACGTCGACGGACTCTTCGGCTTCCCCGTGGAGACCTGCATGAACCGTGCCGAGCGCCTCGACTACGGCGAGAGCCTCATGACGCACGCCATGGTGCTCGAAGGCGTGAACCTCGACGCGGCGGGCAGGCCGACGCTCTGGAAGGTCGAGAACAGCTGGGGCGACAAGCGCGCCAAGGACGGCTTCGACTCCATCACCGACGCATGGTTTGACGAGTACGTCTACCAGGTGGTCGTTGACCGGCGCTTCCTCGCTGACGACGAGCGCAGGACGTACGAAACCGAGGCGCCGACGGTGCTCGCGCCGTGGGACCCGATGGGGTCGCTCGCCCGCTAACGCGGGTCGCTCGCTAACGTCGCAGGGGCCTCTCCTTGGTTTCCTCCGCTCGGGGTCACTTTGCTTCGCAAGGCCCCTAATCCCCTCGCTTCGGAAACCACGGGGAGGCCACACGGTAGCGGGACTCTGCGAAGGGCTGCTTAGTTGCTATGGGAGGGAATCGTGGGTAGGGACGTTATTCCGGGCGCAGTGCTCGATACGGCGGAGATTGACGCGTTGACGGAGGGGTTCGGGGATGACCGGGCGAACGCCGTGGCTCGCAACGCCACGACGTCGATGGGGGTCAACAAGGCGGCGCGCAACCCCGTCGCGATGCGCGCCTACACCGACACCTTCGGCGTGAGCCTCGCCGCGGCCAAGACCGTGACCAACCAGCGGCAGAGCGGCCGCTGCTGGCTCTTCTCGACGCTCAACGTACTGCGGGCGCGGGCCATGCGCCGCCTCGACGTCGAGGACTTCGAGTTCTCGCAGGCCTACGGCATGTTCTACGACAAGCTCGAGAAGGCCAACGCCTTCCTCAACAACGTCGCGGCCACGGCAGGCCTCGCTTGGGACGACCGCACCGTCGAGTACCTGCTCGACTGGGGCACCGCAGGCCAGGACGGCGGCGAGTGGTCGTTCGCGGCCAACCTCGTCGCCAAGTGGGGCGCGGTCCCCAAGTACGCCATGCCCGAGACCGCCAGCTCGAAGGCGTCGGCCCAGATGAACGCCGCCCTCGGCCGCATGCTGCACCGTGACGCCGTCGAGCTGCGCGGGCTCGTGAGGGATGGCGCAGGCGAGACGGACGTGACGGCGGCGCGCGAGGCCATGGTCGCCGACGTGCACCGGGTGCTCTGCGCCTGCCTGGGCGAGCCACCCGTGTCCTTCGACCTCGAGCTTGCCGTGGGGCCCAAGGCCTCGCTCGACGACGTGCCCGGTGCGCGCCTGGAGACCGCCCTGCCCACCCGTGACGGCGACGACGAGAAGCCCCGTCGCATCCTGCGCGCCACCGTAAGCCCGCGCGAGTTCGTGGAGCGCTACGTGGGCTTTGACCCTGCCGACTACGTCGAGCTCGTGCACGTGCCGGCGACGGGCCTCGAGGAGGGCCACGCCTACGGCGTGCGCTGGCTCGACACGGTGGCCGGGGCAAGCGCCATGCGCATGCTCAACGTGAGCGCCGAGGTCGTGGAGAACGCCGCCGTGGCGTCGCTCAAGGAGGGCGTCCCCTGCTACATGGCCTGCGACGTCATGCAGGAGTTCGGCCGCGGGCTCGAGGACTTCCCCGGCACGCTGGCCCTCGGCACCATCGATCGCGAGAAGCTCTTTGGCGTCGAGCTGGGCATGACCCGTCACGACATGCTCGACGCCCACGAGACCTGCTTCACCCACGCCATGACCTTCCAAGGCGTGCAGATCGGGCAGGACGGCCGACCCGCGGCGTGGCGCGTGGAGAACAGCTGGGGCAAGGACAGCTGCAAGGGCGGCTACCTCATCATGAGCGGCGACTGGCACCGGCTCTATGGCGGCGACGTCGTGGTGGAGCGCCGCTTCGTTGACGGGGCAACGCTCAAGCTGTGGGACACCGCCCCGCTCGAGATGACCGAGCCCTGGGGCGTCCTCGCGACGGCCATGGGATTTGGCCGGGAGCACTAGGCCCCATCTTCGAGAGCCCTATTCAACGAACTCGGTGTTTTTGGACAGATTCCCCAGCGTCGCGCCCATGATGTGTCCAAAACAACCTAGCTCGACGAGAGCATGACACAAACGACAAGATTCCGAGAGGAGCAAACATCATGAAGCAGCACAAGTTCTGGGCCTTCACGGCCATCGCCTGCATGGTCATGTGCGTCATCACCGGCAAGCAGCGCGTCTAGCGGCTTCGCCCCTGTTCCAAGACGTCGTGTTACCATGCCGAGCGGAACAGACGAACAGGCGGGTCCGCCGTCAATGACCACGGCCCCGCCAGAACAGGAGCCAGCCACCCATGAACCTCGACCAGGCACTCGAGCACGCGAACGCCTTCCTCTTCCCCGAGTTTCTCTACGGCAGCGGCTTTTCCGCCATGGACGCCGAGCGCAAGAAGAACGAGGAGGCGCTCGCCACCCTGCGCGAAGACTACGCCAAAGCCGATAACCCCACGTTCAGCTTTGACGTGATCCGCGAGCTTGCCGACCGCAATCGTGACCTCTGCGACCAGATCGGCATCGACCGTCTCAACAACACGCGCGACTCGAGCCTGGCGCGCGGTCTCTCCGACGACGACCTCTGCGCGCAGGTCGCCGCGCTGCAGAAGCGCAAGAAGGCCACGGTCATTCGCGAGGTACACGGCGACCGCAACAACCTCGGCGTGGCGTACGTCACCAAGCCCATCAAGGGCGCGGTGCTCGGCATCGACATCGAGACCACCGACCGCTACCCCGACCGCGGCTACATCATCAACGTTGGTTTCGAGCTCATGGACCTGGGCCCCGACACCGAGCCCTACGACTCCGACGTGCACTTCTGCGGCATCCCCGACATGTACCGCGAGAAGGGCGTGCCCCTCGAGCGCATCCACCACATCACCTGGTCCGACGTGGACGGCAAGACGCCCTTCCGCCAGAATCGGGCCCTGCAGGGCAAGATCCTCCAGCTCATGAAGAAGTACCCGTTCATGGCGCACAACGCCGCATTCGAGGACAGCTGGTTCATGTTGCACCTCGACGGCTACGCGGAGGCACGCAAGGCCGGCAAGGTCATCCCCATCGACTCTCGTGACATCTGCCGACAGCTCGACCCCGAGGTCAAGACCCTGCCGCGCGAGTCCAGCCCGGCCGCCCTCGAGAACTGGGCGCGCAGGCGCGGCACGCTGCAGGCCACCGAGAACGAGGTGCACCAGGGCCTCGACGACACCGACCTCATGCTCAAGACCGTGCAGGCCGAGTTCAACGCCCGCAACTGCTTCAGGGCGTAGGTCGAGACGTGGCCGTTCAGGCGCCATGACCAGACACCAACCGCGTCGCGACGCCGGGCGCTTCGTCGTACCCCACTCGGCGCTCGTCATCGACACGTGCCAAGACGCGCGGCCGCCCGACGACGTCTCCTCCACGCTTGCCTTCGCCCTCGCCGACTTCGCCGACGCCCTCGCGGCGTATGACCGCATGGAGTCGAGCGAGGACAGCGAGACCAGAGAGGCGATTTGCGTCGAGGTCGTGAGCGCCTGTCCCGCTGCGCCAGCACGCGCGGGAGCATGCCCGAGCGTCTTCGATGTCGTCGTGGTTGGCATGGGAACCGCTCCGTCCGAGAACGCGGACGGCCAGCACGCCGAAGAGCTGGCGGGGATTCTCGCGAGCCTCCCAGTGAGGCAGAACGCGGCCGTTTACGGCATGATGGCAGCGATGACGTCACCGTCTGCAACCACCGACGGCCTCGACGCCCTTGCGGCAGCGTGCCCTCGGGCAGGCCTCGCGTGGGCGGGCGGGCTCGTGCTCGAGGCAACCCCCCTCGCGACCACACTCCCCGGCCTCACGCGTATGGGCGGGAGCCGAAGGCCCGTCTCAGAGTGCGTCGACGACTTGATCTGCGCCCTGCGTTCGGGCCTGAGCGTCGCCGACGCGGCGCGGCTGTTCTCGTGGCAGACAGGCGGCACAGACGAGGCCAGCCCCAGCGTGCTTCGCGCCCGCTGGGGCTGGCCGCTCCGCTTGCGCACGTTCCTGCGAGCCCAGCGCGGACGCACTTCGCAACGCTAGGGCAAGCCCCACCCGGCGAAGTCTCCCGCCGGGCCCATTACACCCGGAGCAGGAAGCGAGCCTCGTACGGGGCGAGCTCAAGCGAGCCCGTGAGTTCGACGCGCTCCCCCGCCACGCGCTCGCGGCCACCGAGCAGATCGACGAACGTGCCGTCCAGCTCGCCCGCGCCAAACGTGAACGGCTCGCCCACGGCGTTTACGGCAACGAACGCGCACGCGTCATCGCACGCACGCTCAAAGAGCAGCTGCCTGTTCTGGACAACGACGTTGCGGTAGTCGCCATAGCAGAGCGCCCGGGCAGAACGCGCCGCCGTTGGGGCGTCGAGCCCCTCCCCCTGCCCGTCACGCAGGAGCGCCAAAGAGCGCACGAACGCGGACAGGTCGTTCTCGACCGGCTCGGCAAAGGAAGGGCGTAGGTCAAAGTCGTCGTGCGCACGCTTGACGCCCGTGGCGCCCCACTCGCTGCCGTAGTAGACGCACGGGATCCCCGGCATACCGAACAGCAGGCCATAGGCGGAGCGGATGCAAGCCGGATCGGTCAGGATGCTCGCCAGACGCGTCACGTCGTGGTTGTCGGCAAAGCTCAGCAGGTGCTTCCCGCGATAGATGCACCAAGGGTCACCGCCAAACTGGCGGTGGAGCGAGTGCGCGATCTCGAACATGTTGACGCTGTTGAAGCTCGAGTACAGGCCCTTGTAGCACTCGTAGTTGGTGCAGGAGTGCAAGAGGTCGTCGTTGACGAGCTGGTTGTAGTCGCCATGCAGCGTCTCGCCGATAAGGACGAACTCGCCGGGGAGGCTTCCGGGAGCCCGTCTTCCGTCATCGATCGTCGCCGGGTCGGAGAGCTCGTTGGCAAGCTCGCGCAGCCGGTGCATGAAGCCCCGGTCGAGCGAATAGGCAACGTCGAGGCGCAGCCCGTCGATGCCAAACTCGCTCACCCAGCCACGCACGCATTCCAGCAGGTAGTCAATAACGGCAGGATTGGACAGGTTAAGCTTCACGAGCTCGAAGTGTCCCTCCCAGCCCTCGTACCAGAAGCCGTCGTCATAGCCGGAGTTCCCGTCAAAGTTGATGCAAAACCAGTCCTTGTAGGGGCTGTCCCACATACGCCGCTGCACGTCGCGAAACGCCCAGAAGCCGCGCCCCACGTGATTGAACACGGCGTCGAGCAGCACGCGAATGCCGCGCGCATGCAGCTCGCGGACAACCTCGGCGAAGTCGGAGTTTGAGCCGAGCCTGCGGTCGACCCTCGTGAGGTCACGCGTGTCATAGCCGTGCGAGTCGCTCTCGAAGACCGGGTTGAGCAGCACCGCCCCAAACCCCATGCGCTCATGGTAGGGGGCCCAGGTGCCCAACCTGAGGATGGGGGCCTCGCTGCCCTCGGGCGAGTCCTGGGCCTCGCCCACACCCGCCGCATCCGACGCCTCCTCCGCACCAAGCGCGGGCAGCGCCTCGTTCTGACGCGGCACGCCGCAGAACCCCAGCGGATACACCTGGTAGAACGTCGTCTCGTATGCCCACATACCAGCCTCCATCTCACGCGACCAACCCGCCCGATTGTACGATCGGCAAAGGACACGCCCGCCCGCCGGTCATACAAGCCATTCACCGATAAGAGCTACACTTCTTATCCGAAGGCGCTAAGTACCCACGATGGAGGCTCACATGCGACAGTGGCAGGCTCTCGGCGGATGGATCGGGGCGCACCTGGCGCTGCTCGCCCCCGTGTGCGTGGCGACCGGCGTCTTGCTCCCGCAGGTGTTCGGCCCCGTCAACACCTACGCGGTGCCCTTCCTGTTCGCCTGCATGACCTTCCAGGGGTCGCTATCCAACACGTTCCGACAGGTCGCCGACGTCATTCGCCACCCGTGGCTCATGCTCGTCGTCATCTTCTCGTCGCAGGTTGTGCTTCCGCTGCTCTCCTACGCGCTCGGGCTGCTGTTCTTCCCCGGCTCGCCCGAGGTGGTGACCGGCATCCTGCTGGAGTACTGCGTCCCGGTGGGCGTCATCACCTTCATGTGGGTGGGGATGTACGAGGGCAACACGCCGCTCGCGCTTGGCACCATCCTCGTCTCCACGCTCATAGCCCCCTTCACCATCCCCCTTACGCTGCAGCTTCTCATGGGAGCTGTCATTCATGTGGACGCCATCGGGATGATGCTCTCGATGATCGAGATGGTAGGGGCGCCCGCCGTGCTCGGCATGCTCGTCAATCAGCTCTCGCATGGATGGGGCCAGCGCACGCTCTCCCCCGCCATCGCCCCGGCCATCAAGCTGTTCGTCCTCGTCATCATCACGTCGAACTCGACGGGGATGAGTGACTACGTGCTGCACCCGACGGCCCAGCTCGTCGCGGTGGCGGCGTTCGTGCTCGTCTTCTCCTCGCTTGGCTACCTCTGGGGGCTCGGCGTGGCCCGCGTGCTGCGAAGGAACCAACCCGACACGGTGACGCTCTCCTTTGCCTGCGGCATCCGCAACATCTCTGCAGGGGCCGTCATCGCGGGTCAGTACTTCCCGGGCACCCCGGTCATCTTGCCCTGCATGGTGGGGACGTTGTTGCAACAGATCCTCGCTGGCTTCAACGGCTCGCTCATGCGGAGGCTCAAGAAACGCGTGGAGGCCTAGCGCTGCCACGGGGCATGGCCACGGAGCATGGCCTCGAGGCATGCGAATGCCCGCTCCGTCTCACACGTCGGTGACGGCCGCACTGGCTACAGGTACGCGCGCCAGTCCTCCTCGCCCTCGACGTCCTCGGCGGATTTGACGGGGCGGACGGGCGCGGCCGGGCGCGTCACGAACGGTGCGTCGTTTTTCTCGGGGAACGTGGCGAATGCATGCTGGAAGCGCGCGAGATGGTCATCGTGCCTGCCCTCGGGCACCGCGAAGATGACCTGCGTGGCAACGTGCGAGCCACCCGCAAGCTCCTCGCGGAAAATCTCGGCAACCGTAGCGGCGTCCCAGCCAAAGACGCCGCAGCCAAACGCCCCCAGCACGATCTTTGCGTGACCCAGCTCGTCGGCAATGGCAAGCACCAGGCGCACGCGAGCCCGCATTGAGCGCTCGAGCACCTCGTCGCTCACGTGGTAGTCGGCCTTGGCGCGACGGGCGTTGGGCGCGGCCGCGACGATGACGTCTGCGTAGGAGTGGTAGCGCTCGCGCTCGAAGCGAACCTTGGGAACCACGAGGGCGCGGTCGCGGTAGAGCTCGCAGTTGATGTTGCGCCGACGGTTCTCGGCATACCAGCCCTTGTACTGGGAGAGCACGTTGTACAGGAACGACTCGGCGCACAGCGCCTGCTCCTGGGCCACGGTGCCTCGCTCATAGCCGCCACCGGGCTGGGTGAAGGAGGCGAAGTCGAGCACGACCAGGTCACAGGCGCTTGCGATGCCGCGGCCGTTCTCGATGACGGCGGCGACGCTGTCCCGCCCGACCACGGTGACGCTCGGCAGGACGGAGGCCTCTGCCGGCGCGGCGTCCTCGACACCCGGGGCCACGACCCGCGAGGGAGCCTTTGCCACGGGTGCCTTGTCGAAGAAGCGCGTGGCCTTGACGGCGCGGTCTATCTCGGCCGCAAAGCGGTCGTGCATATCAGCGACATGAGCCGTGGCCTCGGCGGCGCGCCTGTCGCGGCGCTCGTCGCGCGAGGGGGACGCACCACGACGCTGGCCACGCCCGCCGCCCCTCTCGGCGCGCCTGTCCGTACCCCTGCGGTCATCCTTCTCGGACATGGTCGAGCCTCCTCGTACGCGAATCGTCCTTCACGCCATTGTAGTCTCAGGGCAGCCCGGGCGACTCGAGCGACTGAACACCGGTGAGAAACCCGACGCTCGCGAGCTCCTTTGCCAACTTGGAGCTGATGTCGGCAATCGAGTGGGAATAGCACTTCAGAATGAGCCCGTCTAGGTCGGAGGGCAGCTCCATCGTGTCCGGCATCCCTTCGGTGGATTCCCCCTTGGAGGGGAGGATCGGATCTCTCTTGATAATCGTCACACGCTCCCTGCCAAGCCTGGCAAGCATCATCCCGAGCTCAAGGATGACGTTCTGACGCGCCCGAAGCTGCGCTTCGTTTGGCTTTGATTTGTCAAATCCCACGTCGTCCGGCGTTGCGAGGACGATGGCATAGTCGGCGCCGCCCGCCATCTTTTCGAACTTCTCGACAATTGTCAGACCCTTATCGGCGTCCCGCTCGAACTCGACAGGCTCGATGTTCCAGAGGCGGAGAATGCGCTTCACCTGCCGCTTGGCCGCGAGGTCGTGCCCGTAGACGAGGAGCACCTTGCCTTTTTGCGGGCAATCCAGCGGCTCGTCTGCAAGAGCGGGTGCCAGCCGCTCGTAAAGCGTGCGCGCCTCACTCGCCCCCTTGCCCCCTAGGGACGACCGCTCCGGAGTGGTACACCGTGATGCTTGCGCGGAGCTCCTCGCCCAGGCAATCGCGCGAGAAGTCGTACTTATAATCCCCGTCAGCAGCCTTAACGGAGACCTTCTCCTCAGAGCCCCGGCTCGGCTTGTTGGTAACGTCAACCCTCCCCCTGTACCCGTACCCCACGAGCTTCATGGCCCCTATGAGTTCTTCCTCTTGCATCGAACGGTCTTTCGCACGAATTCGAATCTATGCGACGAGCCTACACCGAACCCGGCCGTCCATCGAGCAAGACGGCCGCTCGGCGAGTTGGCGGAAGGCGTTCGCTTCCGCTGGGAGAAGATGTCTTGACGATGGGACTTTGTCCCATGGCTGTTCCAAACATTCCCGCTCGTCGCGGGCCCGCACACCCAGGGAGGACTCATGGGACTTCTCGGCAAGATCAAGGAGCGCATCAAGGGCGCCGGCGCACAGGACAGGCCGCTCTCGGCAACGTTCGCGACGCGCCCCGACACCGTCTACGCGCCCCTCTCGGGCATGCTCGTGCCGCTCAAGGAGATCAACGACACCGTCGTGTCGGCGGGGTTGCTCGGTGACGGCTACGGCATCCTGCCCACGGGCGGCAATGTGCTCTACGCCCCCGTCAACGGTCGCGTTGGCGCCACGACGGTCACCAACCACGCCATCGGCATTCTGGGCGACGGCGGCGTCGAGGTCCTCATCCACATCGGCCTTGGCACCGTCGAGATGGAGGGCAAGGGCTTCAGCCGCCTCGTCGAGTCGAACAGGCGCGTGAAGGCCGGAGATCCGCTCATCGTCTTCGACCCCGACGCCATCGAGGCTTCGGGTCACGAGAACGTCGTGGTGGTCGCCGTTTCCAACACCGATCCCAGCATCGAGATCGAGAAGGTGGGCAACTCCGGCACGCTGCTCGGGGGACGACCGCTCGTGAAGCTCGGGGACCCCATCCTTATCGTGAGGAAGTAAGGCCAGCTGAGGAAGTAGGTCAGCCGCCGCTCCTGAGGCTTCGCCCACCGCTCCGGCAGGCTCGCCCACAGACTGCCTGACCACGCCCAAGGCAGCAGACGCGTGCACATGCCGCACGCGGGCAAGGCGGCGCTCCAACTCGGACTGGGGCGCCGCCGTGTGCCACTTCGTTCGACAGGCCTCACGAGCTCTCCTGGCTCACCGCTCACGAAGAGCCACGAGCGATTGAGCAGCGTGCTCACGAGCCGGTTGGCGCGCTCCGAGAAGTAGCCCGCGGTTCGCGTGTACCGGAAGCCCAGGACGAGCTGGGTTGAGCAGTTGCCCACGATCGTGTTGGCGCTCGCCTCTCCGTAGACCGCCTCGAGCTGCGAAATCGTCTGGTGCAGGATCGTGCACCAGATCTCGCGACTGCGCGTCACCGCGATGTAGTCCTCGAAGTGCGGGATGCGCAGGTTCGAGAAGTCGTCGAGAAAGAGGCGGACGGGCCGCGCGACGAGGGCCCCGAAGTCAACCTGGGGGGTGCCGGTTATAGAGCGCGAGGGCCGTGTCGAAGCCCATGTGTATACACGTTGACTATTAATTGCGAGCGGATGACTCGCAGGCGGACATGGAGCGGGCAAGCTCGGGCGGCACGACGACGCGCGCGCCCAGATGACCCTCTAGAACGGGAAGCCACCGCCCTTGCCGATGCCGCCGCCCATGCCCATGTTGCGCATCATGCTCTCCAGCTGACGCTTCGCCTGGCGCGGGTTCTTGGTGGCACCGCCCATCATGGAGCGCATCTTGCCCATCATCTTGTTCATCTCGCCCCACTGCTTGATGAGTTGGTTGACCTCCTGCACGGAGCGACCGGAGCCACGCGCGATGCGCGAGCGCCGCATGCCGTTGATGAGCTTCGGACGGGCGCGCTCCTCCTTGGTCATCGAGCGAATCATGGCCTCGATCTTGACCATCTGCTCCTCGGTCTGATCGCCGCCCATCTTGCGGACGGCGCGCTCGCCGCCCGGAAGCATCCCGAGCAGCTTGCCCACGCCGCCCATCTTGCGAATCTGCTGCATCTGGTTGAGCATGTCGTCCATCGTGAAGCCCTCGCGCAGCATGCGCTCGGCGGCTTCGGCCTGCTGGGCGTCGGCGTTGGCCTGGGCAGCCTCGACGATGCCCACCACGTCACCCATGCCGAGGATGCGCTTGGCCATGCGGTCGGGATGGAAGACCTCGAGCGAGTCGGGCTTCTCGCCCATCGAGACGAACTTGATGGGCTTGCCGGTGACGGCGCGGACGGAGAGGGCGCCGCCGCCACGGGCGTCGCCGTCGAGCTTGGACATGATGACACCGTCGAAGTCGGTACGGTTGGCGAACTCGGTCACCACGTTGACGATGTCCTGGCCGGTCATGGCGTCGACCACCATGAGCACCTGATCGGGCTTCACGGCGTTCTTGATGTCGACGGCCTCCTGCATCATGAGCTCGTCGATCTGGAGGCGTCCGGCCGTGTCGACGATCACCACGTCGCGCAGGTGGTCGACGGCGTCGCGCACGGCCTCGCGGGCGATGGCAACGGCGTCCTTGCCGTCACCTCGATAGACCGGCACACCGATCTCCTCGCCGAGCGTGGCGAGCTGGTCGGCGGCGGCGGGGCGGTGCACGTCGCAGGCGGCGAGCTCGGGAGAGCGGCCCTGCTTCTTGAGCATGTAGGCGAGCTTGGCCGCCGCAGTGGTCTTGCCCGAGCCCTGAAGGCCCACGAGCATGATCACGTTGGGCGTGCGGTTCTGCATGAGCGTGAGCTTACTCTCCGTGGAGCCGAGCAGCTCGGTGAGCTCGTCGAGCACCACGCGCACCACGTTCTGCGCGGGCGTGAGCGAGTCGAGGACGTCGGCCTCGAGGCACTGGGACTTGCACTTCTCGACGAACTCCTTGACCACGCGGAAGTTGACGTCGGCCTCGAGCAGGGCCATGCGAATCTCGCGCATCGCGACATTGATGTCGTCCTCGGTGAGACGGCCCTTGCCGCGCAGCTTGTCGAAGGTGTCAGCGAGGCGGTCAGAAAGGTTGTTGAACATGTGGTCTCCTACTGGTTCTCTCCCACGAGGGCACGGCAGAACTCAAGGGCGTCGAAGCGCTGGAAGTCCTCGATGCCCTCGCCCACGCCGATCCTCCAGATGGGAAGCCCCAGCTGGTCGGCGATGGCAACGGCGATGCCGCCCTTGGCCGTCCCGTCGAGCTTGGTCACGATGAGGCCGTCGAGGTCGAGGGCGTCGTTGAACTCCTTGGCCTGGGCGAGGCCGTTCTGGCCGGTGGTGGCGTCGACGACGAGTACCACGGTGACGGGCATGGTCGCGCGCTTGCGCGTGACGCTCACGACCTTGGCGAGCTCGCGCATGAGGTCGGCGCTCGTGTGCAGGCGGCCCGCCGTGTCAACGAGCACGAGGTCGGCGCCGTCCTTCTCGGCCGCCTCGACGACGTCGTAGCACACGCTCGCGGGGTCGGCCCCGCGCTCGCGCGTCACGACGGCAACGCCGGCACGCTTGCCCCACACCTCGAGCTGCTCGATGGCTGCGGCGCGGAAAGTGTCAGCACCGCCGATGAGCACCGACTTGCCGCTGTCCTTGGCCGCGGCGGCGAGCTTGCCCACCGTCGTCGTCTTGCCCGCCCCGTTGATGCCCACGAACAGGACGCAGCTCGGCGTGTCGTCGAAGGGGTCGCGCGCGGGCTGGGGGAAGACCGCCGCGAGACGCGTAGCCAGGGCCTCCTGGAGCTGCCGGGAGGTATGGAGGTTCCTCCGGGCCGCCTCCTCGCGCAGGTCGTCTGTGACCTTGAGCGCGAGCTCGGCGCCCATGTCGCCCATGACGAGCGTGTCCTCGAGATCCTCCCAGAACGACTCGTCGACCTCGCCGCCCATGTAGAAGATCTCGTTCAGTGCCTCGCGGGACCTCTCGAGTCCCTTGCGCAAACGGTCGGCTAAGCCCATCAGGCGTCGACCACCTTTCCTGTCGCGCGGTCAAGCCGCTGGGATACCACGTGGCTCACGCCGTCGGCCTGCATGGAGACGCCGTAGAGCACGTCGGCCTGCTCCATGGTACGCCGCTGGTGCGAGATCACGATGAGCTGCGTCGTCTCCTTGAGCTGGTCGATGGCGTCGAGCAGCTTGTCGAGGTTGGCGTCGTCGAGCGCCGCCTCGACCTCGTCGAAGACGTAGAACGGCACGGTGCGCGTGCGATACACCGCGAAGAGCAGGGCCAGCGCCGTGAGCGACTTCTCGCCGCCGCTCATGAGGGTCATCTTTGCGATGCGCTTGCCCCGGGGCTGTGCCACCACCTCGATGCCCGTCTCGGCCGGGTGATCGGGGTCGGTCATCTCGAGGTTTGCCTTGCCACCCGGGAAGAGCATCGAGAAGATCTCGACGAAGTTGGCGTTCACCGCGTCGAAGGTCTGGAGGAACGCCGTGCGCATCTTGCGGTCGATGGCGGCCGTGATCTTCGTGAGGGCCTTCCTGGCCCCCTCGAGGTCGGCCAGCTGCTCGGCCACGTAGTCGGCGCGTTCCTTGAGCTTGGTGTACTCGTCCATGGCCACCTGGTTGACCGGCCCCAGCCCCTCGATCTGGCGGCGGAGGCTCGCCACCTCGCGCTCGGTGGCCTCGCGGTCGTCGGGCTCCGGCATCTCGAGGGCCTCCTCGAGCACGTGCCTGCCGTCGGCCGTGATGGCCTTGATGGCCTGCTCGACGCGCACCTCGAGCCTGCCGGACTCCACCTTGAGCTCGCCCTGCGCCGCCTTGGCGCTCTCGAGTTCGCCTTCGGCCGCCGAAACCTGCGCCTTGGCGTCGCCGATGGTCTTCTTGAGCGACGCGGAGTCGGCCTCGGCAAGGCTCGCGCGGTCGCGCAGGCGCTCGGCCCAGGTGCGTGCCGCCGCACGGATCGCTTCGTAGCGCTCGTGCAACGGGTCGATGCGCAGGCGCAGCACCTCGAGCGAGCGGGTGCTGTCCTCGGCCACGTGACGGCGCTCGACGAATTCGGAGATGCGCGCCGTGAGCTCGCGTTCGCGCTCCTCAAGATGGCGCAGGCGCTCGGTGGAGGTGGCGAGGCTCAGGCGTGCGTCGCTGACCTTCTTGGCGGCCTCGTCCTCGGCCCTCGACGCCTCGCGACGGCGTGCCTGCGCCTCGTCGAAGTCGCGCGTGATGGCCTGCAGCCGCTCCCGCGCCTCGGACGCCTTCCTCTCGAGCTCCGCCAGGCGCGGTCGCGCCTCCTCGGCACGCCTGCAGGTGGCCTCGCGCTTGCGCTGCACCTGCGTCCGCTCGTCATGTGCGCGGGACACCTGCGCCTCGAGACGGCCGATCTCGGCCGAAATGGAGTCGTGCTCGCCGCGCCTGCGGGAGAGCTCGCCTGCGGCCTCGGCCGAGCGCTCGCGCGCGTCGGCGAGGGCCTTCGCGCATGCCTCCTGCCGCTCCGAGGCGTCCGCGACGGCCTGCTGGGCCTCGCGAACGTCGGCCTCGAGACCCGCCATGGAAGCCTCGAGCTCCTCGATCTTGCGGCGGCGTTCGAGGGTGCCCGCGGCGGCTCCCGCCGAGACGCCGGCGACCGTGCGGCCGTCGGGATAGGCGACGACGCCGTCGGGGGTGACGTAGGTGAGCGACGGATCCTTGGCATGCGCGGCCACCGCCGAGCGGGCGTCCGCCACCACGCGCACGTCGCCGAGCAGGGCGCGGACGAGGCCCTGGGCCTCGCTCGAGACCTTAAGCCTGGCGGCAAGCGAGCCGGGCGCGGGCGCGGCGTCGCTCCCACCCTCGGCAAGCGACAGGACCGTGAGCGAGCCCTGCGCGCGCCGAGACGCCGCCGCGGCCTCCATGATGCGCGACACCTCGTCCGACCCCGTCACGACCGGGGCCCCAAGCACGCCACCGAGCAGCCGCTCGACCACCTGGTCGAGCTCGGCCGGGGCGCTCACCACGTCGGCGAGGCGACAGCGCACGAGCGAGGCGAGCTCGCTGTTGGAGAGCACCTTGCCCTCGAGCGTGTCCGTCCCGCCGGAGAGCTGTGCGTCGACCGTGCGCAGGGCCGAAAGGGTCGCATTGGCGCCGGCGAGCGCCGCGCGGGCAGCGTCGAGGCCGGCGGAGGCGTCACGGGAGGCGACGCGCGCGGCCTCGTGCGACTGGGAGCGCTCGGCTATCTCGGCCTTGGCCGCGTCGGCCGTCTCCGTGGCCGCCCGCAGCTCCTCGGCAAGCTCGCCAAGACGGCCCTTCCTGCTCGCAAGGGCGGCCTCGGCCGTCTCGACCGACTCATCAATCTGGGCGAGGCGGCTCTGGAACATCTGGTCCTCGACCTCGGCGCTGCTGATCTCGTCGGCAAGCTTGGCGCGGTCGAGCGTGGCGCGGTCGAGCTCGGCCTGGCAGCTGCGCTGCTCGCCCCCAAGGCGAGCCTGCTCGGACCCGGCGGCGCGGCGCGCGTTCGTGGCCTCCTTGGCCAGCGGCTCGAGCCGCTCGACGTCGGCGTGCAGCCCCTGGACGGCCACGCGGGTGTCCGAGAGCCTGCCCGTGACCTCGTCGAGCTCGCGGGCCGCCTCGGTGCGCTGCCGCTCCACCTGCGAGAGCTGCATGCGCGTCTCGGAGAGGCGGCTCACCATGTTGCGCCCCTTCTCCTCGAGCAGGCGCATGTCGGAGTCGAGCCGCCCCAGGATGTCGGCGCAGCGGCGGCGCTGCTCGCCGAGGTCACCCACGAAGAGCCCCTTCTGCTCGAGCAGGCTCTGGAGCTTCTCGAGCTCGCGCGACTTCTCGTCCGCACGGTACTGCGCAAGCTCGATGGCGGCCGCGGCCTCCTTCTGCCGGCCCTCGAGCTCGGCCCACTGGCGCTGCAGCCTGCGGACGTCATCGACGGCCAGCTGGCAGGTGAGGTCCGACAGGCGCTGGTCGAGCTCGTTGAAGCGCCGAGCGCGGTCGACCTGGCGCTCGAGGGGCCGGAGCTGGCGGTTCATCTCGCGCGCGACGTCACGGGCGCGCACGAGGTTCTTGTCCATGTCGGCGAGCTTCTTGAGCGAGCGCTCCTTGCGCCGACGATGCTTGGAGATGCCGGCGGCCTCCTCGATGAGGCTGCGGCGCTCCTCGGGGCGGCTCGCGAGAATGGAGTCGAGCTTGCCCTGGGAGATGATCGAGTGCGTGTCCTTGCCAAGGCCCGAGTCGTGCAGGATGTCCTGGATGTCCATAAGGCGAGCCGGGGCGCCGTTGATGAGGTACTCGGACTCGCCCGAGCGGTACATGCGACGGGTGATGCCCACCTCAAAGAAGTCGACCGGCAGCGTGTGGTCTGAGTTGTCAAGCACGAGCGTGACCTCGGCCACGCCCACGGGCTTGCGCGCGGAGGAGCCTGAGAACACGACGTCCTCCATGGCCTGGCCGCGCAGCATCTTGGCGCTCTGCTCGCCCAGCACCCACAGGATCGCGTCGGAGACGTTTGACTTGCCCGAGCCGTTTGGCCCCACCACGACGGTGAGGCCCGGGTCGAACACCATGTGGGTGCGGTCCGCGAAGGACTTGAAGCCCTTCAGCGTGAGGGACTTCAGGAACAACGGACGCCCTCCTCGGCGAGACGCTCGATGGCGTCGGCGGCGGCCACGCTCTCGGCCTCCTTCTTCGAAGAGCCGGAGCCGCGTCCCACGCGACGCCCGCCAACGAGCACCACGGAGGTGAAGGTGGGCGCGTGCGCGGGCCCCTCCTCGCCCTCGAGCTTGTACTCCGGGGCACAGCGCAGCTCGCGCTGGGTGATCTCCTGCAGGCGGCTCTTGGGGCTCTGCGGGCGCTCGGCGAGCTCGGGCACCATGCGGGGGCCAAGCGTGCGGCGCACGAAGTCGTGGGTCACGTCATAGCCGCCGTCGAGGTAGAGCGCACCCACGACCGACTCGTACACGTTCTCGAGCGCGGAGTGGAGGCCACGGGCCCCCGTGCCCTTCTCGGACTCGCCGAAGACGATGCAGTCGCCGATGCCAAGGTCGGCCGCCACCTCGGAGAGCATCTTGCCCGAGACGAGCGAGATCTTGAGGCGGGTGAGCTCGCCCTCGTCCATGGAGCCGAAGCGCTCGAACAGGTCGGTGGCGACGATGGCGCCGAGGATGGAGTCACCCAGGAACTCGAGCCGCTCGTAGGAGGCCGAGACGGGCAGGTGCTCCACGGCGCTCGGGTGCGTGATCGCGGCAACCACGAGGTCGTGCCTCGTGAAGTGATGGTTGGTGATGTCCTCGATGTGCCGGATGCGTTCGTGCTCAGTGAGCTGGGGCATGCGCTCCCCTTGCCTTTCGTGCGATGGCGTACAGAGTTATGCAGCCATCCATTGTAGCCGCACGACGCTGGGCCCTGCCCCTTCACCCGAAGAACACCCAAACGCAACCCCGGCGCACCGTCGTCAGGGCTGGACTCTCCTCGCGTAGACCCTGAAGCCATCGTAAGACGAGTAGGACAGACCGCTCAACTCGGTATGCCTCTCGGCATCGGCGTCGCTGACGAGCAAGGCAGCGTCACCCTTGTCGGACAGGTAGGACTTGACTCCGCCGTCAGCAAGACGAAGGTCACCCTTCCATTCCCCGACAACGTATGCACCCTGATTAATCCGGGTGGTTTCCTCGCCAGTCTTGGAGTTGTACTCCGCGTAATAGACGGCCGACCCCTTCTCAACGGTACCGTCCTCGCACGCCGTCGCAATAGCCTGCTGCTTTCTGGCCTCGGCAGTCTGCTTGGGTGTACGCACGATGTTGAGGTTCATTTCGAACCCCTGGATACCCGGCACCGCGGCATAGAGTAGCAGTAGGGACGCAAGGGCGACCTGCCACACGCCTTCCCGTTCCAATATTGACGCCGCAAGGCGTGAGCCGCCGAAGCCTCCCAGCAAAAGTAGGCAGGGCCAGATGGGCATGATGTACCACCAGGCCTTGGAAACTGACACGCCGAAGACAGCGAACGTAGCGAGCGAAACGACTATCGCCATTACGACAATGTTCGACCCGTCCCCGCCCGACCTGACGTAAGCAAGCGCATGCCTCAGTGCCACGCACGGCCGCCGCTCGCCCGCCGCGATTCGGCTGGTGACGAAGTACCACAGGGCCCCTGCAGCAAGTAGCAGGGCGGCTCTGGCCCCTTTGTCTGAGCTAATGGTGTTCGTATAAAGCGAAACGGGCGCACCGTGCCCCTCAAGGTTCGACGTCCCTCTGCGCACCACGTCGTTCGTAAACATTTTCACCAAGAACGAATCCCCGTCGTAGCTGAACCTAGCAAGAGCCCAAGCCCCAGCAACAAGCAACGTACAGGCAAGGTAGCCCAGCGCGTCTCGAACACGATACCGATGCCACTGGCCGGCAACGAAGAGATAGACAAAGACGGAGACGGGGATGAGAGCCGCATGCCAACTCTTCGTTAGAAATGCCAGGCCCGTCAGAACGCCCGCCGGATACACAAGCCAACGGCGATTAGCCGAAAGGGCGAACAGGAACACAGCTCCAGTGAATAAAAGCAGATACAACGCGTCAGGATCGCCGGTGCGGGCCCAATGGCCCTCGAGAGGTTTAGTAAGGGCAAGTGCGAGAACACAACAGGACAAACCCGCCCCACGTCCCCAGGTCTTCCTGGCCGTCAAGACGATGATGACGATCGTGAGTATGTAGCAGACCACCGACGGAACCCTCACGCCCCAAGGAGTGAAGCCGAAGACTGCGTAACCCACCATAATCAGCCACATGGATAGTGGAGGCTTGAGGTTCCAATAGTCGGCCTCGCCACCCCACGTATTCACTAACAGGTTACCGTCACGCATCATCTCATAGGCGTTCGCCGCATGCCTGGCCTCGTCATAGTCATAGATAGGGGCATCGGCAAGGTTATGGAAACAGATGATAGTCAGGACAAGCAGAACCAAAACGCAGGCAGCGTCGAGAAGCCAACCCCCCCCCTACATGCTCCCTGTGTGTTGCCTTGTGTTTCACAACTACCTCCTTATGCAAACATGACGGAGCTACACCGTAGCGGCCACGGCCTCGGCAAGCTTGCCACAGAGATCCTGACGCACGCAGCGGGCCGCCGTGAGCGTGCCGTTCTTGATGGCCTCGGGGTTGGTGGCGCCATGCCCCACGAGCACGGGGGCCTTGAGCCCCAGCAGGGCCGCACCACCGTAGCGGTTACCGGAGAGCAGGTCGGCCACGCCCTTGAGCGCCGGCTTCACCATGAGCGCGCCCAGTGCGACCTTCTTGCTTGCCGCCGCCTCGGACTTGAGCGCGGCGACGATGAACTTCGCCGTGCCCTCCACCGTCTTGAGCGCGATGTTGCCCGTAAACCCGTCGGTCACGATGACGTCGAAGGGGCCCGTGAGGATGTCGCGGCCCTCGCAGTTGCCCTGGAAGTTGAGCGCCTCGTCGGCGGCAAGCGCCGCGTGGCGGGCAAGGGTCGCCTCCGAGCCCTTCGTCTCCTCGGTGCCGTTGTTGAGAAGCCCCACCGCTGGCTTCTCGACGCCCAGCACCACGTGCGCGTAGGCCGAACCCATGTGGGCAAACTGCACGATCATGTCGGGCGGGCAGTCGGCATTGGCACCAAGGTCGAGGAAGGTCGTCATGTGGCCGCCCACGCCCGGCATGGCCGTCGCGAGCGCCGCGCGGCTCACGCCCTTGACGCGACCCACGACGAGCGTGCCCGCCGCAAGGATGGCGCCGGTGGAGCCCGCCGAGAAGAAGGCGTCGGCCTTGCCCTCGCGCACGGCACGGCACCCGCGTACGATGGAGGAGTCCTTCTTGTGGCGCACCGCCTGGGCGGGATGCTCGGCCATGCCGATGACCTCGGTGGTCACGAGCGCCTCGGCCCGGGAGTTCTTGGCGCAGAACGGCACCACGACGTCCTCGTTGCCGGCAACCAGCACCTCGAGGTCGGTGTCGGCCTCGAGCGCCGCCGCGATTCCATCGAGCACGACCTTGGGCTCCTCGTCGCCGCCCATGGCGTCAACGCACACGCGAGTCATACGTTCTCCCTCTTACGAAAAAGGGCCGACCACGCGGGCCGGCCCTCACAGCACTTGAAACCTCAGGCTACTCGACGACGATGACCTGACGGCCCTTGTAGTAGCCGCAGCTCGGGCACACACGGTGCGGAAGCTTGACGGCACCACACTGCGGGCACGTGGAACGAGCCGGGAGCTCGAGCTTGCTGTTTGCGGAGCGGCGGGCGTGCGTGGCGCCGCGGCCCTTCTTTTGCTTGGGTACTGCCATGGTTGACCTCTCTTACGAATCTCACGTCCCACGTGCCGGGAACGGTCTTTCACAGACAAACGGGGATGATAGCACGAAATCGCACGGCAACACCATACTGACACAGACATCCGAGAGAGATTTCGCACGTCAGCAGGTGGACGGCATGCGCCACGGCCAGATTCTAGCAAATCCGGGGCGCAAAACCCGCCTTGCGCAGAACATGCCGGTCACCCAAGCGAGAGAATGGCACACGTCCAGAAGCGAGTCGCCCAGGCCCGTCGTCAAAGGAGGCAGCGTGACCCCTACCTCCCGCGCGTGCTTCGGCGGAGGAGACGGTGACCTGGAAGTCGCGCCCCTCCGGCTCGAACCCCGTGCGAAGCGCCGAGTCGCCCCTCGAGCGGGTGCAGCGCAAGTACCTTGCCGAGTGCATGGGCGCCAAGACCGGCGCGGGCGTCCGCCGTCTGTATCGCCTGCAGCTCGGGCCAGGGCGGCCTCATGCCCGTCCGCCTGTCCCCGTGAGCCCGGGGCCGTGGCCTCACTCCCTGCGGCGTCGTCGACCTCGGGCCCCAGGGCCCGAAGCGCTCGGTCGCCGCGTTTCTCGACACGCTGCTCGGCTCGTGACGTAAGCTCGTTGCGGACCACGCGGGGCCGCCGCAGACGAAGCTCGGCGAGCGAGGCCTGGCACTCAGGCTTGGAGACGCCATGAAGCGAGTCTTTGTCACGACGACGGCAAGCGTAATCGTTGCCGTCCTTGCAGTCGTCGCCCTCATCCTCATTGCCTCGGCGCTCGGTGGCCTCTGGGTTCTCGGGCTTGTGGGCGGCGTCCTGGGACTCTGCGCCGCGCTGCTCCCGCAGCTCCACGGCAAGCTCCGGCACGCCCTGCCAGCGGGCCTGCAGTCCTACGCGCGCGTGATCGCCCTACTCGTCGGCGCGGCGGGGCTGGCCTCTGCGCTCGCCCTGCTCTACGACGTCGTACTCTGCGCCTACGCCTTCGTCCTTCCCGTCGTCACCGCCTATACCGCACTGACCATCCTCATCGACGACACGTCCGGCATCGTGCTGAGGGCGTCGAGCCGCAGGCTCGCCCATACCGGCAGCGACATCTACGTCATCCAAGGGCTCGGCGAAAGGTCCCGCACCTTCGCCTCGAGCGTGTTCGCGCGGCTTGAGGCCGCCCAAGAAGACGCCCCCAAGCCCCTCGTCGTCTTCAGCGACATCGCGTCCGACGAGCTCCCGGACACCGACGCCCGGTGACAGGCCCTGCGCGAGAAGGGCGGCTCCGTCGCAACCGTGCTGTTCACCCCCCCGTCGCGATCGAGGACATACCCGACGACCTCGCCGTGCGGTCGCGCAGCAGGTGCCACGTGCACTACCTCGCCATCACCGGCGACACGAGCAGGAACGTCCACTCGGCCATCAAGGTCACCGACAGCCTCGTGCGCATGATGGAGCTCCAGGAGGTCGAGCAGTCTCCTGGACCCAAAGCCCGAGAGAAGCTCGGGAGGCTTGGGAAGAAGGTTCCGGGCCCGCTGCTCGAAGGGCCAACCCCAGGTCAGCAGGATTCCGCTCAAGCGGCACTCACGGCGTTTCTCGCACAGGATCAGGGGCTTCGGCAGGGACTTCCTAACAGCTACCCCACCCTTTGTGAGCTCGGCGACATCGAGCACGTCCGTTGGAACAGCTTCTACCGCTCGCAGGGCTGGCGAGGCGTGCGCACCTTGAGCGAGCTCGAGCGCCTAAACACTGAGGTAGGAGACGTCCTCAACCTCGAGAGCGGGAAGGGGGCACGCAAGTCCGAGCTTCTGCGTCGGCACTATTACCTCGTCGATGACCTTATGACGCTGCTGGAACACGGGGCCGACTTCGACACGAACCCCTTCGCCTACGACCGCATGCTGCTGGCCTACGCCATGCTCATCATGGCCTGCGCGGTCACGGAGTAGCAAAAGGGCCGACCCCTCGGGGTCGGCCCTGTGAGGGACATCATGTGAAAGGACGAAGGCTACTCTCCGTCGTCGAGCTTGAGGCCCTTCAGCTTGGCGAAGGGGTTCTGCTCTTCCTCCTCCGCGGCGCGCTTGGCGGCACATCCGCAGTCGCCCTCGTTGAGGTTGGCCCCGCAGGTGGGGCACAGACCCCTGCAGCCCTCGCGGCAGAGCACCTGGAACGGCGTCTCCATGAGCAGGGCCGCATGGATGGGCTCCGCAAGGTCGATGGTGTTGTCCGCGGAGACGAGCGAGAAGTCCACCTCGTCCTCGTCATCGGCGAGCGTGGCCTCCTCGGGCGCGTTGAACAGGAAGTACTCGTCCACCTCGCTCGCCACGTCAAACTCGGCGGGCTCGAGACAGCGGTCGCAGGTACCCACGACATGCGCGCGCACCATGCCCGAAGCGAGGATGCCCTCGCCTGCGTTGGTGAGCACGAGGTCGTAGTCGATGCCCTCGGGCAGGGAGAACTCGTGCTCGCCCAGCTCGTAGCCCGTCTCGTCCAGGTGACCCGAAAGCGGCAGAACCGCCCCGGCACCCTCGAGGCGGTCGTCAATGGAAACGATGATTGGCTTCATGGCTTACCTGCGGTTGTTGGAGCCGTCGTCGAGGGCCTGGCGGCTACGCTGGAGCTGGCTGATGACGCTCTTGAGGTTGTCCTCGATGCCCGTGAGCACGCCCTCGGCGTAGTCGTTGATGTGATAGCGCAGGTCACGCTCGTACTGCGAGGCCTGGTCGCGGATCTCGTCGGCCTGCTGGTTGGCAAGGCGCACGACCTCCTGGTCGCCGGCGAGGATCATGGCCTGCTGCTGGGCGTCGGCAACGATGGAGTCGGCCGTCTGGTGGGCACGGGCGAGAATCTCGTCCTCCTCCTTGACGATGCGGCGGGCGCTCTGGAACTCCTCCGGGAACACGCGGCGGATCTCGTCGAGCAGCTCGTACACGTCGTTGGCGTCGACGATCCTCATGTCGCCCTGGCCGCCGCCCATGAGCGGCTTCTTGCCGTCAGAGACGATGCCCTCGAGCTCGTCGACCAGGTTCTCAATCTCCTCGCCCGGCTGCATGCGCAGGCTCCTTTCATGCCAGGGCGGAGCCTTATGGCCTCCGGCCCACAAACCCTCTCAACGCACGCGCGCGGGACACTCAGAACCCGCGCGCCTATCCCAACAACTCTACCATACGCGCTGGCTTATGCGTTATGCGCTCCAAAGCGTCCCTTGAGCTTCTCCACGACGCAGGGCGGCACGAGCATAGAGACGTCGCTGCCGAGGCCCGCCAGCTCGCGCACGATCGATGAGGAGACGTAGCCGTAGGACGGGTTGCTCATCACGAAGATGCTCTCGACGTCGGGGGCGAGGCGGAAGTTGAGGTCGGCCTGCTGGAGCTCGTACTCGAAGTCGGTCATGGCCCGCAGGCCCTTCACGACCGCCCCGGCCCCCACCTCGTGGCAGAAGTCCACGAGCAGCCCCGTGAGCGGCAGGACGTCCACGCCCTCCGTGACGCCCTCGCCCGCCAGGGCCTCGCGGGCCAGGGCCACGCGCTCGTCGATGGAGAACGTGGGGCCGGTCCCGTTCTTGCCGAGGCTCGCGGCCACGGCAACCGTGACGCGGCCGGCGATGCGGCGGGCGCGGCGCACCACGTCGATGTGGCCGTAGGTGATGGGGTCGAAGGTGCCGGGCACCACGACGTGCTCGACGCGGCCGGTACGGGAAGAGACGGTGTCAGTCATGCTGGGAGTCCATTCGGAGTAGGTCGACGGCGGTGATGCCGTAGCGCTTCTGCTTGAGGGGGACGAACGAGACGGGATCGATGGTGGGCGCCGAGGAGCTCCGCTCGTAGAGCACGAGGGCCCCGGGGGCCAGGCACCCCGCATGCGCGAGCGCCTCGACGAGGGCAGTGACGCGGGCGACGTCCGTGGCGTAGGGAGGGTCGAGGAGGACGACGTCGAAGGGCGAGCCGCCCACGCGCCCCGACGCCGCGAGCCGCTCGACGTCACCCCTCGCGATGGCGTAGCTGCCCGGGCTGGCGCCAAGGGTAGCGGCGTTTCTGCGCACGCGCGCCTGGGCGGCGCGGTCGACGTCGACGAAGGTGCACCATGCGGCGCCCCGGCTGAGCAGCTCGAGCCCAAGCGCCCCGGAGCCCGCGTACGCGTCGAGCACGCGCGCCCCGTCGAGCGAAAGGTCGCGAGCGGAAAGCAGCATCGAGGAGACGGCCTCGCGCACGCGGTCGGTCGTCGGGCGCGTCACGTCGCGGCCCTCGGGCGCCTCGATGGGCCTGCCCTTCCACTGTCCCCCTACGATCCTCATCGCTCCCCCTCGAAATATGCCTTGAACCTGCGTCTGACCTCGCGCGCGAGCGGGCGGTTGCGCACGTCCGCGAGCCCTGGATCGCGGCTCACGAGCACCTGCGCGTCGGCGTGCGCCGCCTCCACGAGGTCCTCGTCGGTCACGAGGTCGACCAGCCGGAGCGTGACGCCGCCGCTCTGACGATACCCCAGCACCTCGCCCTCGTGGCGCAAGCGCAGGTCCATCTCGGCGAGCTCGAGGCCGTCAGAGGTGCGCTCGAGCGCCTTGAGGCGGCGCTTGGCGGGGCTCGTGCCGCGCGCGGCGCTCACGAGAAAGACCGTACCGGCCCACTCCCCGCGGCCCACGCGGCCGCGCAGCTGGTGCAGGGCGGCAAGACCAAAGCGGTCGGCGTCCCAGACCATCATCACCGTGGCGTTGGGCACGTCGACGCCCACCTCGATCACCGTGGTGCACACGAGCACCTGCGTCTCGCCGGACCGGAAGCGCGCCATGGCGTCGTCCTTCTCGGCGGCCGACATGCGCCCGGTGACGAGCCCCACGGACAGGTCGCGAAAGACCCGGTCGCGGAGCCGTTCGAACGTCGCCTGTGCGGAGTGGGGCCGCTCGGTGGCGCGCTCGGCCTCCGGCACGTCATCGAGCTCCGAGCCGTCGTCGGCGTCGTCAACGAGCGGGCACACCACGTAGGCCTGGTGTCCCGCCGCCACGGCCTCGGCGATGGCCGTGTGGGCCACGTCGGCGTTCTCGGGCGTGAGCAGCTTCGTGGTGACGCCCGCCCCCGCATGCGGCCGCTCAGTGATGTGCGAGCAGGAAAGGTCGCCGTAGACGGAAAGCGCCAGCGTGCGCGGGATGGGCGTCGCCGTCATGGTGAGCTGGTCGGCCACCCGGCCCTTGGCGCGCAGGGCCGCCCGCTGCCCCACGCCAAAGCGGTGCTGCTCGTCCACCACGACGAGCGAGAGGTCAGAGAAGCGCACGTCGTCGGAGAGGACGGCGCTCGTGCCAAAGACCACGCTCGTGTTGCCCCCGGCGACCGACGCCGTGATGCGGACTCGCTCGGCGGCAGGCGTGGAGCCGGTAATAAGCGCCCAGCTCACGCCCGCGCGGTCGAAGACGGGGCCGAGCTTCTCGGCGTACTGACGCGCAAGCACCGAGGTGGGAGCCATCACGGCCGCCTGGGCCCCGGTGTCGGCCACGGCCGCAAGGGCCACCGCAGCGACGGCCGTCTTGCCCGTCCCCACGTCGCCAAGCAGCAGCCGGTTCATGGGCCGGGGGGCCGCCATGTCGGCGAGGATCTCGTCGGCGGCGCGGCGCTGCTCGCCCGTGAGCGAGAAGGGCAGGGCCTCGAGCAGGGCGCGCACGTGCGGGCCGTCGATGACGTGGGCATGCGCCTCGACGTCCTTGAGGGCGATGGCCTGGCGCGAGAGCAGCGCCACCTGGAGGCAGAGCAGCTCGTCGTAGGCGAGCCGCCTGCGGGCGCGCTCCGCGGCCGGAGCCGACGAGGGGAAGTGCGCCTCGCGCAGCGCCCGCGCCAGGGTCATGAGGTCATGGGACGAGACGAGGCCAGCGGGCTGGAAGTCGCAGGCGTCGCCGCAGTCGGCAAGGGCCGCGGAGGCGATGCGGCGCATCCAGGCAGGGCTCAGGCCCTCCCCCACCGGGTGCACGGGCAAAAGGCGCGCGTAGCGCCCCGCTGCCGTGGCCACCCCCGTAGCCCCGCCCACCGCGTCGTCGGCGCGTCCCACGACCTCGTGGAACTGCGGGCGCATCTGGCGAAAGCCGTACGCAAAGGTGACCTTGCCCGACACGGCCATGACGTCGCCCGCATGCAGCTGCTCGGCGAGCCACGGCTGCTTGAAGAAGGCGCACACGAGCACGCCCGTGTCGTCGACGAGCGACACCTCGACGAGCTGCATGCGAGGGCGTGGCCGCTTGAGCTTCACCTGGTCGACGGTGCCCACCACGGTGGCGTCGGCCCCGACGGTCGAGAGCCCGATGGGCGTGACGCGCGTGAAGTCGAGGTAGCGGTGCGGCACGTGCACGAGCACGTCGCGCACACTGTCCATGCCGAGGCGGCGCAGGGCCTCGGCGCGCTTGCCCGACGCAAAGCGGAGGCGCGAGACGTCGCCGTCCCACGCCTCCGTACGCGCGAGCCGCCCCGCGGCCTCGCCGATGTTAGGAAGGGTGCCCAAGGCGCTCCCGCAGTCGCTACTCGATCGAGAAGATGACCGGGTAGAGGGGCTGGCCGCCACGATGCGCGTCGACCTCGAGGTCGGGCTGGGCCTCCTCGATGCGGTCGCAGAGGGCCTTGAAGGCCGCGTCGTCCATCTCGGAGCCAGCGAGGATGGTGAGCGTGTCGCCCTCCTCCTCGTCCTGCATGCGGGCGATGAGGTCGAGCGCGACCTGGTCGACGTCGGAGCCCACGACGGTGATGGCGCCGCCCTGGATGCCCATGACGTCACCGGAGTGGATGGGGCTGCCGTCGGCGGCCTGGGAGTCGCGCACGGCGTGGGTGACCTCGCCGTCACGCACGTCGGCGATGGCGTCGGTCATGGCCTCGGCATTCTCCTCGGCCGTGGCCTCGGCGTCGACGGCGAACATGGCGGCGAAGGCCTGCGGCACCGTCTTGGTGGGCACCACGACGACCT
>OIXX01000307.1_pt1 | contig 33556 bp, 26 predicted proteins | sample 1588161 | NCBI WGS metagenome assembly OIXX01 (sample SAMN03283274) | human gut metagenome | biome: human-associated habitat; material: feces | host: Homo sapiens | place: Peru | collected 2012
CGGAAGGGTGCCGTCCGACATACACATCCAGGAAGTCAACCAAGGGCAGGCGTGGCCGCCCGGCTAAGCCGCAGACAGAGACTTCTTAGTACAAATAGTTGCAAAACTCAGAAAAACCAAGGACATATCCGTGCATTGAAATTCCTCTTGAAGGATTATGGAAACATCCCGTTCATATCAACAGTGGCATTCTCAAGACAGGCCAGTCTTGCATAGATGCACACTCACCAGTAATATATTGGGATCAGATTCCCCGAATAATCAATCAATTCGAAACCAGAGTCCTCTCTGAAAGCCAGATTCAGAGCATCTATAACCTCCTGCTCGCAAACAATGTCGAAGACAAAACCGCCAAGAAACAGCATATCTCCAACGTCCGCCACAACGAGCTCAAACGAGACATTGCCGTCGCCAATGGCTACTGTCCTCAATGCGGAGGCACACTGACGCTACGTCAAGGCAAATACGGCAAATTCTACGGCTGTTCCAATTACACTCGCTGCAAATACACGACCCCATACAGATAAAAACGCCCGAAAGCCATCTGCCCTTTCCGCTACCGCTCCAATGCCAGAAGACTTTCCCAACGGGCAGAAAGGTATCTGCCGACTTCCTGCCGTCAGTCCGCTGATGTATTCAACGACGGAAGCCAAGCTTCCGAATCAAACACCCAGCAAGACATTAGTCATCTCCGCATCCGCTGCGATGCCGAAAGACTTGCCACTATGGGCAGAGCGAAACCGGAAGATTGACGCTCTCCGCTTACGCTACGACCGCCAAACCTCCTGCCTTTTCAGACTCGCTCCGCTCGGTAATACAGTAGCGGTGTCGAGACTTCAGCCTTTCTCCGTTTCTCTCCGAAAGCCAGAAGACTCGACCCTCTTATTCCCCGTCGCCGGAGGGGGAAACCAATTCCATCAGGACTGCTTCGGTATGGGCGAATGCCCTATCGAGAACAAGATCTTCACGATGGACCGCCGCGTGATGGATTCTGGGATACCGGCCGCGAACCGTTTGCCTTTGCCTTCCTGGTTCGTGACAACAACGAATAGTGACTATGGCCCAGAAGAAGAAAGTAGAACTCACGCGCCTGCAGGGTGGAATCGCCATTGCGAGTTTCTCCAGTGGTGTGACCATTGCGGCCGTGTGTCTCTTCTTCATTCCACCGCTTGGCGAAATTGCGAGTTCTGCTGTAAGTATCGTCAGCGAACTGCTTGTCCTCTGCGGCGCTATCTTGGGTGTCAATGCATCATACGACGTCAAGTTTCGGAAGTTCGAAGCCGAGCTAAGAGACGTCCGTGAACACGAAACACAACCTACAACCTAAACCCAGCTATGAAACCCTCCGCCCTTCTGGCTTTCACGCTTATTCTTGCTGCTTGTGGTACTGCCCGCCCCGTTCTGGAGTCGGACAGTACCCGGGTGGAGGTGAAGACCGTGGTGGAGAAAATCATCGACACAGCCTACGTGGAGCTGCCGGTGATTGTTGAGAAAGTGGCCACCCTAGACACCGCCTCCATATTAGAGAATAAATACGCCAAATCTGAGGCCATAGTGTCTGGTGGAGTCCTTACCATTCACTGGCCACTAAGCCCGTCAGACAGCCTGTAAAGGTCGAAAAAGAGATAGTTTGCCGCGACTCTCTGGTTTACCGGGACCATGTCGTCAAAGAGGACATCTATATCGAGAAGGAACTCACCTTCTGGCAGAAGTTCCGCCTGAAGCTCGGCTCCTGGCCCCTCGTTCTGATAGTTATTGCAATACTATACCTTCTATTCCTTTTGTTCAACAACTTCCTAAAACTTAAACGCTTATGACGTACATCCCTTCTACCGCCTTCGAGGAGATGAGCGGATCCGCCAAGGGCGTGACTGCCGCTAAGATAAAGAACCAGAAGTACATCCGCAACCGCGGATACGGCGGCTCCGTCCGCACTTCCGACCAGGCCAAGGTCAAGGGCGACTTCAAGAGGCTCACCACCATGTGGAAGACCCTCGCGAACGACAACATCCTCGCCTGGAACAAACTGGCCCTCTCCCAGCAGGGCCGCAGTGTTCTCGGCACCGGTGCCAAGATCTCCGGCGCCAACCTGTTCACCCGCCTGAACTACTGGATTGTCGCTTGCGGCGGACAGCCGGTTCTCGTACCTCCCACCCTCCTGGGCGTGGAGAACCCTTCCTCCGCCACCATCGTGTGCGAGGGTGACACCTTCACCTTCAAGCTCGACCATACCCTCGCCGACAACGGCGGCATCTTCCTGGTCATCGAAGCCACCGAAGGCCAGTCCAACGGTGTCTCCCGTGCCCACAGCAAGGCCTCCAGCATCAAGCTCGTTGAGGAACCCACCGCAGCCGCCATCGACATCCGTGCCGACTACGTGGCCAAGAACGGTGCTCCCAGCGCTGCCGCCCCGAAGATCTTCTTCCGCTACTACTACGTCAACAGCTCCACCGGTGAGAAGTCTGGCGTCATGCTGGCTGAAACCACCTGGACTGCTGCTGCCGTAGGTGGCGAGCCCTAGTCCATTCTCCCCCGGTTCGTCCGGCTTAACCTAAACGCTAGCCCTCCGCAGTCGCGAGAGTCCGGAGGGCTTTTGATATCTTTTAAGAAAGACCTACTTATTCAATGATCTGCTAATACAAACATGGAATAGACGGATCTTTGCTATGGATATATGCATTTGAAAGTGCCACTCCCACCGGTGAGATCTCAAAATGAACAGGAAGATTATTCCACCATTTTCGAATACGAGATAGGACTGGATACTTTTCCCACTCCACCCAAAAAGCAGACTTCATTTCCTGATTATTCAAATCTATTCTAGCCATCAAATCAATCGCTTTACTCATTACTTCTTTTTGAGCCGGATTCAATGGCACCTGAAGAACACCCCCGGAAACATCTCTAGTAATTACAATACTATCAATGTCCGGTTTTATGGAAAGAATCATATGGTCAAGTCGTAACGGGTGAGGGACCAGGCAATTAGTCCCTAACGAAACACTCTTAAAACTAGCCTCTAAATCTCGATATTCATCAGAGTCCTTCGGGAGACCTGACACAAAATACTGACTTAACCTTTCAGGAAAGTATTCCTCACACTTTTTAAATGTATTCAATCCTCTGCTGCCCAGTCTGATCGCAGATACCAGATCCAAATGCTCCATCCATGTTATACCTTCAGGTAAAGACATATCAGAGATTATTTTCGCATATAGGCGATTCAAAACGTTGAGTCCTTATTTAATACAACAGACACAGGTGAGAATTTCGACAAAGCATAAACAACTGATAATCCAACTAACGCAGAATCATCAACCTGATCGACAATTTCTATTGCTTTGGTGATTCCGAGCCGACGTTCTCTATCAGCGTCTTGCTCCACTCGATGAAGGAGCAATTCAGACAATAATTCGTAGTCTGCAACACGATCCGATGAAGCGGCCGATATTTGTGCTTTTCTCAGGGTAATCTGAAAGGAGGGATCAGCAAAACATTTAAGAGAGTTATCGTACTGAATCAATTTCGGGAGCACCTTATCCTCTAATTGCTGGACTCTATCATTAGCTATTGCTATGGCTTCTGATGTCCAATTCTGCATTGCAATTGCATACTCCTCCTTGCAAATGCTCCTAGCACGGGCTTCGTCAATACCCGTAATAGTAGTATAATAGTTCTGAATCGTCCCAGCTTGAATCTGAGTGGAATTATCTCCCGCAGATTGGGTTTGATTAGTCTTTGTCATTATGGATGCCTATCTGAATTTGAGATGAGTTCTTACCTGCGCGTTGACTCTGCCGAATCTTTGTCTTCTTTACTCCGATCTTGTATCCCACAGTACCGCCTAAAAGTAAACCGACAAGTCCAGTAACGATGGCAGTTCCTATACCGTCGAAAATCTAAGAAATATTACTCATTGCTATAATCATTTGATTCATATAATATTGTGTGAAAATTTAAACTATTTCAACCCTGAAATATCTACTCGGTATTGAGTAACAGTTGGATCAGATTTTTCTATGAACATCACCATATAGACCGGCACATAAGTAATTCGACCATCAACTGATAGATTGTCATTGTTCAACACCAGTGCTTCCTGGATATCATACTCATCGCAATCTATAATGTTGGATAGGGCTCGATGGTAAGTATAATCCTTCCCGGACTTGACCTCAATGGGAAGAATCCTGCCCCCCTGCTCTATGACGAAGTCCAGCTCTCCCCTCTTCTTGCTGTTGTAGTAATAGGGCTCCAGACCGTGTGCGACAAGTTCCTGCGCCACAACATTCTCATAGATAGAACCGAAGTTGATGTCCTTATCGCCCTTGATAATCCGCATCTGGATGCCGTTGGCATATTGGGCTGCCAGTAGACCAATGTCGCTGAGGAAGAGCTTGAGAAGGTTGCGGGCGCGAGACAGCAGCAGAGGGACCTTGGGCTCCTCTACACTATACACTGGTATGGCAACACCAGCATGCTTCAGCCAGAGGAAGCTATTCTCATAGCGTTCATACTTAGCATTCTCGTTGAGGCGCTTGAGGATAAAACGCTTGTTCTTGGCATTGAGTTCCGGCGGAATCAGGTTGAATATCTCCTCGATATACAATTTATTATCCGGATCGTACTTGGCTATATCCTTCTTATAAAGTTGAATAATCTCTTGCTGTACCGCCAACACATCCCGCAAGTTATTACTTTCAAGATACTTGCTGACCGCTGCCGGCATACCCCCTACAATCAGGTAGAGCCGGAACAGCTCCATCATCTTGTTATGGATGAATCCATCGACCGGAATCCTTTTCGTCCAGGCATCTTTTAGCGTGGAAATAACATTTTCATTGATTCCCACACAAGTAATGAACTCTTCGAAATCCAACGGAAACATCTCCTTCACGCCCATATAGCCGACAGGGACTGAACGGATATCTTTCAATTCCACACCGAGCAGAGAGCCACTCAAAATATAGCGATATGAGCCTTCATCCACCAGAAACTTGATGGCGGTCACAATATTCGGACACTCCTGAACCTCGTCAAAGAATATCAGCGTGTCCCCTTTTATCATTGGCACATTCGTGATGGTCGACAAACGCATCAGTATGTCGGCGCTTCCCTTAGCATCCTTGAACAATCCAACGACATCGGGATTCTCGATAAAGTTGATCTCGATGAAACTCTTGAAAGTCTTGCCGAACTCGCGGATGGAATAGGTCTTTCCGACTTGACGTGCACCCGTTATCAGCAATGCATTAGAAGATTTTTGGTAATAATCTTTTAAATAGCTGTCTATCTTTCTATTAAGCATACCATATCCTTTTTTTCAACGCAATTTATGGACAAATTTCCACTTTTCCAAAGGAATTATGAGAATTCCTTCCACTTTTCCAAAAACAAGGAGCACCACAGAAGCGCCGATAGTTTCGTGAAAGGCATCGACTTTATCCCTGCATTCCTATATACATCCATTAAAGTAAAGTCAAAATAAGGGAAGAGACGAGATGGCTGCGCCATGAAGAAATGGCTGAAGCTATTTCTTCTTTTTCCGCAAATTGTTGTATATCATAAAATTACCATCTACACAATGTGACATTTAAGACACATCACTTAAACAAATACTAAAAGTAGAAGCACAAACTTTAACCTAAATTTTTCAGCTATAACGTATATTCTTTCAAATGAATTCGAAGAAATGACGGGGTCGGCCAAAGGCGTGACCGCCGCAAAGGTTCGCAGCCGTAAGTACATTCTTAACAAAGCTACTGTTGATTCTGTAAAAGTCAGCTATCAATCCTCAGCGAAATCCATTTTTAAGCTGCTCTCCAAGAACTGGAAATCCCTCACCTATACGCAGATTCTCGCATGGAATACGCTTGCTCTCTCAGCCTAGTAAACGAATTCTCTATACCTCTGCCAAACTCACTGATTCTAACTCTACATGGATTGTGTATTGTGGTGCCACTACAGTTGCCAGTCCCACGACTATCGAAGGTGTCGAGGCTCCAGACGACGTAACTCTAACTATCAGCACCAGCGCAATGACTCTACTATTCGCAAGCATCCCTTCTTTTGTAGCCGATATAAAACTCATCATCCTGACATCCGTATTTCAGAGCAACGGTGTTACCAGAGCATAGTAAGGCTGCTTTATTCGCTGATTCTTACACTCCTGTAGCCACTACGATGGATATCAAAGCCTATTATGACGCCAAGAACGGTGCACCTACCGCCGATACAAAGATCTTCTTATAGTGGTTCTACGTCAAAACCATCACCGATGAAAAGTCAGACGAAATGATGGGTTATGCACAACTCGCAGAGTAAATCTTAACCTAACGATGAAACGACTACCGGCCCTGCAGAGATGCACGGTCGGTAGTTTTCATAAAAGACATAATATTTTCCATTTTTTTGCTTTGGCATATGAAATTTATATGTAATTTTGCATATTACATCAAACTTTTGAGCTTTGGGCAAAAAATTAAATAGAATAAAGATAGTTCTCCATGAATGCGAAAAGACTAATCGGTGGCTTGCCGAACATATAAATGTAAACGAAAGTACTGTCTCAAGGTGGTGCACAAATGATGCGCAACCGTCAATTGAGACATTAGATGAAATCGCAAAAATTCTTCATGTTGACATTAGAGAACTTTTACAAAAAACTAAATAGAAATTATGGCACGAGCAGATTTAATCGTCGAACTGGTTAAATACGGAATGAACGGGGATAAAACAAAATTTAAAAAAATTTCCGAAGCCATCATTGCCGAAGAACGTCAGAAAAACCACTCTATTCTTGCCGACAAAATTGAATTTGAAATTCGAGCATATAGCGCGAGTCACGAATCATCAAGATTTAGCCCTATAACGAGAAATTCGGAATCTTCTGCAGAAGGTTTTATTACTGAAATAGTCCCTCAAAAAACGTTTAAGGATCTTATCCTCCCAAACGATGTAAAAGATTGCTGCGAAAAGTTTATTGAGGAACATATGCGTGCTGATTTATTGCGCTCATATGGTCTTGAACCAAGAAATAAGGTATTGTTTATCGGTGCTCCAGGCAATGGAAAAACTTCACTTGCAGAAATAATTGCCAATGAGTTGATGGTTCCATTGTATGTTGTCAAATACGACAGCATTATTGGCGCATATTTAGGAGAAACAGCCTCCCGTTTAAGGAAGCTCATTGAATACGCAAAGACACAAAGGTGCGTTTTGTTCTTTGACGAATTTGAAACTATTGGCAAAGAACGTGGAGATCAGCACGAGACAGGAGAGATAAAAAGAGTCGTCAGCTCACTCCTGCTTCAGATGGATTCGATACCAAGTTATGTAACAATAATTGCGGCCACAAATCATCCAGAGCTCCTCGATAAAGCAGCGTGGAGAAGGTTTCAGATGAGATTGGAGCTACCTATGCCTACGCGTGCTAACATTGTCAACTGGCTTGTTGATTTTGAGAACAAACATGGCATTCATTTAAATTACGCATATGAAACTCTGGCGAAAAAATTATATGGTGCCAATTTCTCTGAAATTGAAGAATTTGGCCTTTCAGTGGTAAGAAGATATGTGCTTGGCCTTCCTAACAACAATATGCGCTCAATAGTTAACGATGAGCTTAAACGTTGGTCAATATCCAATGCTAAAATTGATAAAGAAGTAGAATCGAAATAACATGGCAAATTACCCTATTCTAGTCTTTCCAGATCGAGATAATAATGTTCAAAGGGAAAGACGGTCTCCTCGTCCAATACCGCATGCTGTAGGACCATCAGCCTCTCGCCAAGAAGAAAGACTTGGCCCGAAATTTCAGGTTCTTCAGGACACTTTTAGTGCCAGAAGAGCAAGATTGGCTTCATCCGCCGACGCAATTGACCCTGAAGAAGTTTTGGTCCTTGAAACTGTAGGAAGTGTGAATGATTTTATTAACGCTGTTAAAAGAGTTGAAGGACTTGATTGGTTAGGCGATTTTGACACAGAAGAATGTGATCAAGATGATGACTTTCACATGTGTGTCGGACAAAATTATGTTGAAGGGCAATTAACTGATGGAAAACTGTATCTAATCTCTTCCAATAGTCAGGCTCTTTCTCAACTTTTACGTTTATGGACTCTTTACCAGCGTGGGGAACAATTTGATTATGGTTTGTCAAAGTTTAGAAATGTATTTTCACTGTTAAGGACGATTAGACCTTGGGGAATTGACGACAGAATTCCTCCGGAGGTTATAAGGTCATTTGATGCTATACTTCAAGAGAATCATGGCAGAGATGTAAAAGTAGAAATTGAATTATGGCACAGAAGCAGCCCTGCTATTAGAGAGCAAAAGATACGCGAGTGTCATGACTTAATTCTTAAGAATGGCGGAAGTATACTTGCGCATTGTGATATACCCGAAATTGAATATACAGCATTTCTCGCATCATTACCCTGTGAATTAATCAGAGATGTCGTAACACGAACAGATTACCGTCTATTTTCTTTTGATGGAATTATGTTCGCAAAACCTCAGGGGCAAAGTATATTTCGAAGTGAGCCTCTCCCCCCAGAGTCTTTATTGACATTTCATGGCAAAGAAGAAGAGGCTCCAGTAGGAGATCCAATTGTCGGTATTTTTGATGGAGTTCCATTAAGTAACCATTGTGTATTAAAAGACAGAATTATTTTTGATGATCCGGATGGTTTTGAAGCCGATTATGCTGTCGAAGGAAGAGTACATGGAACAGCTATGTGCTCATGTATCATTAAAGGCGACATTGGAGATAATCTGCCATATATCGGTAGCCCTTTATATTTGCGTCCAATTTTTACTTTGACTGAATTCAACGGCAATTATTATGAGCAAATACCCAATGTGTTGCCAGCTGATTTTATTCATAGAGCTGTAAAGAGAATGTTTGAAGGGGACAATGGAGGTGATCCAGTTGCTCCATCTGTAAGAATAATTAATTTCTCTGTTGGAATTGCAGACTATCATTTTGCCGGCAAAATGAGTCCTCTTGCACGCATGCTTGATTGGCTGAGTAATAAATACCACGTTCTTTTTATTGTAAGTGCTGGAAATAGCGAGGATAGTATACCAACATACTTAAATAGCTCGCAATTATCGGCTTTATCGCAAGATGAGATTGCAAGACTGTTCTTTTTGAATTCGCTTACCAATATAAACGAGCATTCCCTCCTATCTCCTGCTGAATCTATTAATAGTATTTCTGTTGGAGCTCTTCATGATGATTCGGCAGGAGCATTCATTCCTGCTAATTCAATAAATCCATATAATTCAATTGTTCCAAGTACCTATACGTCATTCGGCAATGGCTTGAATCGTTCTATTAAACCAGAAATTGTGGAAAAAGGTGGTCGATTAATATATCAAGATATGCCATATAATGGTTTCCTTATTAAAAATCATAATATTATGCGAGCACCAGGTATAATTGTTGCCCATCCGGATACTACTTTGAGGAACAACGCCAGAAGGCAAGGAACAAGCGAAGCCGCTGCATTAACAACTAGAAAAGCTTATTATTGTTATAAAGCCATTCAGCAATTGGAATCGAGATATCATGATATTATGGATTACTCTACCGAGATAATCAAAGCCATGTTAGTCCACGGTTGTTCGTGGGGGCAAATTGAAAATAACATAGATTCTCTTCTTCCTACCTCCTTAAATAAGACTCAGAGAAAAAAGATCAAGCGGAAGATGATTGGTTATGGAAAGAGCGAAATACAAGTATCTACATATTGTGAAGATAATTACGCGACTGTTCTTGGTTACGGGGAAATAGGTGAAGACGAGGGGCATGAATATAGATTCCCATTACCAATATCTCTTGCTTCAAAAGCTTGTAAGCGCAAACTCACAATTACATTAGCTTGGTTCTCCGATATTAATTGCAAATCAGCCAGATATAAAGGTCGGAAAATATGGTTTAAACCCACCAATAATAAAATAGCTGATGATCGACTTGATAACAATTCTTTAGACTGTGTTAGAGGAACAGTCCAACATGAAGTATTTGAAGGAAAATCGGCAATCCCTTTTACTGACGATGACGGATTTGTAAATATCCGGGTTTTTTGTACAAAAGACGCTATCAGTAATCCTAGCATAAAATCAAAATACGCTCTCATTGTAACCATCGACACAGCGCCAGGAGATTCAATTCCTGTATACACTGAAGTGGCCAGTAAAATTAATATTCAGGTTCAAGTTCCGAATACCATTTAATTATTGTACGAGACTGTAAACTAAAGTGTGTCAAGTAAAGGGAAGAAAAGAGATGGCTGCGCCACTTCAAACGGGCTCAGCCATTTTTCTTTTGGCTGCAAATCTTATAAGCAATCCGGATGTGAAGGACCGTCCCCAACGGCCACTCCGATCAAGCACAAAACACCTCACTTGGAACTCGAAAATATCCGCGAATCCACCCTCGATTTTACAGCCCGTTTTGGCGAAATAAACCCCGACATGCCCTATCTTTGTAGACGGAGTCTGTCGGGCTCAAAAGAGTTATTTTTGCATCTCTCTATTAGGAGAGAGATAATGGAAGAATAGGTAACTTCTTGAAGTTCCTGTAGGAAAAGAAGCCACGTTCTGGTTCAATGGAGAATTTGCGCATGAAAAACTGGAATAAAGATTCAAGAGCGATGGAAATACATAATCTGCTGGACGTCAAATCAAGAGTTGAGCTACGCGAATGGTTGATAAAGAACCATAAGACGGAAAAAGTGATTGCGACACTTTAAATGTACCGTCCATATCACTTTCAAATGTACCGGGTGTATCAGAATGAAATGTACAACCCGTATCACTTTGAAATGTACCGCCTGTAGCGGAATCAAATGTACCCCCCCCCCAGTTAACCAATGCCAGCATGGTTGGGGCAGACCTTTGGAATGGTCGCAAACGGTTTGACGATGTAACTTTGTGGTAATAAGAATACCACAGGGTTATGGCAAACGTAAAAGCGACTGTAACCGGAATCGAGAAATGCAGCAAAAGTGGTAACCAGAGTGCAACATAAATAGTAACGGTAGTACAATACTATCGTTATTTAAACAGGTACATTGTTGTTCTTAGTTAAGACCAAGCTGCCTGACGAATGTAGAGCTTGCTTGGTACTGTACGGTTGATTCCTTGGTGACGACGGTGGTAGTTGTAGTTGTCAATAAATCTCTTGATTCCAAAGAACAGAACCGCGCCGTTTTCCTCCGGCTGGATGTAAATATACTCGTATTTTATCGTTTTCCAAAATCTTTCTATCCAGATATTGCCTTTAGCACGGCCGCGGCCGTCCATGCTGACCTTCATTTCAGAGTGCCGAGAGCAGGGGTCAGCCCATTCCTTGCCCGTAAACTGGCAGCCCTGATCGGAATTGATTATTTCCGGTACTCCATGCCTTGAAAAGGCTTTTTTGAGTACCTCTATGCAATTTGACGTATCGAGTGAGTTGTGCAGGCTCCAGCCTACAATGAAGCGACTGTAGACGTCTATTATTGCGGTCAGATACATAAAGCCTTTCTTCATGGGAATGTATGTGATATCAATGCTCCACTCATGATTCCTGTGGTCAACCTTGAGTCCTCTCAGCAGATAAGGCTTGATATATTTGGCTGTGCCCAAAGTGCTCAGTGAGCGCTTCCTGTATACGGCCTGTATGCCCATAAGGCGCATTAAACGACGCACTCTGCGGAGACCGACCCTAAAGTTGTTTTCGAGAAGAAAGTCTGTCATACCCACTACGCCTTTAGCTGGGTGCTCAATGTGCTCCTTATCGATCTTCTTCATAATCTGCAGGTTCTCCTCGCTCTCGCCTTTGGGCTTGTAGTAATGAGCCGTGCGGCTCAAGCCAAGGATCTTGCACTGCTTCTGGATGCTGACCTTGCTCTTCGGGGAAATCAGTCGTCTGCGGGTATCTCTATCCCCAATTTCCTGGATACCCGCTTGGCAAAATCCAGCTGCATCTCCAGATCGCCTATCTTACGGAGATATCGGTCCTTCTGCTTCTCGAACGCAGCTTCATCCATCTTCGGGGTTTCGAAAGCTGCGGCTGAGTTCTCAAGGAACTCCTTTTTCCAACGGCTGATCATCACTGGTGACAGCTCATACTTTGCTGCGAGTTCATTGAGTGTCTCGCGCTCTTTGAGGGCCTCAATGGCCACTTTTGCCTTGAACTTGGCGTCGTACTTTTTCCTTGTCTGCTTCATGGTGCGAAGTTATTGTTTTTTAACTTAAGCACCTGTATTAAAATCCGGGAGTATTATACCCCACATTCTGTGTACTTGTAAAAACAGAGGTTGTACCCATTAAAATGAATAGTCACTGATAATCAGTGATGTAAATATGCTGCGTGGGAAAATAATAACATCTAAAAATTATTTTCCGTGTCTACTTCTCGCGTCCGGTACAAGTCCGGCAAAACTCGTTGGAAAAATTACGGCGAACTGCCGAAAAGTCGTTAGAAAAATTACGATGGGTATTTGAGAAGTCGTTGAAAAAAGTGTATTTTTGCTTCCAGATAAAGTGTCATACTATGCTGAAAAGGAAAATTGAAGACGATCTCATTGCGTGGAAAAACAAGCCTGGGCACAAGCCTCTGGTAATAATGGGCATCCGCCAATGCGGTAAAACATATATCTCACGGCACTTCGCTGAGCAGAACTACAAGAATGTCGTCTACATGAACTTCATCAAACAGCCAGAGAGGATCAATGCCTTCGTCGGATCAAAGGATGTGGACAGCATTCTGCTCAACCTATCCGCGCAAATCAAAGGGGTTAAGTTCATCCCCGGAGAAACCTGCCTGATCTTTGATGAAATCCAGGAATGCCCCGAGGCCAGGACTTCGCTCAAGTTCTTCAAAGAGGACGGCCGCTTTGACGTGATTGCCACTGGCTCCCTGCTGGGCGTCCAGGGCTACGGCGATGAACTCAAGAAACGGCGTCGCAAGATGGTTCAGAAGAAAGATCTGGGAATCAACTCTGTTCCTGTAGGCAGCGAAGACATCATCGAGATGTACCCGCTGGACTTCGAGGAGTTCCTCTGGGCCAACGGTATGAATCCGGATGTCATCGAGGCTCTCCGGAAGTTCTACACGGAGGAAACGCCGGTTCCGGAAGGAATCCACGTGGCCATGAGGCAGTATCTGAACCTCTATATCGCTATCGGTGGTCTCCCCGCCCCCATCAACGCATTCCTGACCACCAATAATATGAACGCCGTCAGTGAGGAATACAAGGGTATCTTGAAGGAGTACCGCGACGATATGGTTAAGTATGCTCCGGACAAAGACAAGCCCCATATCCGCGAGTGCTTCAATTCCATCCCCAAGCAGCTGGCCAAGGAGAACAAGAAATTCCAATACAGCAAGGTTAAGCCCGGCGGACGAGGTGAAACCTATCTTGGCTCTCTTCAGTGGCTGGAAGACGCCGGCATTATCTGCCGCTGCTACAATACCGATATCACCGGTCTCCCGATGGAAGGCAATGCCAAAGACAATGTGTTCAAGGTTTACACGGCAGATATCGGTTTGCTCATCGAAATGCTGGGTCCTGGGACCAGGGCGGATATCCTGCAGGGCAACCTGGGAGGATTCAAAGGCGCCATCTTCGAGAATCTGATGGCAGACACTCTTCACAAAAAGCAGCAAAGCCTGTACTACTTCCTGAAGGACTCTGGCCTTGAGCTGGACTTCCTCGTCCGGATGAAAGGCGAATGTGTGCCACTTGAAGTGAAGGCCAAAACGGCCCAGGCCAAGAGCGTCCAGACTGTCTTGAAGCATGCGGACAAATACCATGTGAAACACATCATCAAATTCGGCGACTACAATGTCGGCCGGGAAGGTCAGCTGCTCACACTCCCCAACTACATGCAGTTCCTCCTGGACCTGGAGCCAGAAAAAATCGTCCTCGAACCAATCGACGTGGACGCCGTCAACGCCCTAGCAAAGAAGATCCTTGGCTAATGGTTGCTTATACTTGTTTTGTGGCGTCTAAGCTACATAACGAAAAAAGTGATATACGAATAGGTGTATAGACTGAACAAAACTCATTAATGCAAATAATGCCGCAACTGCACCTGTTTCAAACAACAAAGTTCGTACAATAATACCTGGTTTTAGAATAGAGGAAATATGGTCGCAGAGGATACTCAAACGAAACAGGGTAAATGGCCTTCTCCCTTCGCTTATTATAGGAAATTACGGCCACAATACTTCTCAGACACTGTCGTTAGATACGAAGTCCCTTTAACTCAGGAACTGTTCGATCTACAATTAGCTCTCCTTTCAACCAAGAAAATGCAGAGCGTCTTCGAGAATTTTATTGTAGCTATTGCCAAACGGAATATTACTCCTAACATTAAGCCTCAAACGGGACCAGATGGTGGGGGTGATGGAAAAGTCGATGCTGAAACTTATGAGGTATCAAATGATATTTCAGACAAATGGTATTCTGTTGAAGACACCGCAAATGGAAAGGAGTATTGGGCCTTCGCCATAAGTTGTAAAAAACAGTGGAAGCCCAAGTTGATTTCAGATGTGGCCAAAATTGTAGCCACCAATAGAGGGTATACCAAAGCTTTATTCTTCTCAAACCAATACGTTAAGTCGAGTACTCGCGCTAATGTAGAAGAGGACCTTTCTAAACAATACGGTATTGTTGTGAAGGTTTATGACGCCAATGTCCTATCAAAATGGGTCTTTCAAGACGGGGGCATTGAAATCGCTCTTTCTACGCTTGGTTTCTCAGATGAGTATAAGCAAAAGACTGAAATTGTGGGCCCGAATGATAAGGTTCGTCGAGAAAAACTGACACGAATTGAGCAGAGCATTCTTCGTCATGTTGAGGGGCTTGATACCCAGTATGTCGACGATCTTCATGAAGCTTGTATTCTGAGTAGAGGTCTCGGGGAGTCCAGAACAACAATAGAAGGGCTATTCCAAAGAGCAATTCGGGAATGCAATAAACACGGCTCACAACAACAACTGTATAATATTGTCTATGATCATGCATGGACAAGTTTCTTTTGGTTTGATGATGTTGATGCCACCTATAATGATTATCTGGTTCTCAAATCACTTATTGAGGAGCACTGTAATGTAACTCGCATTGAGAAGGCAACGAATCTTCTAACAAATCTCATTAATGCCGCCAGGGGTGAGTTTTTTGATTCAAAATTGCTAATTCCAGAGTTCCAATATATCAAAGACCTTCAAAAGAAACTTGATGATAATCCTGACAAGCGTTCAAGTGCTCTGTATCTTGCTATTTATATCCAAGAGCAAAAACTTATTGATTGTTTGATTCATAATAAGCCGTTTGAAGAGGAATTGCTTGCCATTAAACCCTTATTGCTAGAATCAGCGGCCCATCTCGAAATTAGTATCGAGTCACATTTTCGGGTAATTGAGATGTTATCCGGTTTCATTGAGGATAACGAGCAATTTGAGGAGTTAATAGATGAACTTGCAGAAATTATCGCGGATAAACGGTCGAAAGCCGAGGCTGCAAGAGTAAGGCTCTCCAGAGCTGAAACCCATATGGAGAAAGGGCGTTGGTCAGCAGCAATCAAGCAACTGGGTTTTTGTGTATATGCCTTTGAGCAAGAATCATGTATGACTGAGCTCGTTAAGTCCTCAGGCTACATGGGATCGGCCCTTAATAATTTAGGCCTTCCATATAGCGCCGAGGCCTATCTCGTTAAAGCCGCCTCATTCCTTATTCAAGATTTCTATCATTCGGGAATCGTTCCACATTTACTTATAACTGTCCTCCATGAGTTATGTGGGATAGAACTTAAACTAGGTAGAATAGTGATGTACCTCAATTGGTATGAACTCTTATCCGTAGTATCGAATAACGCTCAGTTTAATGAAGAGGAATCCTACAAGACTAATTGCGCGCTAGATGATGCTGCATGGGTATGTCGTTTTGCGGTCAGCAATCTTAAAGATGCTTATATTGCCAAGCTGCCAGATGTTCTTGACCGAATGTGTATGTTTAATTCATCAGAGTACCTGAAATATGCTTTAGGATACCCTGAGGATGTTGATGACAGTTGTATCGCTACTATTAAAGAGATAGCTGATTCCCCCAAATTACGAGAACAACCGGTTTTTAGTCAATTTCTCGATAAATTGAATATCTCAATCGAAGGAGAAGCGTATGCCAAAACCACTGTTAACAATTTCACTATTACCATCTATTACAAGAATGACCCGAAAGTTCAACGTATAGCAGAATTATTCCTCGCGTCTATTGAATCATTTATGGCGACCTCTGAATTGTTTGAGATTATGCCCGTTAATGATCAAATACTTATCATTGTTACTCAAACCAATGATAAGTCAGACCTGCAATATCGAAAAGAAAGCAATGACTATGAACTTCGTTTGAATCCAGCTATATTCGATGATAAGATTTGGTGGAACTGTCTGGTGAAATTGATAGCCTATATGTTAAGTAATAACGCCGTAACACGTGAGCCATTAGAAGCTATGATTGAGAAAAAACAACATGGTGAACGGTTAATGGATAGAATCTCTGTTCTCCAACGTACAGAGATGGCTTTAAACAATGTATTAGGTCAGACATACAAGTATCGACTTGAGGATTGGTGTCATGATTCCGATAAAATATATACGTATAGAGGGAAGGCTGATTCATTTGAGAATAAGTCATTTAGCAATATCCAGCAATCCACTGTTGCGACATATACGATTAACTCAAATATGACTCTTTGGAATGATGCTGGTTGGCGAGGGTGTTTCTTTATGATTGACCAACAGTTTCAGAATCCCGCAATATTTGGGTTATCCTTTCTTAATATAGATAATGGGAGAAAAATAGTCGCCGAATGGAAGTCAAAATATAGTGTCACGGTTTACATAATAAAAGGGATTAATTCACAGCACCCTACTTGGTATAGAGTCTGTATTGCGCCGAATGTTAATATTGAGAATCAATCTATTGGGAGGTATTACACAACCATGTGCCGGAGTCATACAATGACACCTGATACAAATGAAAATCTTAATCGGTTTGAGTATCAATACAGACGATTCGGAGGATGTTGGTTAATGGCTGTCGCCACCAAGGAAGATAATTCTTTCGATATGCCCTCCTCGTTTGATAGTGCATTTAAATTCACCAATGTTGTAATACGTGATGCCTATCAGATTGATTCTTCAGACCCGGCACGTGTAGCATTAAGACCAGATGATGCTCCATATATTCCAGATGATCGTACTGAGGATGCTCCCGTGCTAAAGGTTTTAGAAGAAATGAAAGGCATCATCCGGAATAAATAGTAAATCAACGTTAACGACAATCATATCGGTCTCCTGAACATTTAGTATGACTTGCTCTTTCGTTCCATAGAAAGCACGTATATTTGCAAAGACTTTAAAGATAGCTTTTTATGGCAGAGAGCAACTACTGGATAGAGCACTATGTATCCTATTCATCCGCAAGGAACTCCGGCGTGCACCAAGTAACCAAAGACTACGAGATCGAAGTATCTGATTCTGTAGATTTCAATCCTATGATTGACGTATATGTCGCACGGAATGAGAAGCTTTCCATACAAGTACCCAAATCAAGCAAATATCATAAGATCAAACGGATTCAGGAAGCTGATTTCTTGCAGTACTTCAACCAGACTCTTTATAGGCTGGACCATTTAGAGACCTCAGGTGTCGAGTACTACATCGATTCGGAAGACTACGCTGAATACTATGAATTGCAAGCTTTCATTGAACAGCCTCATATTAACATCAAGTTGCGCGTAAATCATGGCGCTGACATGTTTGACTGCAGAATGAGTATCTCTCACTCTTTCAGCTACAGACCTGGTGTGCGAAGGAAATATGTTCAACTTCCGGAAAGCACCTTCCGCCAAGTATTCAACCTAATGCTTGAATATTGCCATGAACGAGACGCTTACGTACAATTTCAGGACACCCTCTTCGCCCAGGTGCAGGCTCTTATTTGCAGCGGCAAGCCCATCGGCGGTCTGGTTATCGATGCAAACAAATACTTCGACAAAGCCAAGGCAGAAATGCTTGAGCGCCGAAAAAACATCGAACTGCGCCTGGTCAGCGTTGACGAACCTCCCCAAAAGCGCCGCGAGCTCCGTGCAGAGATGAAGGGTATCGACTTCTGCATCTCTGTCCTCGACGCCAACAGATAAACTTACCCTCTAACCCGTGAGAATCTTACCCTGTAAACCAGAGTAAGCCTCCGGAAAATGTCGAATCGCAAGACTAGGCAGGAAATGTAGCAGGAACCAGAATTCGGTGCAAGGATTCGTTTCTACCCACATCACGCAAGAATCACTCTTTGATTTCTGATGTTTGTAGGTTTCCATTTCAGCCGGGTGTGCCAAGAGCCTGTCCATATCTACCAAACACACGACATAGTCATTGACCAACTTAGACATATGGGGGATATCTGAATGCTGTGGAAAGTCTGGCGCTACCTTGAACGGGTAGCGATGGGCTATCCTTAGGGAGTCGAAGTAGAACCATTCTGTGATTCCCTCTCCTATTACAGCTATACTCTTCTTTCCCATAGGCTATAGAAATATACTGCCAATAAAAGGTAGCTTGCCAAGTTTCCCCTGCTTGTACGCATTGTACGGAGAAAGTGTCTTGTGAAGGCCGTATTGCGTAAGGCGTTTAACTTCAGTCTCGCCTTTCTCATTCTTGTCGGTGAACCATACGACATCACGGCGGATAAAATCTTCGTCAAGCAGATTCACGTCGTGAGTCGTCAGCAACATCTGGGAGCCGTTGTCGCTGTTTACGAGGAACACTTTCAAAAAATACGACAGCAACTCATAGTGAATACTGGTCTCGACCTCATCAATTGTGATGAACCTTTCTCTTGAGAGAAGCTTATGTAGAATTACGCCCATACCTAAGAAACGCATTGTTCCCCGGCTTTCCATTACTTCTGGCAAATCATATCGTTGTTCGCCATCGGTTGTATGAAGGAACGACAGTTCTTCATTGGAGAGGGTACCCTTTTTCAGCATTTCTTCCCGGGCGGTTTCCGGCATTGGAGTATTCTTGATTACAAGTTCCATATTCGGAGTTATTGGAACCTCCTCTTCCTTCAGGTCAAAGTCCACGATATTGAAATCTGATGCCCGAAGTACCTTTAGGAGAAAAGCTTTCAGTTTTCCATCCTTGTCTAGACGAATTTGGCCTCTTACATAAGACGACAGTATCTGATTAGGTGAAAGTAGATCTGCTATTCCTCTTGCATAGAATTCGTACACCTTATTCAGTCTTGATTCTTCTACATTGCTTTTGCCAAATGCCGCCATCACTGTGCAGTTGTTGATGGTGTTCCCCTCAATTACATCCTGGCTCTTTTTTGTTATGCCGGATTTGCTTCCGAACACTATGACGCTATGATCCGTGTCTTTGTTATATGTCCTGTCATATAATGTCGTTGGTCGCTGACTGCCGTAAAAAATCAGGCTTTCCTTGTATATTCGTTTGTCGTCAAACTCAATTTCGTGAATATAGCGTTCTCTATCAAGCCAAAACACAAGGCGCATCTTGCAAGTTTCATTTCGACTGGTATCATCCAATAGAAATGGTGCATAGCCTTCGATTTTGCTCATTCTATCCTGTGGGACACTGAGCATCAAGTCGTGGAAGAAATCAAGCGCCATAAGCATATTGCTCTTGCCGCTGGCGTTGGATCCGTATATGATGCCTATCTTCAATAAATTCACACCAGGCTTCACTTCGTGAAAATAATTTTCAGCCTGAGTGCCGTCCGGCGTAGGGACGAAACTAATTTTCTGCTCATTTTTGATGGAGTAGAAGTTTTTTACTCCGAATTCTTGTATCATAATTTTCTATCTTTTCGTTTTAGACAAAAGTATGGATACTTTTCGATATTTGCAAATATAAATGCTATTTTCGTGATTATTTCACTACAGTAAAATGTATAAACAATATCAATGCAACTGGAACACCCATATTATGACAATGAAAAGTTTAACTTGCCGGTAACTTGATTCTTGGATGGCATAAGTGTCATAGACATCGCTATACGGAACATTGTTACCTTGATTTAACTTGCTGGCAACTTGCTTAGCTCGCAATACTGATACGGCTTCTAATTCTCGCAAAGTCTCCTGTAACAAGTTTCTATTTTCCACGCAGAAGTTATCCGAACTATCCCGAAGAAAAAGTTATCAACAGCCTTTAGGTAGTGTCAAATGATGCTGAACTAGTGCATTTTTGTCTGAACCGCAGTTGAACCACATCCTCGCTATAAGATTGTTTGTCAGGGTATTAGTTATTTTGCGTGGAAAAACAACTCACATATAAGATCGTCCGCGAGACAGTTGTCCTCAACTCTTATCATATTATCATTCTCGGATACGTACCCCAAGAGGTTTATGCCTCCATACCACACAATGGATTTATCTATAATCGAGGCACATAATGACAAATTAGGCTCTGTTTTGATTGTCAAGCCTCTTAACCTTAAAATTGCAGCAGATTCCGACTCTGAAGCAGTCATAATAACGATGTCAATCCCATTATGCATCAAATCACAGAGCTTGGCAAGTAATGCGTTTCTTTCCACCCTGTATAGCTTTGGTGAGGAGATTATTATAGAGCGCTTCGCTTTGTTCAAATCAGAAATGAATGTTTGACGAAATGAAAATCCATTGAAAATGCCCCCTTTCGCAAGATTATCTTCTGTATCGATAACATCACCGAATAGACTTGGTTGACCGTTTGTTATTGTCTTATACCCGATTGACGCATAGCCATTCAGACGTTTCCTATACATATTATCGCAAACAGGTTCGTGAATATCAATGTAATCATAGATGCGAACATCCTTCTTGCCATCATATTCACGATGCAGACGACCTGCATATTGCGCGACAAGTCCCTTCCACGAAATCGGGAGCGCAAGGAAGAGTGTATCAAGCCGCGGGTAATCAAAGCCTTCTCCAACATATTTTCCCGTGGCGACAATTACCAATGGTTCCTTTGGAGGAATACTCTTGAGCTGTAGCAAAGCTTCTTTCTTTTCACGGGTGGAGCCAGCTCCCATAAGGGTTATCGTATGCTCAATGTGAGCAGACAGCTTATCAGCTAACAATACTACGTGTGATTTTCGATTAGTCAAAACGATAGGAGTACGACCATTGTTTATGGAATTGATTACATCATCTACAATCAGATTGTTACGAGTAGCATCCTCCGAAAGACTCTCATATAATGCCGTTATGGATTGCTTGTCATCTGTAAGTGAACGGTAGGACGTAAATCGTGGTATGAGATAACGGTCAAAAGATTGTTTCGCCATCTGGCTTTTGGCATCAGCAGAATAACGGATTGGCCCACATTGCATAAATATGATTGGTTGGTGTCCATCCTTGCGAACAGGAGTTGCGGTCAATCCATACACGTATTGAGCCTTGACACTCTTGAGCACCTGTTCAAAAGTGACAGACGAAACGTGATGGCACTCATCCACTATCACCATACCGTAATCCTGAACGAAAGGCTTTACTCCATTTTCGTCAATACAAGACTGTATAAGGGCAACATCGATTAAATTATGCAAAGTATTCCCTGAAGAGTCGACGCGGCCAATGGGAGAAAACGCCTTTTTCCGTCCACTTTTCTTCGGATTCTCCGGCTCTTTATAATCAATGTCGAGATATTCAATCAATCGTTGGTGCCATTGAGACAGCAAGGTCTTCGAATGAACGAGAATCAAGGTATTAACTTTCTTTCGGTCAATCATCGCCGCAGCCGTGACAGTCTTACCGAATGCTGTTGTCGCATAAAGCACTCCATTATTATGGGACAGCATTGCCTCAATCGCCTCCAACTGTTCTTCTCGTTCCTCACCCTTGAAAGTGACTTCTATATGTCTTCCGTGGTTCGTTTCATCGACAACATCAAATGCGACCTCATTATCCTTAAGAAATGCCACAATGGAATCCTCACATCCACGAGGCATCGCCAAATAATCTTCTGTAATGTCAAAGCACGAAATAACTCGTGGAATTGAATATGTTGAAAGGCGCATCGCTTGCTTGCTGTAGAATTCCGGGTTCTTGAAAGCCGCAATCCGCTTCAAGTGATTGAGGGCCTTGGCTGAAACAGACTTTAACGGAATATAAACTTTATCAGCCTTAATCATTGTCACTTTCCCATAAAAATCCTCTTTGCCTATATTTTGCGGAGTCGGAGTGACCCAAGGTTTACTTTCGTTTGATGTTGACAGTGGCCCCAATTCTTCTTGAATATGCCGCTTCAACAGAAAGTCCACCTCCTCTTCTTGCATCTTCCTGACACAATGCAAGAATGACCATTGATCCTTGTATGCCAGAAAATTCTCATCAACAAACACACTGTTCAATCTTCGCCGTGCCTTTCCTTGCAGAGGCAATGCCACAAGATTGCCCAATCCGCCATCTGGCAGACGGTCCTGATTCGGGAAGAAACGGTCGTATGACTGAAAAGACATCCTCCCATCCCTGTTCATCGCCTCAGTCAATATCGCATTGACCAAACGTCTTGCCTTATAAGCCGGGACAGGAGACTCGAAGAATATCCACACGTGCGCACCATTTCCGGAACGGGATCGTTCTATGGCATAAGGGATATTCCAATCCTTGCAAACGCCGGTAAAAGCCAAGACATCTTCTTTATATCCGTGCGTGCAATTCTTGTCATCGAAATCCGTACAGAGAAACGCACAGTTATTGTCAGGCATAATGGCGTAAAGTCCAATTACATCGCAGCAATTCTCATCTTTACCCTCCAAATGTCTATATACATCATTGTAAGTGAGTGAAGCGAAACTTCTGTTTGGGCAGTTGGCGCATTTGTACTTCTTCTTGTCACATATATTCAGTCTCCATTCATTTTTACATACCGGTTGATAGCCACTCTTCCCTGTCATCTTGCTGAACCATCTGCGCGCAAAGACATCTTCACGGCCTTTGAAATAGGATTGAAAGAGCTTCACTTTATCGTCAAGAGACAAACTTATGGTTGGAAGAATAGTTTGGGAAAATGCTTTGTCATCTACTATTTCCACAACGCTCGCCCCATAGGAGATACCGTGTGAGTGAAGCCATGTTTTTAACGCTTCATTCTCTTTTTGAAGCAGTTTACATTGCTGAAGCAATCGGCGGTATTTCTCTTGAAGATCGTCTACTTCTCTGTACATATTGTCAATAATCTGTCTGTGTTAATTTCACAAAAGTATTGTTTAATGACGATTTATGATACAACAAATGATTATATTTACAAAAATCCTTCATTATGAGATCCTACACTCTGTTTCAGGAATATATCTGGCTTGTGAACATCATTCATAGGGCGCACGGAATCACGTTCGGGGAAATCAACCGGAAGTGGCTGGAAACCGAGATGAGCGAGGGAATAAGCCTGGCGCGCAGCACATTCAACAGGCATAAGGACGCCATTCAGGATATGTTCGGAATCTATATCGAGTGCGACAAGAAAAACGGGTTCAAGTACTACATCGGCAACGAAGAAGTGCTTGACGAGGATTCCATACAGAACTGGATGCTGTCCACTCTGTCCGTAAACAACATCCTCAGTGAAAGCAAAAGCGTGCACGACAGAATCCTGCTGGAGTCGATTCCTTCCGACGGCGAGAATCTTCATAGATTCATAGACGCTATGAAACGCGGCCTGCGAATCATCGTCCGTTACCGCCGCTATACATCTGAGTACGAGACATCTATGAAGGTTGAACCATACTGCGTCAAACTATTCAACAGGCGTTGGTACGGCCTTGTAAAGTCGTTAAAGAACGGAGATTATTTCCTTCTGGCATTCGATCGCATAAAAAGCCTGGAAGTCACGGAAGAAAAATTCACTATGGATGAAAACTTTGACGCCGCCCGATGGTTCCGCGACTGCTACGGCATAGTGAAAGACACTGCCATCCCTGTGCAACGCGTTGTAATCCGGGCCTTCGGAAATGAAGCGTTCTATATGCGCGACCTGCCTATGCATCCCTCGCAAAAAGAAATCTCCCACACTGATGAATATACAGACTTTGAACTGACGCTCAGCCCTACCGGAGACTTTCATACACCTCTGATTGCCAGAGGCGGAGCGATCAAAATCCTTGAACCTCAATGGCTTGCCGACACCATCCGCGACTATCATCAAATGGCGGTGGAGCGATACAAATGAATATTTTGACTCTGTACCACGATTTGAGACAGCCTTATTTCATATTTGTACCGTAAACCAAATAAAACTACGTAATATGAAAAAGGAAAACAGACAGGAGATGAAGAGGCATCTCGCCAATTTCCACATCGCAGGGTTCGCCTACTGGGATGGCAGTGAGGCTTTCGAGCACCTCAAAATCGGCACAAAACTCGATCTCGTCAGGGAAGAGGACAACCGCTTCGATCCCTATGCCGTTGCGATCTACTACAAAGATCTCAAGCTCGGTTTCATTCCGCGCGCTTCCAATCAGGAAATCAGCAAATACCTCGATATGGGTTGGGGAGATCTTTACGAGGTTCGTGTGACGAGAGTCTCACCTGACGCGCATCCCGAGTCGCAAGTGGAAGTTGTCGTGCATATCAAGCGGAATATTCAGGAATAAGCGCATCATATCTGACAAGATCTGAGACCACCCGAGAGAGTGCTTCCCTGTGAATCCAGGCCGATCAGGACTGTCGCATTTTTTCGATTTAATGCTCCCGCCGCACGCATTATTGTCCTCGACGGGTGCAATATCGTATGTTTTTGCGCCACCTCTGTTCGCCGTTCAAACTTCGGCGAGTAAATTTATCATTTATAGTCAACCCATATAGATAAGCATAGGATATTTATCGGATTATCATTAAATTCGCTACCGAATAAAACTAAAATATCCAGACAATTATGGAATCCGGAAAAGGTTATGTTTACATATTGACAAATCCTTCATTTTTAATATGAGACGTATAGCGGTTGTTATATTCATAATGATTCTTGCTTGCGTGGTGGCGGACGCGCAGTCTTACATCAGGCGCGGGAAGGATGTTTACTCGACGCCACTGTACAATTGGGACGGAAGTTGCCTGCGGGCGGGGAACAGTAAATATTCAGAGGTTTTGATTAATTTCGATGGTGAATATATCCGCGGGGGTGGCAGCCGCTACGGTGAGATTCTATACAATTGGAACGGGGTGGAGCTGCGTGGCGGTCGCGGCAAATATGCCAAGGTGCTTTTCAGCTGGGACGGGAAATGTATCCGCCAAGGCGACAGCAGATATTCCGCCGCGCTGTATAATTCTGACGGTCAATATATTCGCAAGGGTGAGGAAAAATATTCACAGCCACTGATGAATATTTCAGGACCAGTTCCTCCCGCGGTGCTGATTTACATCTTGCTGCTGTAGCACGCCGGATAATGGTCGGCTATGTGCGCCTTGGTGGCCGCTGGTTATCAGTGGAGCTGCTGTTGTTTACAAGTCGCGCCAGAGACGGTCATTGTCTAATTTGCCAATGACCGCCTCTGGCGGAACCGACCCTGACCAGAACTCCCGAGGACTTGAGACTGGCCACGAGACGCTCGCAGCTTCGCTGGCTTAGGCCGGAGTATGCGGCTAATTCTGGGACTGTTACAGATGGGTTTATTGCTATTTCGCTGAGTATAAGCTTTTCCGGCGCTGTCGGAATATGTGGGCGGAATGATAGCCTCGGCTCGTTGAAAGGCGGATCTGCCTCATTTGACAAAGAATATGTGGCCTGAGGTTCCGACAAGCATACGTTTGCCGTGTTATCAATGTATTTCTTAACAAATTGTACCTGAAACGAAAGCCCCACCTCACGCCAGCGGAACTGAATTTCCGGATAGTCCTTTAACTCTTCTGCGACAAGTTTCAGCCCATTCCCCCACTGATCGATGATACCCAGTCTCCTGAACACCGGTGCGATGACCTTGTTCCGCGCGTCTGACTGCCGACTCTCCATATCAGAATAGTCTATTGATGGAGGAAGAAGCCCAGGGCTTGTGATCTCAATCATATCATCATAGATGGCAATCTTCACGTCTTTTCCCGCCAGTGAATATTGGCGGTGAACCACAGCGTTCCGGATGATCTCTCTTATAGCCTTGACGGGATATTCCCAACGTGAGACAGTATAAACACCCTGAATTGAGCCCGACTGTCTGATGTTCCTTAGGACGAATGCGTACGCGACCTCGACCTGCTCCGCGATGCCATAGTCGTAAGTCTTTCTGTCAATGAACTCCCCGGCACTTGTCCCTTTGAAACGAGCGCACTCAATCTTCGCGTTAGGGAACAGGCTGCGGTGCAGTCCGTCATCTGAAAGCAGGACAAGAGCATTCGTAGGGTACAGCACTCCCCTTTCGGGCTTTGCCAATTCAAGTTTCATCAAAGCCGAATCATCCAGAATCTCTCCTGTCTTTTCCTCGTAAATACGGCGGAATCCACGGAAATCAAGGTCTGCCAAAGGCTTCTCCAAAACAATCTCTCCGTCAAATGAAATGTTCCGCCTTCGCCTCTCTAGTTCCGCGATAATCTCCTCGTCGGCCAAGCGATTGTTGGAGCCGACACGCACGTAAGTCCCGCTTGCCTTACCTTCTGATTTAAGGTAATATGGAGGTGTGCTGCCACGGTACACCCTCACACGCACGACACTGCGTCCACCAACTGAAATGAACGAGATGTCCGGTAACACAGACGGATAGCACCTGTCATATATCATATTACTCAGTTGCTCCTCGATTTGTGGCAAATCAATTTCGGGCATGCCGACCGGGCGATGATGGTCATCAATGCCTATGAATATCTCACCACCGGCATCATTCGCAAAAGCGACAACGGTTTTTGCCAAATCAGAATTCTTAGGCAGGCTCGCCTTGAATTCCAGTGTCCTCCCCTCCGGACTCCTCAAAATCTCTTCAATCGTACGGTCTTTCATGGCATTCAATTTAATTCTGCGTAAAGATAAGACAAATAAATCACATTACCGCCATTTGGCGGTAAAAAAATAACGGGCAATGAAACGATGTCAATATGATGGCTCTCTTCAATGTTTTTTCGTAACTTTACCAAGAATATGTCGTTGAAGACGTAAAAGGACAAACGAACTAAATTATTGCGATACAATGAGATTGGTGATTCAAAGGGTGTCGCGCGCAAGCGTTGCCATTGAGGGTAGAACCGTGTCGGAGATCGGGAACGGGCTTCAGGTGCTTGTCGGAGTCGAGACCGGAGATACGGAAGAGGATATGCACTGGCTTGTGGGTAAGACGGTGGGACTGAGGATATTCAATGATAAGAATGGCGTTATGAACAGGAGTGTTGTGGATGTTGGAGGAGAGGTCCTTGCGGTGTCGCAATTCACTCTGACGGCATCCACCAAGAAAGGCAACCGCCCTTCATACATACGAGCCGCAGGCCACGACATCGCTGTCCCGTTGTACGAAAAGTACTGCGAGGAGGTCTCGGCGGCGATCGGCAAGCCGGTCGGCAGAGGGGTATTCGGCGCGGATATGCAGGTTTCCCTTGTCAACGATGGTCCTGTGACGATAATCATTGACTCCAGGATCAAGGAATAACGCACTGCCTGAGCAAATGTTTTTGTTCAAGCAACGCGGAGATCTTGTGTCAAGTAATGCCTCAGAACCTATAGGACAATCCCGTTGAGACGCAGCCAATGTCGTGGCCGCCTTCTACCCAAAGGCTTGCCTTCTTGCAGAAATACCATCTAAGGCCTGCTGTGGCTATGAATGACATCTTAGTGTCCATCTTGTTGAATGTCGAACTGGCCTCCTCCCCGCTCTCGTGGTCCTTTGTGTGCTCGCCTATCAGGCCAGCGTCAACCATACCACGCGCATAGAATTCGAGACGGCTGCAAAGAGTAAGGTGATAACTGAGACCGGCCGCAAGGTCAACCCTGTTGCAGAAGGTGTCCTGCCGCTTGTCACCGTAGCCATTGTCCAACATCCAATTGTAACTATAGCGGGAATATTCTCCGCCTACCGTCCAACCGATACCTCCGAAACGGCCGAAATCAAGGAAGCAAATGTCTGAATATATCATCACCGGAGGCACGACCATCTTGAACGACGACTTTGCCGCATCATCAGTGGCGTGCTTCATCACTTTTGACCAACCAGCCATTGCCGGAGACGCACCGATCTGCAAAGTTCTTGAATATTTAGGGAATACGATTTCGGATTTAGTTCGCTTCCAATCGACATTCTTTCCAGCATCAGACGCGGCTATTCCTTTCTGAACATCAATCTGTTCTAATTTCAATTTGCCACCGACACGACGAACCGTGCCGCCATAATCCGCTTCCCAAGCATAGATAACATCCATAAATGTCTTGAACTCCCCCGCCTTAATCCTGGCGGCGAACTCAGGATAGTCATAGATTTTCCTGAAATACATATTCAGCATTGATGTGGACATCGATGGTTCCGTCCTGTCGAATATGTTGTCGCGCGTGTCTGTACCTACCATTATCGCCATATCGCCCGCGATGCTCAGGTACCATCCGCGCACCGGACGCACGACCGTGATGTTCCTGCCTGTCCTTTCGGACTCGACAGTGAAAAGAGAGTACAGGTCAATACCTTTGCCGTGATATTCCTCGCGCACCCATTGAACCTGCGCATTTCCTCCGAAAGCACCAACGACTTTGACAAGGCGCTTCACATACTTGTCTGTGCCTTCAAGAAGAAGCGAATCGACATCCTCATTGATATATCTTATCCTCTGACCATCAGGAGTAGTGCTGAACTCGATATGGTCAGGGCGATTGACGAGTGCGGAGCGGAGATAGCCGTCAAGGACTCTCTGTTCGCCCTTGTTGAGCCAGATTCTGACTTTCACATCGTCGTCCTTCGGCTGCCGGGCCTTCTTGCCACCGGCATTCTGGGCGTTTGCTGATATGCCAGCGAGCAGCATCATTGCCGCCGGGACGCAGGCCAAGATATTCTGGAATCTCATAGATTACTTGATTTCGACAGAAAAACTCAATGCGAAATTGCCGCCGCTATAACTACCGCTGAAAGTATATATGGTTTTATCAACCGTCTTTCGATAGATCTCAGAGCCATCGCTCTTCGTGAACCCTTCAGGAATGAACTTGGCGTAGTAGGTTTTCGCCACAGACTCTTCGCATTTGTAGTCGAAGAATGTCACTGTCTTCATATCGCTGCCGAGCTCCTTATACTGCCAGTTCTCTACCTCCCCTTCAAATACAGGGAAACCTCTAAGGAAAGGATATTCCTTAACAAGCGCTCCCCAGGGTATCGTATCCTCAGGACAGATTACAGGCTCGTTGTCAGAGCCATTATCCTTGATGCAGCTACACACAAGCGTCATTGCCGCGCAAATCAATGCAAAAATATACTTTTTCATATTTTATGATTTTGGGCACAAAGATACTCACCCCCCCCCTAAAAATTCCAAGCAAATTGGCAATATTTTTCGACATATTTTTCGACATTATTTAGAGGAAAATCCCAAGACATCTTGCGCAATAACACCTTAAAGTAGTCGGGCGATCTTCGGGATCAAGGTGATGTCGGCAGGAAGCCATTCTACGGAATCGAGCTGCCCGGCGGACAGCCAGCGTGCGGCCTCGTGTTCGACCAGATGAAGATTTCCCGATAGAATTGTACAGGCATAGCACTTCATCGAAAGGTGGAAGTCCGGGTAGTCATATTCAATTGTGTCAATGAGTTCACCGACTTGAATCTCGGTTTCCAGCTCTTCGCGGATCTCCCTTCGGAGAGCGTCCTCAGGACTCTCCCCCGCCTCAACCTTGCCACCGGGAAACTCCCAACCGTCCTTGAAGGCGCCGTAGCCACGCTGCGTGGCAAAGATTTTCCCATCTTTGAATATAACGGCAGCAACTACATTTATCGTTTTCATTTTCAATGTCATTTTAAAAGTTAAACATTCGCTGACGTGATGTAGTCGTACAGATTCTTCTCGACCGGAGTGTCAAGTTTGTACTCGATCTCCACGGCAGTCGCGTCTGTGTTCGGCATCACGAATTCCTTCAGAATCCCGTCAGCGTTGTGCCTTATCCTGCCAAGGTAATAAAATTCCTTGGATTCCTTGTCATCTTTGTTCTTCCGGACGAAGAGAAACATATTCACGCCAAGTTTGTCACTATTCACAGCGGTCTGAACGTCTTTGGAATTCAATGTCCTTTTGCTCTTCGAAATTGCGACCAACGTTGACTGATCCAGAAAATGATCCTCGTATTTCGTTGTGTCACTGATCTCTTCGTCCTTGTCGTAATTCACGAACACCGGATATGTTTTTGTCCGCTCATCGAACTTGTAACCTCCGACATTAAGCGACACCTCGTTCTTCCGCCAGTCAAGAAGCCTGAAGACATCATCATAGGTGTATTTCTGGCCGATCATAAACAAATCAGAGGATTTGTAGAATTTCTCATACCGGCCACGGCCAAACGCGATGACATCTTCCAACTCAGACTTGAAATTACTGTTATTCAATGCATCCGAGAATACTTCCGAGATATGATACTCCCCGTTAACCTGTTCCAACAGGATGCAGTCCTTAAATCTTTTTCCGGCTGAGCCACAATCATAGTGCTCACCGGTCATCAGGCTGATCATATTCTCGACAGTGCAGGCTCTGCAATGCAAGTGATTCTCTGCCATCTTATTGGCCCAAAGTCCTATGACATCGGCATTTGCGTTGGCTGCCATCAGCGTCTCCAGCATTAGAATCTCATTCAATCTTTTCCCTGGCGCGAACTTTTGCGAGATGAATTCAAGAATATGATTCTGATCCTCCGTAAGCGTCTCCTCAAGATCGTCCAACGCGACCTTGAAGCCGTGATACGAGCAGATTTTCCGTTTCTTGTAATCCGGAACGCTGTCCATATACGATAATATTCTCAGAGGATCCATCTCTCCGTATTTGTCGAAATCAGTCAGCGCAGGCCGCCTGCCGAGTTTGCGCTTCAGCGTCTGATAACTATCGATTATATTCTGACGAGTGTTGATGCGTGCGCTGTCAATCGACTGGAATATACGGCTTCTGGTTACTGCATCGAAATAAATGGTCGAAGCTCCGTTGATGACATTGTTGCCCTCGATGAGATACCGCCTGATATTGTCCTTGTTTCCGGTCCTGTCGCCCGATAACGCGATCGGAATAAGGTAATTCTTATCGTAATTGGCGATAAAGTCAAGCACAACGACATATTCCTTGTCCGCAGCCTTTCTCAAACCACGCCCCAACTGCTGCACGAATATGATCGCGGACTGTGTTGGCCGAAGCATAATGACCTGGTTGATTTCCGGAATATCCACTCCTTCATTGAATATATCTACTGTGAATATGTAGTCCAGAATCTCGTTTGTATTGCCTGTATTAGCCGCAAGTCTCTCCACAGCCGACTGACGCACCGCCTCATTGTCCTTCCCTGACAATGCCATGGTCTGGTAGTTTCTGCTGGAACCTTTCTTTTCAATGCCGTTGAATATGTCCGACAGCCTTTGGGCTTCCTCGACTGTGCTACAGAACACGAGACCTTTGACACGTTCTCCGCTATGGCCGTAATATTCAGCAACTTCTATGATATTTTTAACTCGTTCGGCTGAGGTTAGGTCATTGAAATCGTTGACATCAACCTGAGTTCCGTTGACTTTAAGGTCTTGGATTCCAAAGTAGTGGAATGGGCAAAGCAGATCGTTCTCCAATGCGGTCTGAAGCCTGATGTCGCAGGCTATGTTGTGGTCGAACAACTCATAGACATCGAATCCGTCAGTTCTGTCCGGAGACGCGGACATACCTAGCAGGAAAGCTGGCCTGAAATATTCAATGATCTTCTGATAACTTTCAGATCCGGAGCGATGACATTCATCGAGAATGATGATTGAAAATTCGTCACGCTCGAAATTCTGATTACGAAAACTGTCCTTCGCCATCATATTCATTGTGGCGAAAAGAATGTTCGCGGATTTGATTTTTGCGAGATACTGGCTGTTCCCCGAAAGCTGTGCCGTGGTGAAAGACTCTCCAAGCACTCTACGGAAACTCTTCTCCGCCTGTGTGTTGATCATTTCACGATGTGAGAGAAATAGAACCTTTTTCTTGTGAATCAACTCGTTGGCGAACACACCTCTCACCGCGAAAGCCGAAGCGTAAGTCTTGCCGGTTCCGGTCGCGGAGACCAGAAGAGCCCGGCTCTCCCCTGCCTTGATCAGACGCATTATCTCCGACATAAACCCTTCTTGCATCGTGTTCGGCGAGATTACTTTTGAATATGACAGGTCCAGCGAAGTGACGATCTTGGTCAAAGCGGCCTTTTGAGACTTCGCTTCCTGATACTGCCTTTCATATTCCTCCCTGCAAGAATTGTAATCGACCGAACTTTCCCAGACGTTGTTGAACTCGGCCTCGATGTCTTTGGCATACTGTCCATCGGAAGTGGAGACCACCTTCGTGTTCCATTCGAAGTTTTTCGTGATAGCATTCTGAGTAAGGTTCGAGCTGCCGACAATGATCCTGATGTCGTTTCCGTTGTGGAAAAGATAGCCTTTTGTGTCGAATCCCACTCCCGATGTACGGAACATCCTTACTTCCAGATTGCTGAGCCCAGCCAACGCATCCAGCGCTGCAGGTTCGCTGAAAAGAAGATAGTCGGTGGTGAGGATTCTGCCGGGGACATTTTTTGCCTCCATTTCTTTCAGCACCCCTTTCAGATGCGCGATGCCGCCTCCCGTGATGAAAGCCACCGACATAAACATAGAGGAACACTCTCGCAACTCGTTCTCCAATTGCGTGAGCACCTTGTTACCCCGATAATTTGATATGAACTGCGGTGTATAAGCCGGCTCCGCCTCCACCGACGAGTCGATGAACGCCCGTTTGTACCCATCTACTAATTTGGAATATGACGCCTCAGACATTGGTTACTGTGCTTTTCGGGTGAAAAAAGGGTCAATTTATTGAGGCAATTAAATAAATGTATGTCAATGTTTAGCAATCATAAGACGACCTTATTTTATAGTCATAGTAGCAGAATTTTTTGTTTAATTCGAGAATCGAAGTTAAATTTACATAATTTAATTAAAAGCAAAACATGTCAAAAAAACAGCTGACATTTATTGACCTATTTGCTGGGATCGGAGGATTCCACTATGCTTTTCATGGCATAGGTGCAAAGTGTGTCTATGCCAGCGAATGGGATAAGAATGCCAGAATAACATACGAAGAAAACTTTAAAATCATTGACCCAGAGTTGTTTCGGAAAGATTCCGAAGGTAACTATTTGTTTTTCAACAATGATATAAATGATGCCAGGCTTAATGATATTCCAGATTTCGATATTCTTTGCGCTGGATTTCCTTGTCAACCATTTTCAATTGCTGGTCTAAGGAGAGGATTTGAAGACACTCGTGGCACGTTGTTTTTCAACATTGCAAACTTACATAAAAATCTGCGATTTTTACGCCCGTTTAATAAAAAAACAAGACC
>OIXX01000308.1_pt1 | contig 33484 bp, 24 predicted proteins | sample 1588161 | NCBI WGS metagenome assembly OIXX01 (sample SAMN03283274) | human gut metagenome | biome: human-associated habitat; material: feces | host: Homo sapiens | place: Peru | collected 2012
ATAATGGATGCTGCCAGCATAGCGTAATGCATTTTGTGTTTCATAATCTTACTCCATTCTTTGACTGTGTGATGATTGTCACTTGATGCAATACCAACAGATATAAATGAATGTTAATTTCAATATAAAGATACTGTAACATATCCGCAACAGTATTGCAAGACCTATTCTGTTTTATATCAATCCATTCCGACTGGCATCACAGGCATTCTCATTTATATTATGCTTAGTGACGCTCTACAGCGTTCATATTGAGGGTTAACAGAAATTGCCAGAAAGTGTTTGTTAACTACAAAAAAAACTCTCTCTAGTATCGCCTAGAGAGAGTTTTTATCAGTACAATATGAGATTATCCTAAGACTTCTAAGAGGCAATCGCCACTAATGATAGCTTGCCCTTTGGTTGCGTAAATTTCGCCAATTTTGCCATCCATAGGAGCCGTAATGGTTGTTTCCATCTTCATCGCTTCTGTAACGACGAGAGGATCACCTTTCTTGACTTTCTGGCCGCTCGTAACGAGGACGTTGACGACAGAACCGGAAAGGGTTGCTGCAATGTCGCCCGGTTTGGACGGGTCTGCTTTACGACGGGTTACGGTCTTCATGTCGACGTTTTTGTCGAAGACTTGGATTTCACGTTCTGCACCGTTGAACATAAATGTAATGGTCCGCATGCCGCTTTCATCAGGGTCGCTGATGTTGATGAGCGTAATGATCAAATCTTTACCTTTTTCGATTTCAACATGAATTTCTTCGTTTTTCTTCATGCCGAAGAAGAAGGTCGGTGTATCGAGGACGCTTACGTCGCCGTAGAGTTTGAGTTTTTCATTATAGTCTTTGAATACTTGCGGATACTGGCAGTATGCGTTGATGGCTTCTGCGTCGTGTTCATAGCCAGCATCAGCTAATTTTTTACCAACTGCTGCAAAGTCGACTGGGTCGAGCGTTGCGCCAGGACGCTGGATGAGTGGTTTCTTCCCTTTGAGGATGATTTTCTGGAGTTTTTCCGGGAAGCCTTGGTACGGGATACCAATACGGCCTTCGAAGAATTCTACAACAGATTGCGGGAAGTCAATCGTATCGCCTTTAGCGTATACGTCTTTTTCAGTGAGGTTGTTCTGCACCATGAAGAGAGCCATATCACCGACAACTTTGGACGACGGAGTAACTTTGATAATATCGCCGAACATCATGTTGACTGTATGATACATTTTCTTGACTTCATTCCAACGGTCGCCAAGGCCAACGGCTTTTGCCTGCTGGTTGAGGTTGGAGAACTGGCCGCCCGGCATTTCATGCTGGTAGACTTCCGTATTTGGATACGGTTCTGCTTTGTCCACACCTTGGTAGTACGGACGGACTGTTGCCCAGTAACGGGACATTTCTTCCATGGCATCGACGTTCATGTCCGGCTGACGGTCTTTCCCGGCAAGGGCATAGTACAAGGTGCTCATGCTCGGCTGGCTCGTGCCACCGGCAAAGGCCGAGTAGGCAACGTCGACAATATCGACACCAGCGTCGACAGCACGGCAGTACGTAGCAATAGCATTGCCAGAGCCGTCATGTGTATGGAGGTGAATCGGCAAATCAACGGCATCTTTCAAGGCAGATACGAGTTGATACCCAGCTTCCGGTTTGATGAGGCCAGCCATATCTTTGATGGCAATGATGTTGGCACCGGCATTCTGGAGTTCTTTCGCCATTTTTACGTAATAGTTAAGGTTGTATTTCATGCGCGCCGGGTCGAGGATATCGCCAGTGTAGCAAAGAGCAACTTCAGCGATTTTACCTGTTTCGCGGACGTTTTGAATAGTGTTGTACATGTTGTCGAGGCTGTTTAAGCTATCGAAGACACGGAAGACATCGACACCATTTTTCGCAGCTAATTCTACGAAGTTTTTGACGACGTTATCCGGATAGCTCGTGTAGCCAACGGCATTGGCACCACGGATGAGCATCTGTAAGAGGATGTTCGGTGCTTTTTCACGGATTTCACGGAGGCGAACCCATGGGTCTTCATAGAGGAAACGGTATGCTACGTCGAAGGTTGCGCCGCCCCAGCATTCATAGGAGAAGAAATTCGGGATTTTCTTTGCAGCTGTTTCGAGGACGCGGAGCATATCGATAGAACGAACACGTGTTGCCAGAAGCGACTGGTGGGCATCACGCATAGTCGTATCTGTAAAGAGAACGTGTTTCTGGTCTAAAATCCATTTCGAGAATTTTTCAGGCCCCATGGAATCAAAGAGCTGTTTTGTCCCGTCTGTGTAGCCGCCTTTAGGAGATACCGGCAGTTCGAGGGATTCAAAGTCTGGTTTGTGGTCCGGCCCTTTACCCGTATAGCCGTTGACCGTAACATCGCCAATGTATTCAAGGAGTTTTGTCCCGCGGTCACGGACGACAGGAAGATTGAAGAGTTCCGGATGATCGTCAATGAAGTTAACGTTATAATCCCCTGCTTGGAAAGACGGGCTACGGAGGACGTTAATCAAGAAGCCAATGTTCGTTTTAACGCCGCGAATACGGAATTCGACGAGGGCACGGAGCATTTTCCGTACAGCATCTTCATGGCTCAAAGCATAAGCCGTCGTTTTAACTAACAAGGAATCATAGTACGGTGTAATGATAGCACCGGTGTAGGCGTTACCGCTGTCGAGACGGATACCAAAGCCGCCGCCGCTACGATAGACCATGATTTTACCGGAGTCAGGCATAAAGTTATTCATCGGGTCTTCCGTCGTAATACGGCACTGTATAGCATTGCCGAGGCAATGGATAGAGTCTTGCGATTTAATGCCGATTTCATCGCTGTCGAGAGCATAGCCTTCAGCAACTTTAATCTGGGTCTGGACGATGTCAATGCCCGTAATCATTTCCGTAATCGTGTGTTCTACTTGGACACGGGGGTTGACTTCAATGAAATAGAAGTTGCCGTCTGGCGTAACGAGGAATTCTACAGTCCCTGCGTTGACGTAGTTGACGTTCTTCATGAGTTTTACAGCAGCATCGCAAATCTTCTGGCGTAATTCTTTAGGAAGTGCGAAAGCCGGTGCAATTTCTACGACTTTTTGGTGACGGCGCTGAATGGAGCAGTCCCGTTCGTATAAGTGTACAACGTTCCCGTGTTCGTCGCCCATGATTTGGACTTCGACGTGTTTCGGGTTGACGATACATTTTTCAAGATAAATTTCATCGTTACCAAAAGCGAGTTTTGCTTCTGATTTCGCCCGGTCATAAGCATCGCGAAGGTCAGCCATGCGGTCGACATTACGCATGCCGCGGCCGCCACCGCCGTTAACGGCTTTGAGCATAATCGGGAAGCCAACTTCTTTGGCAAATTTTTCTACTTCTTCGTAGTTCATAACCGGGCCGTCGCTGCCGGGAATGAACTGAATGCCTGCTTTTTTAGCTTGAATGCGGGCATTGATTTTATCACCAAACATGATGAGGTGTTCCACTTTAGGCCCAATGAAAATAATGCCTTCTTCTTCACACCGTTTAGCTAAATCTGCATTTTCCGACAAGAAGCCGTAGCCCGGATGAATAGCATCTACATCATGTTCGTGGGCAATGCGGATAATATCTTCAATATCTAAATATGCATCAACCGGTTTCTTACCTTCCCCTACTAAGTACGATTCATCGGCCCGGAAACGGTGCAAGGACAACGAGTCTTCTTTGGAGTAAATAGCTACGGTCCGAATGCCTAATTCATTACAGGCACGGAATACGCGAATAGCAATTTCTCCGCGGTTGGCAACTAAAACCGAACGAATTTTTTTCATGAAAATACCCTCCTGCTGATTGTTATCTAAGACGATAGCAATGAAACATACGTATACACCTACGTTTTCACTGTCTTTCTAATTATAGCAAAAACAGCAAACATTACAAGAGAACGAGCAATTGTATACATAAATACATAAAAAAATCCAATAAAAGAAATGCATCGCACTGCGTATACAGTACGATGCATGAATTATTTGCAATTTACTTCAGTAACTCATAGACAGCTTGGACGGCTTTGTCCCAGGTTTGAATTTGTGCGGCTTCATCCGTTAAGACACTATTGCCATCGCGACATTGACGCGCCACAGAAGACGGCGACGTGCCGTTATAGGTATTGCGCTGGTTGACACACGTTTCGATATCGAGGAAGTGATGAATGTCTGTATCAAAGAGCGGACTCATAGCACGCAATTCATCGAGGGAGAGCTGCTGCAACACTTTGTCGTATTCAATGCAGTAGTGAACGGCTTTGCCGACCACAGCGTGGGCTTCGCGGAACGGCAGGCCTTTCTTGACGAGGTAGTCAGCCATATCCGTAGCGTTCGAGAAATCTTCTTCTAAGACTTCGCGCATGCGCTTGCCATTGACGGTCATCTTGTCGATCATAGATGCGTAGATAGTCAAGGCAAATTTGAGATTGTCGATGGCATCGAAGACGCCTTCTTTATCTTCTTGCATGTCCTTGTCATAGGCCATGGGAATGCCTTTCATGACCGTCAACATGCCCATGAGATGACCGTAGAAGCGGCCCGTTTTGCCGCGGACGAGTTCACAAATGTCCGGGTTCTTCTTCTGCGGCATAATGGACGAGCCTGTGCAATGCGAATCGTCGAGTTCGATGAACTTAAATTCCGACGACGACCAAAGAATAAATTCTTCGGACAAACGGCTCAAGTGCATCATGGTCACGGCTGCAAATTCGAGGAACGCAATGATATAGTCTCTATCGCTGACGGCATCTAAGCTATTGTCATAGAGTTTGCCAAAATGTAACGTTTCGCCTACAAAGGGCTGATCTAAAGGATACGTCGTGCCTGCCAGTGCGCCTGCACCGAGAGGCATCATATCCGCCATTTGCCAAGCGTATTGAAGATGGATGAAATCACGGGACAACATGGAGAAATACGCCATGAGGTGATGACTAAAGAGTATCGGCTGAGCCCGTTGCAAGTGCGTGTAGCCCGGCATGATGACGTCGCTGTATTTTTCGGCAGCTTTTACGAGAGACTGCTGTAATTCCACGAGGAGTTTAGCAATATTAGCAATTTCCTTACGAATGTACATGTGCGTGTCTAAAGCAACCTGGTCGTTACGGCTGCGGCCCGTGTGGAGCCGTTTGCCTGCTTCGCCAATGTCATCAGTGAGCCGTTTTTCGATATTCATATGAATGTCTTCGAGTTCAATGGAAAATTCAAAGTTCCCTGCTTCGATTTGGCTGTAAATCTTCTTTAAGCCTGCAATGATGGCTTCTTTGTCTTCTACGGAAATAATGCCTTGTTTTGCCAGCATCGTCGCATGGGCAATACTGCCACAAATATCTTCGGCATACATCCGGCAGTCAAACTGAATGGATGCGTTGAATTCTTCTACTCGTTTATCTTCAGCCTTCGTAAAGCGGCCGCCCCATAATTTCATCGTCTTGTCTCCTTACTTAGTCTTCTTTTTCAGCTTTTTTCGCAGCTTTAGCAGCGTGTTTAGCTTCTTTTTTTGCTTTCTTTACAGCTTTGGCATGCTGGAGCATGAGAGCACGCATCTTGAGCGGTAAGCCAAAGAGGTTGATGAAGCCTTCTGCATCGGTCTGGTTATAAACGTCGTCTTCGCCGAAGGTTACGAATTCTTCGTTGTAGAGGGAGTACGGCGACGTGGAACCAGCACTGATGATGTTGCCTTTGTAAAGTTTTAATTTAACGGTACCTGTAACGGTTTTCTGTGTTTCGTCTACAAAGCCGTCGAGAGCTTCACGGAGCGGCGAGAACCATTTGCCGTCGTACACGAGTTCAGCATATTCGTTCGCTACGTTTTCTTTGTAGTGTAATGTATCGCGGTCGAGGCAGAGGTATTCCAGTTCTCTGTGTGCATAGACGAGGATAGCACCGCCCGGGTTTTCATAGATACCACGGCTCTTCATGCCGACAAGACGGTTTTCAACGATGTCGACGATGCCGATACCGTTTTTCGCACCGATTTTGTTGAGAGCTTCCATCATAGCAACAGTGCCGAGTTTTTCACCGTTCAAGGCAACAGGTGTGCCTTTTTTGAAAGTCAATTCAATGTATTCCGGTTTATCAGGAGCTTTTTCCGGCGGTGTTGTCACCATGTAAACCATGTCTTTTGGAGCATTAGCCGGGTTTTCGAGGTCGTCCCCTTCATGGCTCAAATGCCAAATGTTCCAGTCCATGGAGTATGGATACGGGTTTTCTTCCGATTGGTAATCAATAGGTACGTTGTGTGCTTCAGCGTATTTCAATTCATCTTCACGAGATTTCAGGTCCCACATCCGCCACGGAGCAATCAATTTGATTTCCGGAGCGAGAGCTTTGACTGTAAGTTCGAACCGAACTTGGTCGTTCCCTTTACCAGTAGCACCATGAGCGATAGCGTCAGCCCCTTCTTTTTTCGCAACTTCTACAAGTTTTTTAGAAATGAGAGGACGTGCAAAGGATGTACCTAACAGGTATTTGCCTTCGTACACTGCGCCAGCACGAACAGTCGGCCAAACGTAATCTTCTAAGAATTCTTTCTGCAAGTCCATGATGTATACTTTCGATGCGCCAGAAGCGTATGCTTTCTTTTCAATCGCATCGAAGTCATCAGGCTGGCCAAGGTTAGCACATGCTGCAATAACTTCAGCACCAGCATAGTTTTCTTTCAACCACGGGATAATGACGGACGTATCTAAGCCGCCGGAATAAGCCAATACAATCTTTTTAATTTCACTCATCACTAGTTCCTCCTCTATGAAATCACATATACATGTTGTTGATTTCTTAACTGCTTACATAGTATACACCTTCGTGAAATAATATGCAAGTATGTTGCATAAATCTTTTTATGCAAATTTCGTCTACCTTGTGTGCCTATACATCCTAAATATGGTACAATACAAAGAGTATGGTAGGAGGGTATTATGAAAAAAATCTTTATTCTTGTCTTTCTCCTCGCCTTTGCCGCCTGTGCAGGCTATGGTATTTTGACAAGCAAACCAATACAACCATCACATTCTACGTCGTCGCCACTCGTGACCGATGCGAAACCAAGCTACTGGGAAACGCTCAGCCCAGTCGTTGCCATCAAAGAACAGTTCTATCCGTATCTCCACTTTCGCGAAGCTATGGACAAGCATTTAAGCTCCATTCCCACGTACGTCTCCATTGGAGCCATTCCAAAGACCATGCAGCAAGCCATCGTCGCCACCGAAGACAAACGCTTTTATGAACACGGAGCCATTGACCCTATCGGTATCGTTCGTGCTCTCGCAGTCAATGCCTACTCTGGCGAAACCGTCGAAGGAGGCAGCACCATTAGCCAGCAAGTCGTCAAGAACGTCTTTCTTACGCAAGACCGGACGATGACGCGGAAAGTCCAAGAAGTGATTCTCGCCTTTTTCCTGGAACATTACTATAGTAAAGATGATATTTTGGAAATCTACTTGAATACCGCCTATTTCGGGGCCAATGCAACAGGCCTCTCTGCAGCCTGTCAGACCTATTACGGCATTAAACCAGAACGGCTCTCCCTCAGTGAAGCATCTATGCTCGCCGGTCTCGTCCAGGCACCGACCTATTTAAATCCTTTAGAAAACTATGACGGTGCTAGAAAAAGACAGCAAATCGTGCTCCAGCTCATGGCAGCGCAAGGATATATTACAGATACCGATGCCAAAACAGCATATAACACGAAGTTGCGGCTGCAACAATAAGTGTATTGCGAAAAAAACATATTTGTCGTATAACACAAAAAGAGACAGGCCGGTGGGTGCACACTGGCTCTCCTCATGTTATGAGTGTTTGAAAGAGGCCGTAGTACCGCATCACCATGTGGATACAGCCATTTATATTTCTAAAAAGCAAACATATTTTTATATCAAAAAAGACACACTTTTTAAAAGTGTGTCTTTTTAGTTTGCCCCTTACGGCTGCGGAGTCTGTTTGATTTTGTTCGTTAAATAGTACGAAATCCGGCTCAAGCCAATGGACAAGTCTTCGCGGAAGACAAAGACGCTATCGGGCACATTGAGGCGGAGCGGCGCAAAAGAGAAAATCCCTAAGATACCGGCTTCGACCATTTGGTTAGCGACTTGCTGTGCCACCGGTGCCGGTGTCGTAATGATACCGATTTGGATGCCTTCGCGGCGAATGACTTCGCCCATTTCACTGCTCGGCGTAACCGTAATGCCACCGACATTTTGGCCAATAATGCGATGGTCTACGTCAAAGAGCCCCATCGTGCGGAATCCTAAGCGGCCAAAGGTCTTATAGTTGGCCAATGCCCAACCTAAGTGACCAATACCGGCAATGCCGATTTTCCAATGCTGTTGGAGGCCGATGATTTCCACAATTTGCTGGCACAGTTCATTGACGTAATAGCCTACGCCTTTCTTCCCGAACGCACCAAAGCAAGTCAAATCCTTACGAATTTGTTCCGGCGTAATACCTAAGCGTTCGCCTAATTTTTCTGATGAAATAATATCGATGCCTGCATCTTGCAGGAGCAGCAAATCCCGGTAATATAACGGCAATCGCTCGATGACGGCATCTGATATTGCCTTTTTCTGTCTCATATCGTATCCTCCGTTATGGCCCCAAACTCACGTATTTGGGCTACCATAATAATTTATTATTACCTATATAGCGTATTATATATCATTGTGAATTATTTCGCAAACTTTTTTTAATACATTTTTGGTATGGTATAGAACTATTCGCAAATATAGCGCATAGGAACCAAAAAACGAGAGAAATTTGCGTGCTAAAGAGGTCATAGTCGGAGAAACCTGTGACACTGATGGCAATGACGGCCGCAGCAGTTGCCGTAGCGATGGCTTTGTCAAAGTGATTCCCTTCACCACTCCTAAGGAAGCGAATGCTGTACCAGGCGTTGCCAAAGAAGAAGGCCATGTACGAAAAGAACCCGGCAAAACCAATTTCTGCAAGAATATTTAAAAACATATTGTGCGCGTGGAAAATGGTAATGCCTGCTTCGCGGATAAGGTCGTTATACCAAGGGTACACGTATTTAAAAGCACCCCAACCGATACCAAAGAGCGGATGAGCTGCAATCATAGCAATGGCACTGTACCACATGTCGAGGCGCATAGAAACGGACGTATCTGCTTCGCTATGGCTAAAAATAGATAAGAGCCGTTCGGTCACACCACCATGGTAAAAGGCCAAGATGAGGGGTACGGCGAGGAGACAAAGCCAAATCCGTTTATCCCAAATGAAACCGAAAAAGACGACAAGCGCGCAGACGCTGAGCCAGGCCCCACGGGAGTAGGTCAAGACGAGGCAAAGCGTCATGAGCGCAAAGAGCGACGCATACGTAATTCGGTGCCATTTGTGCCGCGTCCAGACGGTCATCGACGCAGCGAGGCCCATGACCATGAGCAAGAAAGCAGATAACAAATTGGGGTTATATAAGGTCGAATACATGCGCCGTTTTAAGAGCGGAAAAGCATCGTTATCGACCCAGGCCGCTTCGTGGAGGGTGAGCATATGGACGTATTGATAGAGGCCATATAAACCGACTACAGCGGCACCGACGAGAAATAAGAAGAGCAAGAGCCTCCGCTCTCCTTCGCCATGGATAAAATAGACAATGAGGGCATAAAAGCATATATATTGCAGTGCCGTAAAGGCATAAAAAGCCAGTCCCATCAAGGCTTCTGGTGAGCCAATGAGAGAAATGAGAGAAACTGCAGCAAAGCACAGGGCTGGCTTGAGCAACGGTACAGACGGAAAATCAGGGGCATCAAATTTGCGCCAATAATAGGCACCTAAAAACAAGGCTAGTACGAGACACCCTTCCATGATAAAGATGTTAAGAGGCATAAAAAAGACAGCCCCGCCTAAGGCATAGACTACACGCAACCGTGCACGTTCTGCCGGAGAAAGGGATTGAGACGTTCCAAGAGTCATGGTATCGCTCCTTTATACGGAATCAGTATTTCATTGTTCCATTATACAAGAAAGGAGCATAAAAAAATAGTAGGCATAACGGAAACATTCCTATCATGCCTACTATATATGAATCTACTTTATACTATGCCTGGAAAGCGACGGCGTAAGTACTGCCGCACTTCCCCTTGAATGTAGAGGGAACCAACGATGCAGAGTACCGCATCAGTTGTTACGCTGGCAAAGGCTTTATCTAACCCTTCCTCTAACGTCGTGGCTGCGTCTGCTGTACACGGCAAGAGATTGGCCATCTGTACAGGGTCAGCACTGCGCGGTGTCGGAGCCGGTGCGCAAATGGCGTAATCGTCCTTACGGAACAGTTCTTGCACCATATGCGTATAGTCTTTGTCCGCTAAGACAGAGAACAAGAAGACCCGTTTCTTTTGTCCAAAGATGTCATCGTACGTCTTGACGAAGGTCGAAATGCCAGCCGGATTATGTGCGCCGTCGATGACGACGGTGACCTCCCCTGCTTTGACGACTTGGAAGCGGCCAGGCCACTGGACATTCTTAAGTCCTTCTTCGACGGCTGTGCGCGTAATGCGCGCGTCTTTACGAGCAAGCCGCAAGAGAGCCATGACGGCAGCAGCGCAGTTGTACTGCTGGTGTTCTCCTAAGAGAGGAATGGTCGCCGTAATGTTGTAGCCGTACTTTTCTTGGATGCTCAAGGTCTGCCCATCAGTTGGATGCCAGTCTTCTGCAGGAGGAATGACTTTGACTGTAAAGCTATGGTCCAGCGCATAAAGACGGCTATGCTTTTGATAGGCCGTACGAGCGATGATGTCGAGAGCCGGTTTCGTTGCCGTCGTGACCACAGGCACGCCTTCTTTGATGATGCCTGCTTTTTGTACAGCAATTTCTTCGACCGTATTGCCACAGTATTTCATGTGCTCTAAGGAGACGTTCGTAATGACCGATACTTCTGGGATGATGACGTTCGTCGAGTCGACGAGTCCGCCTAGGCCCACTTCGATGACGGCATATTCTACACCGACTTTGGCAAAATACCAAAACGCTGCAGCCGTAATCATTTCAAATTCTGTCGGCCGTTCTTCCCCATCTACAACCATGGCTTCAGCGGCATCTTTGACGTGGGCGACCGCATCAGCAAAATCTTCCCGGCTAATGTCGCTACCATTGACATCGATGCGTTCTGTATAGTCTTCGAGGTGCGGCGACGTGTAACGGCCTGTCTTAATGCCTGCTGTCGTGAGGACTGAGGCAATCATGGCCGTTACCGAGCCTTTGCCATTCGTGCCCGTTACGTGGACGGTTTTATACTTCTTTTCCGGATTGCCCAGCCGGGCTAAGAGTGCTGTAATGCGCATTAAGCCCAGCTGAATCCCAAAAGCACTTGATGTTTCTAAATAATGTACTGCTTCTTCGTATCTCATACTCAGCCTCTTAAAGCTTTGCTAAATCTTCCAACCGTTTCGTAAGAGCTGCCATTTTTTCTTGGTAGTCAGCAAGTTTTTCTTTTTCTTTTGCTACGACTGCTTCCGGAGCTTTGCCGAGGAACCCAGGATTAGATAATTTCTTATCGAGACGGGCAATTTCTTTTTCCATCTTTTCCTGTTCTTTATGGACACGAGCCGTTTCTTTTTCCACATCAATAAGGTCTTTTAAGTGGAGGTAGCATTCAATGCCCGGTACGACAGCAACGACAGCGTTTTCCGGTTTCGGGTCTGTCGGTGCAAGGAGCGTTACTTTGTCCGCAAAAGCGAGGACATGGAAATAGGATTCATAAGTCTTGAGGGTTTCTGCCATCTTCGCATCGCCAGGAACGAGGATGACCGGAGCTTTTTTGCCCATCGGCATGTTCGATTCAGCACGGAGGTTACGAATACCTTTGATGGCTTCCATCATGGTGTTCATGGTCGCAGCGTCTTCTTTGAAGTCCCATTTTTCAACAGGTTTCGGCCACGGTGCGACGATGATGCTTTCTCCTTCGTGCGGTAAGTGCTGCCATAAGTGTTCTGTAACGAACGGCATGAACGGATGTAAGAGCTCCATCGTGTGCGTGAGGACGTAAACGAGGACGAATTGAGCTGTCCGTTTGCTCCGTTCATCATCCGATTTGTAGAGACGCTGTTTAGCCAATTCAATGTACCAGTCGCAGTAGGAGTTCCAAACGAAGTTATAGACTGTATCAGCAGCATCGCCTAATTCAAATTTATCTAAATCAGCCGTTACCGTACGGACAGCGTCGTTGAAGGACGAAAGAATCCACCGGTCAGCGACCGTGAAATCGCTGTCTTCCGGTACGAAATCGGGGTCGTAGTCCGTCAAGTTCATCATGACGAATTTAGACGCATTCCAAATCTTATTGGCAAAGTTGCGGTTCCCTTCGACTCGTTCCATGTAGAAACGCATGTCGTTGCCCGGTGTGTTGCCTGTAACGAGTGTAAAGCGCAGGGCATCGGCACCGTACTGTTCGCATACGCCTAAGGGATCAATGCCGTTGCCAAGGGATTTACTCATTTTCCGGCCTTGGCTATCGCGAACGAGGCCGTGAATGAAGACATGTTTGAAGGGAATATCTTTCATGAATTCGCAGGTCATGAACATCATGCGCGCAACCCAGAAGAAGATAATATCGTAGCCCGTAACGAGGACGCTCGTCGGGAAGAACTGCTGAATATCTGCAGTCTTATCAGGCCAGCCCATGGTCGAGAACGGCCAAAGTGCCGAGCTGAACCACGTATCAAGGACATCCGGGTCTTGGTGGATGTGTTTGCTATGGCAGTGCGGGCATTCGGTCAAATCGGTCTTGCTCGCTGCTTGTTTGCCGCAGTCATCGCAGTACCAAACCGGAATCTGATGGCCCCACCAGAGCTGACGGGAAATGCACCAGTCATGAACGTCTTCGAGCCAATGGTTGTAAGTCTTGGCAAAGCGGTCTGGTACGAATTTCGTTTTGCCATCTGTTACGGCTTCAAGAGCAGCTTTCGTAAGCGGTTTCATCTTCACGAACCACTGTTTCGTAACGAACGGTTCCACAATGGTCTTGCAGCGCGAGCAATGGCCGACGGAGTGAGTCAACTCTTCGATGTGGTCGAGAAGGCCTAATTCTTTTAAGTCTTCAACGACAGCTTTTCGGCATTCTTCGCGAGTCATGCCGTTGTATTTGGCACCAGCTTTTTCGTTCATCGTACCGTCAAGGTTCATAATCATGACCGATTCGAGGTTGTGACGCTGGCCCATTTCAAAGTCGTTCGGGTCGTGCGCCGGCGTGATTTTAACGGCGCCAGTACCAAAGCCAATATCGACATAATCATCGGCAATAACCTCGATTTCGCGATTGACGAAAGGAACGACGACTTTTTTGCCAATATATTTTTTCATGCGGTCATCGTTCGGGTTAACAGCAACAGCCGTATCGCCCATGATGGTTTCCGGACGAGTCGTGGCAATCATGATGTAGTCGTCTTCACCGACAACAGGGTATTTAATATACCATAAATGGCCTTGTACGTCCGAGTGGTCTACTTCGATATCACTGAGGGCCGTGTGGCAATGAGGGCACCAGTTCGTAATGCGCTGGCCTTGGTAAATGAGGCCGCGGTCATATAAATCGACGAAGACTTCGCGAACAGCACGAGCGCAAACATCATCCATGGTGAAGCGTTTCCGGCTCCAGTCGCACGACGAACCGAGGCGGCGTACCTGTGTTTCAATGCGGTTGCCGTACTGTTCTTTCCATTTCCAGACGCGTTTTAAAAATTCGTCACGGCCAATATCGTACCGTGTTTTACCTTCTTCTTTAGCCAGCTGCTGTTCTACTTTAACCTGCGTAGCAATGCCGGCATGGTCCGTACCCGGAATCCAGGCAACGTTATACCCTTCCATTCGTTTGAAACGAACGAGAATATCTTGGAGCGTGTTATCTAAGGCATGGCCCATATGGAGCTGGCCTGTAACGTTTGGCGGTGGCATAACGATGCTAAACGGTTCTTTTGACGAATCCGGGGCTTGATGGAAATAGCCATTCTTTTCCCAGAAATCATACCATTTCATTTCAATATCATTCGGAGCATACGCACCGAGTTGTTCTTTGTTCCAGTTCATGAAATTCCCTCCTACGACAAAAAAGCGTTCCCTCATCCTAAGGGTCATCCTTAGGACGAAAGAACGCTATATCTTCCGCGGTACCACCTAACTTGCCGCCATGCGGCCTCTTCATGGACACATAACGGGTGCTGCCGGGCAAGCCTTTCCTCTTGCCAGCTCGTGGGTGACGTGCTGTCTCCTTTTGAATGCCTTTGCACCGACCGGCATCTCTCTAACAAAAGCAGTACAGCTTCTTCCATTCATCGCTTTTTACATGGCATCATTCTAGCAAGTTTAAGGACAGTTGTCAATGGCTCTGTTCTGCCGTTTTCGCAGGAATCGGGTCAACTGCAACAGGATGCGGTGTCGGGCCATCGGCCAGCACGCCGTTGCGAGCTTTCGTAATGATGCTGTGTTTATAGCCATAGCAGAAATAAATCCCTAAGCCAATAAGCAGCCAAACGACGAAACGGACTTGTGTCACAAAGGGCAGCATGTACACGAGTACGCCGCACGAAATAATGGCAATCATCGGTACGACCGGCACGAAGGGGCAATGGAACGGACGGACCCGTCTCGGTTGTTTCTTCCGCAAGACTAAGACTGCAGCCGAGACGATGATGAAGGCTCCTAAGGTGCCAATATTGACCATTTCGGCCACAATATTAATCGGTAAGACACCGGCTAAAACAGAAGCAATGACGGCGACGAGCAACGAGCTCCGCACAGGTGTTTTCGTCTTGCCGTTGATACGGCCAAAGAAACGAGGTAATAACCCATCACGAGACATAACGAAAAGAACCCGGCTTTGGGCAAAGGCAGAACATAACAAGACAGACGTTAAACCGCAAATAGCACCAATGGAGACGACGGCAGCACCCCAATGATAGCCAACAGTCTGCAGAGCAAAGGCAACCGGTGCAGCTGTCGATTTAAATTGTAAGTACGGTACCATGCCTGTTAAGATACCCGAGACGACAATATACAAAACCGTGCAAATAATGAGGGATAAAATAATGCCGCGCGGCAAGGTTTTTTCTGGATTCTTAACTTCTTCCGTTGCTGTCGAGACCGCATCAAAGCCAATGTACGCAAAGAAAATAATGGAAGCCCCTGTAAAGACACCAAACCAGCCATAAGGCATGAAGGGCTGCCAGTTCGTTGTATTCACATGGCTTACACCTAAGCCGATGAATAAGGCTACGACGAGCAATTTAATGGCAACAATCAAGTTATTGACGAAAGAACTTTGGGTTACGCCTTTAATATTGATTAAGGTGACAATCCAAAACCGATATTAGTCATAATATTGGAAAAATATGCCGACCAGCCAAGAGCGACAGCACTCAGGCCTAAATTATACTCTAGCAACAAATCCCAACCAATAATCCAGGCCCAAAATTCACCTAAGGCTACATAACCATATGTATAGGCACTACCGGCTACAGGAATCATAGCAGAAAATTCAGCATAACATAAGGCCGCGCAGCCACAAGCAACAGCTGCAATGAGGAAGGAAATAATCAAGGCCGGGCCTGAGAAGTTTGCTGCAGCAATACCGGTCAAGACGAAAATCCCTGTACCAACGATGCAGCCAATGCCCAGCATCGTCAAGCCAAACGTACCTAAGACTTTCTTCATACCTCCATCTTGTGCCGTTTCGGCTATAAATTCATTAACACTCTTTGTGCGAAATACGTTTAGCTTTGTCATCATACTCATCCTCCTCATAAAAAATAGCTATACCCACCACGTCGTCACCTAGGCCGCATCGTTGCGGGTATAGTATCTCTTTCTTATATATCTATTTGTAGATTAGGCTCCGCAAAAGAGCTTCGTCACATGGGCAAATCGTTTTGCTCCTTCTACGACCGTTTCCAGAGAACCAGACGTGTAGTTTAACCGGAACGAATGGCCCGGTTGCGTCGGGTCTGCCGAAAAGGCATCGCCCCGGACAGCACCGACATGGTGGGCAAAGAGGGCTTCGTAAAATTCTAGAATAGATACGTCATCTGGGAGTGTTACCCAAAGGAACATGCCCCCTTCCGGACGGGTAAACTGTATCTTCGACGAGCCATAGCGCGTCAACGCATCAATCATGGCATCGCATCGTTTTTCATAGTCCCTGCAAAGAGCCTGAATATGTTCTTCGTAGTCAATGGATTTCAGCGTATCTGCTACAATCAGTTGATTCAATAAGGGAATCTGGCCATCCATAATATTCTTGACGAGGAGCATGCTGTGAATATATTGTTCTGGCCCATATAAATAACCAACCCGAACGCCTGGGGTCAATGTCTTCGAGTACGACCCAGCAAAAATAACACGGTCATCGACATCAAATGATTTAAAAGCTGGTACGTCTTCACCACGGAAGCGAATGTCACCATACGGGTCGTCTTCGTAAATGAGCAAGCCATACCGCTGGGCTACAGCATAAATGTCTTTGCGCCGTTCTAAGGGCATGGTCACGCCTGTAGGATTATGGAAATTAGGATTCATGTAAATGTATTTGCCTTTACCGGACTGAGCCGCTTTTTCTAAGGCTTCCGGTATCATGCCGTATTCATCCATAGTCACACTGACTGGTCGGCAGCCAGCAGAAGCGACGGCTTCAATGGCACAACTAAAGGAAAAGTGTTCAAAAAATACTTCGTCCCCTTCGTTGCACAACGTGCGCGGTGCTAAGCCTAAACCGTGACTTGATCCCATGAGGATAATAAAGGAATGATGTTCTGTTGGGAAATGTTTCTTTTCCACGAGACGTTTCCGCGTCAATTCCTTTAATTCTTCATCGCCATTGGCCGGGCCATACTGAAAGAGTTTTTGCAAATCTCCATGGAGCAATCGTTCTGCCGATTTTTCTAAGGCCTGACATGGTAACATTTCTTCTGACGGCATGCCTGCGCCGAGCGTAATAAAATCAGGTATCGTTGCGCCTCTATCGGAGACTTCGCGAATTAAGTTCGGAATACAATGTTGTGTCTTTTCTGGTAACTGATATTGTTGCATATCCCTACACCCCCTACATGACCCGTAGGCCATACAAAAAGGCGTATAGAATAATTTTTTCTATACGCCTTTGTATGTGCCTTATTTTATGTTGTACATCCGCTGTATTGCTTACACCTTTGATGTGTCTATATTATGTCACTTTATATTTATTGTATCAACATCTTTTTTATATTTAAATAATTTTATTTTATGTATCTTTCTCTTTAGTTTTATAAGAAATTTATTCTTTTAACACATATCCACAAGCGCGGATACGGCCGTCTTCTTTTTCAAGATAGACCCCTTGGATTTCGGATGCAAAGCCTGGTAATTCATTGAGGCCTGCTTCAAGAGCCTGGAAATATTTCACCGCTGTCGACGACCACCGTTCGCCCGGCACGACGCAGAGGACTCCTGGCGGATAGGGCAAGGCTCCTTCGAGGGCTATACGGCCTTCTATTTCGTCAAGAGGCACTAATTCCCGCTGTCCCCGAATGAAGGCATACTGCGCTTCTTGCGGGCTCATGACGTATTCTGGGAAGTATTCCCGGCGGAAGAGCTTTTTCTGTAAATCTTTGACGTTCCGTGCTTTATAGAAATCATGCATTTCCTGGCAAAGCTGCTGAATCGTGTAGCCTGCATAGCGCGACGGATGAGAGTTGTACACGCCGAGGAGGACTTCCTGCATAGGCACGTCGTTGTCGACGAACCGTTCAAAACGCACGAGCTGGGACACGAGGAAGCGCAGTTTATTTTTGTTTTCTGCCGGCGTTAAGAGGAAAAGAATAGAATTTAAATCGCATTTTTCCGGAATGACACCGTTGCCACGCAGATACGTAGCGAGAATATTGGCATGAATGCCCCAGTCTTCGTACTCGCCCGTTTCGGCATTAATCCCCGGTGTCGTCAAGAGCAATTTGCACGGGTCAATATGATATTGGTCCGGCCCATAGCCTTTAAAGGCATGCCATTTTGCCCCCGGTTCGAAGGTAAAGTACGCAATATCGTCAGCCATTTGGTCTGTATCGCCGTCTTGCCACGGTTTGCCATGGACGGTTGGTGCCACGAAAGGTTTAATGTAACGGCACCGGTTGAGAATGCTCTTACGCGCATCAATACCGAGTTTTACGCAGTCACGCCACATCTTCTTCCCTGCTTCACCGGCATGGATTTTGGCATTGACTGCAATGGTTGCAAACATAGGATAAAAGGGACTCGTCGACGCATTGGCCATAAAGGCATTGTTGAAGGTCTTGTGGTTGCAATAGCGCGCTTGGTCGTGAATATGATGGTCTTTCTTGTGAATCTGCGACGCCTGGGAGAAACCGGCCTGCTGTTTGTGCACCGATTGCGTTACTAGAATGCCCGGGTCGTCAGCATGTAAATCTAAGAGCAACGGGCTGCTGTCGCGGAGCATAGGAATGAACTGTTCATACCCAGCCCAGGCCGAATCAAAGAGAATATAATCGCAGAGATGGCCGATTTTTTCGACGACGTACTTGGCATTATACAGGGTACCATCGTACGTATCGAGCTGAATGACAGCAAGGCGGAAAGGCCGTTCTTGTTTGGCTTTGACCGGATCGCGTTCAGCTGCGAGCTTGCGCAAGTACTCTTCATTAAAGCATTGCGCATCAATGCCGCCAATGAAACCGTACGGGTTGCGCGCCGTTTCGAGATACACCGGCGTAGCCCCTGCTTGCTGGAGCGCGCCAATGGCAACGGATTTATGGTTATTGCGGTCATAGAGGACTAAATCGCCTGGCGTGAGCAAGGCGTTGGTCACGACTTTGTTCGACGACGACGAGCCGTTGAGGACGAAATAGGTCTTATCCGCATGGAAGACTTTTGCTGCAAAGTCTTGGGCTTCTAAGGCCGGCCCTTCGTGAATGAGCAAATCCCCTAAGGTCACGTCAGCATTACAAATGTCGGACTGGAAAATATGAGGCCCATAGAAATCGTAAAGATAGCGTCCAGCTGGATGCTTTTTGAAAAACTCCCCGTCTTGATGGCCCGGGCAGTCAAAGGGGTTATTCTTTTCACTGACGTATTCTACAAGGTCTGCAAAGAACGGCGGCAAGACGAATTGCTCATAATTGCTGGCAAGCCGTTCAGCCGTCGAAATACAGCGGCTCTTATTGACCATTTCTTCTGTAATAACTGCATCGACTTTGCCGACATATTGGTCCGGCAGCCGTTCGCCACCGGGCATGATGACCATAATGGGAATACCAAAGCCAGTAGCATCGATTTTTTCAATGAAATCAAAATCTTGGTCAGACAAGACGGCAACGGCAACGTCTGTAAAGTCTGTCTGTTCTACAGGTACGATTTCTCGTTCACTGTCGACGAAGTAGTATTGTACGTCAAAACTGTAAGCTATCTTTAAATGTTTCATGTGTGTCTCTCCTTATCCTCTTCCTTTTCTTTGTAAATACAATGGGTAATAAAGTATAGACTTATTGTAAGCAAAAACGGGTGCAATAGCAAGTTAAAAAAATGAAAAAAATCCGCTAGAGACAAGTGCCTCTAACGGATAGATAGACCATATGTTATTGTTTCTGTGCGGCAATAATAGGTTTGACTTTGGCAATGCCTTCTTTGAGTTCATCCCAAGGAATGTTGAGAGGCGGCAAGAGACGTAATAAGCCGTTTGCCGTGAGGACGAGGACACCGTCATCGATGCACGCGTTGACGACAGGCAAGAGGTCGACTTTTAATTTAACGCCAATCATGAGGCCCATACCGGAAATGTAATCTACATTATCCAAGGAGCCTAATTCTTCGCGAATGTATTCACCTTTCTTCGTAACTTCGTCGAGGAGGGCATCATCAATACGGTCAATAATGGAAATGCCGCCAGCAGCGCAAAGGGGATTGCCGCCGAAGGTCGAGCCATGGCTGTGGTCAGTCAAAGCATGCTGGCACGATTCAGCAAACATCGTCGCACCGAGGGGCAAGCCACCGCCAATGCCTTTGGCTGTAGAAACGATGTCCGGATGAATGCCGTAATTCATGTATGCGTAGAGTTTACCAGTACGGCCATTGCCAGTCTGGACTTCGTCGACGAGCAAGAGAATGTCGTGTTCTTTAGCGTACGCTGCAACGTCTTGGACGAACTGTTTATCTAAGGGATGGACACCGCCTTCGCCTTGGACCATTTCCATCATGATAGCGCAGACGTTGTTTTCTTCGCACAGTTTCTTGACAGAAGCAAAGTTATCCGGTTCTGCATAGACAAAGCCCGGCAAGAAGGGACCGAAATCTTCATGGAGCGAATCTTGGCCGCAAGCCGTGAGCGTTGCCATGGTCCGGCCATGGAAGCTGTTTTTCAAGGTAATGATGGTGTAGCGATTGTCGCCATATTTATCGTGCGAATATTTCCGCGCTGCTTTAATGGCGCATTCGTTAGATTCAGCACCAGAGTTGGAGAAAAAGACTTTCTTCATTCCTGTTTTTTCACAGAGCTTTTTCGCCAAAATGACTTGCGGTTCTGTGTAGAACACGTTGGAAATGTGGCTGAGTTTGTCGAGCTGTGCTTCGACTGCTTTTTTCCATACGTCATCGCAAACACCAAAAATATTGACAGCAATACCGGCACTGAGGTCGATATATTTCTTACCGTTTACGTCATACAAGACCGAGCCTTTACCGTGGTCTAAGACGGCGTTGAGCCGATTGTAGACGTTGACGATATATTCCTTATCCATTGCTTTAAAATTCATAGCCATTACTATATGCCTCCCTATGTATAAAAGGGCACTTGATTAGTGCCCGTATTGCTTTTATTATATCGCAACATACCGCGTTGTGGAATAGTGACCGACAAACATGGTCCCTAACCCTTCTTCTGTCAGTAATTCAATTAAAATGGAGTGCGGCACTGTGCCGTTAATGATAAATACGCGCTTTACGCCTTCGCGGATTGCGTCGGTGCAGCACTGGACTTTCGGAATCATGCCGCCAGCAATGATGCCTTCTTTTTCCAGTTCATCTGCCTGTTCGAGGGTAATATCCGTAATGAGCGTATTGGGATCATCTTTATCACGGAGGACACCGTCAATGTCAGTCATAGCAATCATACATTCTGCATTGAGGGCACCGGCGATTTTCGATGCTGCTGTATCGGCATTGATGTTGTACGACTGACCTTTCATGTCTGTACCAACCGTAGCAATGACCGGGATGTAGCCTTTATCGAGGTTATCTTGGATGATGGACACATCGATATCGACGATTTTACCGACATAGCCCAGTTCATCACTCTGTTTGCAGACTTTAATCATCTGGTCATCAAGGCCACAAAGACCGATAGCTTTACCGCCAATCATGCCGATGAGATTGACCAAGTCTTTATTGACCTGACCGGCTAAGACCATTTGCACGACTTTCATCGTTTCTTCGTCCGTTACGCGCAGGCCGTTTAAGAACTTCGATTCTACACCGATTTTATTTAAGACTTCTTTAATGTGCGGGCCGCCACCATGGACTAAGACGACTTTGACACCAATGAGGCGTAATAAGACTAAGTCACGCATAACAGACTTACGCAGCTCTTCATTAATCATGGCATTGCCGCCGTATTTGACGACGACGATTTTACCGCTGTACCGTTTGATGTACGGCAAGGCATTGACCAAAATCTGGGCTTTCTGTGTATTTGTAATATTTAAATCATCAGGGAACACTGCTTTTCTTTCAAACATGAATCCATTCCTCCATTAGTTGTGGTCTAGTTAAATGACATGTTGCAACGCCTTTTGAAAGCCTGCGTCTTCTAATACGTGCGCCATCCCTTCGGTCAGGGCTGCATCACTGAATGCTGTGCCAGAAGCACCATTAGCCATGACGACGATAACATACCCTTCCAGGCCAAAGACCTGTTTACACTGGCTGAGGGCTCGTTCCACTTGGGCTGTCGTCACGTCGCTGTCAGTCGTCATGACGCAAATCCCCGGTTGCTGGCGCGTACCGTCTGCAGCCATAGCACACATGGTGGCTTTCCCATTGTCGAAAGACGCTGTACTATACGTAACGTCGCCCAGCGTATCAATGACTTTGCCTACGGCTTCACATTGGTCGGTATGGCACACAGCCAGTAAATTCTGCAAGCTTTGCACGACCAGAGAAGGTCTAAAAAATTGGCCGCCCATACCGCACGCAATGAACTGCACGTCCGTCCGTTGGCACTGTAAATGGTACGCTGCAGCGTCGCAAATTTCTGTCGTAATTTCGGCTCCACGCACGCCTTCCGGCAAGGCTACGCCATGATGCAAGAGGACTGCTTTGCCGTGCTGCGCCGTCCGTTGCTGTGGTGTGTCCATTACGATGGCACAGTCCGTCGTACTCGTGAGCAAGGCCAAGTCCAATTTTACACGGCTGCGGCATACACCGCAATACGTGCCGCCTGCAGCAAAGCCGCTGGGAAGACCAGAAGATATGTCATGCTGTTTCATCGTAATGCCACCTTTCTCCTTATTTGGATAAATTCAAGCCTGTTGCCGGGTCGAGGCCGAGCATAATATTCATATTCTGAATGGCTGCGCCTGAAGCACCTTTGCCAAGATTATCAAAGAGTGCCGTAACAGCAACGCGTTTTTCATTGCCCGTAACGATAATCTGCATATCATCGTAGCCGCTCATGGCATTAGCCGCAATGAAGCCGCCTTTATCTTCGCCAAAAGGCAAGACGTGAATGAACTGGCTGTCTTCATAATGGCTGTATAAGACCTGCCAAATCGCGTCGGCATCAGCATCGCCGCTGAGAAACGCCGTGACGATAGGCACCATGACTTCCATGCCGCTGTAGTAATTGGCAACGACTGGCGAGAAGTTCGGTTCGTAATCGAGACCCGTGTTGGCTACGATTTCCGGTAAATGTTTATGTTTCTGCGAAAGACCGTATTGGCGCGGTGCCTGTAATTCTGTCGGCAAGGGAGTTGCTTCGTACTGGGCAATCATCTTTTTACCGCCGCCGCTATAGCCCGTAATGGACACGGCTGATACAGGATAATCTGGTTCCATCAAGCCGACTTGTACGAGCGGTTCGACGAGAGCAATGACACCGGTTGCATGGCAGCCAGGATTAGCTACGCGAGCACTTTCAGCAATGAGCTTCGGCTGTTCCAGTGTCAATTCCGGGAAGCCATAAACCCAACCGTCAGCTGTGCGATGCGCCGTCGACGTGTCGATAATCCGTACATCGCAGTCTTTAGCGATTTCTACGGCTTCTTTTGCTGCCGGATCCGGCAAGCATAAGAAAGCAATGTCTGCTTCTTTCATGCACGCCTGAATGGCATCGGGGTCTTTCCGTTTATCGTCCGCAATAGGAACTAACTGAATGTCGTCCCGTTCTTGTAACCGTTCATGAATGCGAAGGCCTGTGGTCCCTTCGTGTCCGTCGATGAATACTTTTGTTTTCACTGTATGTCCACTCCTATAGTTAAAATAGTTTCGTCTGTCTTTGGTAGTGCATAATTGAATTTTTATTCATTATAGGTGTATTTTAATATTTTGTCAAGGTTTTTCATTAGACTTTTACGTAAAAATACCATATCTCTATATCTATATGGTTAATCATGCATTCTATTTGTATATAAAGAAAAGCAGCCTCTCACGAGAGAGACTGCTTCTATATGAGAATTGCTTCTCTATTTATTTATCTAAATCATAATCCTGTAATGCTGCGACGTGATGATAGCCGTTCTGTTTGCCTTTATTAGCAAAGACGCGGAGTACTTCACGTGCTGTATCGAGGGATGTAAGGCACGGTACAGCCAATTCTACAGCCATACGACGGAGGTTAAAGCCATCCCGTTCCGGATGTTTGCCGTAGGTCAGCGTATTGAGGACGAGGTCGATTTTGCCAGCTTTAATGAGGGTAGCAATGTTTTCACCTTTTTCGTGAATCTTTTTGACGACGTCGACTTTCATGCCTTTTTCCGTGAAGAATTCGCCAGTCCCTTCGGTTGCAATAATATGGTAGCCCAATTCCTGGAAACCTTCAGCGAGCTGGTATGCTTCTTCTTTATCGCGGTCAGCAACGGTGACGAGAATCGTACCGCCTGCAGGGATACGCATTTTCGCGCCGTTAACGGCTTTATAGAGGGCTTCAGAATAGGTTTTACCAATACCCATAACTTCGCCAGTCGATTTCATTTCCGGCCCTAAGGCGATTTCGGCAAGGCCAATCTTACTGAACGAGAAGACTGGTGCTTTCGCTGCAACGTGCGGTTTATTCGGCATTAAGCCACTGCCGTAGCCCATATCTTTGAGGGTTTCGCCAAGGGCGATACGCGTTGCAATTTCGACGATAGGCACGTGCGTAACTTTGCTGAGGAACGGCACTGTACGGCTCGAACGGGGGTTAACTTCGATGATGTAAAGCTTGCCGCGGGAAACGACGAACTGAATGTTGACGGAACCTTTGACACCGAGTTCGAGGGAAATGCGTGTCGTGTAATCGACGATTTGGTCAATCATTTCCTGGTCGAGGTGCTGTGGCGGATAGACGGCGATGGAGTCACCAGAGTGGACACCGGCACGTTCTACTTGTTCCATAATGCCCGGAATGTAAACGTCTGTACCGTCGGCAATGGCGTCGACTTCGACTTCACGGCCAACCATGTATTCGTCGATGAGGATTGGATGGTCAGGGGACGCGATAACGGCTTCACGGAGATACCGTTCCAATTCTTTTTCATTGTACACGATTTCCATAGCCCGGCCGCCGAGGACGTAAGACGGACGAACGATGAGCGGGAAGACTAATTCTTGCGATACTTTCATCGCTTCTTTATCGCTCGTTGCGATACGGCCATCAGGACGAGGAATGTTTAATTTCTGTAAGACTTCGTCAAACCGTTCGCGGTCTTCAGCGCGGTCCATACCGTCGACAGATGTACCAAGGACTTTTACGCCTCGTTTTGCGAGCGGTGCTGCTAAGTTGATAGCCGTCTGGCCACCAAACTGGCAAATAACGCCGATTGGTTTTTCTTTTTCAATGACGTTCATTACATCTTCTACCGTAAGCGGTTCAAAGTAGAGGCTGTCTGATGTATCGAAGTCTGTACTTACTGTTTCCGGGTTGTTATTGACAATAATGCTGTTGTACCCTGCTTTGCGAAGAGCCCAAGCGGAGTGAACCGAGCAGTAGTCAAATTCGATACCCTGACCGATACGAATCGGGCCGGAACCGACGACGACGACACTCTTGTCACCTAAGGGGCGCACATCGTCTTCTGTAGCGTAGCAAGAATAGTAGTACGGCGTTTCTGCTTCAAATTCAGCAGCGCATGTATCAACCATCTTGAAGGTTGGTTCAATGTTATGTTCTTTACGGAAAGCCAAGACTTCTTCTTCTGTTTTGCCAACGAAACCAGCAATGACTTTATCAGGCATGCTGTATTTCTTTGCTACGCGAATAGCATCTTCGTTCATGCCGTTTGCTTTGAGGGCATGTTCGAGATTGACAATGTCTTTGAGTTTATTGAGGAACCATAAATCGTAACCTGTAATGTGGTGAATTTTTTCTTCGCTAATGCCAAGGCGGAGAGCCTGCATGACGACGAAGAGGCGTTCATCATCTTGTTTCGACAAGAGTTCTGCAATTTCGATAATCGATTTGTTTTCGAGTTTCTTTAAGGAAATGTAGTTGACGCCGATTTCGAGGGAGCGAACGGCTTTGAGGAGTGCCCCTTCAAAGGTCCGGTCGATGGCCATGACTTCGCCTGTCGCTTTCATCTGCGTGCCGAGAGTACGGTCAGCAAGAGCGAATTTTTCAAAAGGCCAACGGGGGAATTTAACGACGCAGTAGTCGAGGGTCGGTTCAAAGCAAGCCGTCGTTTTCCCAGTTACAGCGTTCGTAATCTGGTCGAGCGTGAGACCTGTTGCAACTTTCGCAGCAACTTTAGCAATCGGATATCCTGTTGCTTTCGAAGCCAATGCGGACGAACGGCTAACACGCGGGTTAACTTCGATAACGTAGTATTTATTCGTGTTCGGGTCGAGGGCATACTGTACGTTGCAGCCCCCTTCGATTTTCAGGCGGCGAATAATAGCGAGCGATGCAGTCCGGAGCATTTGGTACTGAATATCGTTTAATGTCTGGCTCGGTGCCACGACGATAGAGTCACCGGTGTGGACACCGACAGGGTCGATGTTTTCCATGTTGCAGACGATGATGCAGTTGTCTGCTTTATCGCGCATGACTTCGTATTCGATTTCTTTCCAGCCAGCAACAGACCGTTCGACGAGAATCTGATGAATCGGACTGAGTTTTAAGCCACGCGTTGCAATGGCGTAGAGTTCTTCTTCAGTCTTAGCAATGCCGCCGCCCGTACCACCAAGGGTAAAGGCCGGACGAACGATAATCGGATAACCAATGCGGTCTGCAAAGTCGACAGCAGATTGCACGTCTTCAAAAATATCACTTTCCGGTACAGGCTGGTTAATGTCTTCCATAGCCTTTTTGAAGAGTTCCCGGTCTTCTGCTTCTTCAATAGACGAAAGGTGTGTACCCAATAAGGTAACGTTGTATTTTTCAAGAACGCCGGCTTTAGCCAGTTCTACAGCCATATTCAGGCCGACCTGACCACCAAGCGTTGCTAAGAGGCCATCTGGACGTTCTTTTTCAATGATTTCCGTAACGTAATCAAGGGAAATCGGTTCGACATACACGCGGTCCGCAATGTCTTCATCAGTCATAATCGTCGCTGGGTTGCTGTTGACGAGAACGACTTCAAAGCCTTCTTCTTTGAGGGCCCGGCAAGCCTGTGTACCAGCGTAGTCAAATTCTGCGGCCTGGCCGATAATGATAGGGCCTGACCCGATAACGAGTACTTTCTTCAATCCTTCTATCATCTTATTGTTCCTCCATCATCTTGATAAATTGTTCAAATAAATACAAGTTATCTGTCGGTCCCGGTGAAGCTTCGGGGTGATACTGAACGCACATGATGTGCTTGCTCGGCACTTCAAACCCTTCGAGCGTATTGTCGTGGAGGTTGCGGTGTGTCACGACGGCTTCTGGAGGCAAGGAATTTTCATTGATAACATAGCCATGGTTCTGAGACGTAATATAGACACGGCCAGTACGAATATCTTTGACTGGGTGATTCGAACCACGATGGCCGAAGGTAAGTTTAGAAACGTTTCCGCCAAGGGCTACGCCTAATAATTGCAAGCCTAAGCAAATGCCAAAAATCGGTTTCTTGCCGATTAATTTTTTAACTTCTTCTGCAATATCGGGAATATCTCGCGGATCACCAGGGCCATTGCTGAGGAAAATACCGTCTGGATTGATAGCGAGGACGTCTTCTGCTTTCGTTTCAGCCGGGAAAATCGTCAAACGGCAGCCGTTATGTACGAGTTCTCTAAGGATATTCTTTTTCGCGCCGTAATCCATGACAGCAACGTGGAATTTGCCGTCGCCCATGTGTTTAATTTCTTTTGTCGTTACTTTTTTAACAACTTGCGTATCAAGGGGCGTATCGAAGAGTTCTTTGATAGCATCTTCGTTCATGTCTGCTGGGACGATGACACCTTTCATAACGCCGTGGCTGCGGATAGCTTTCGTAATAGCTCGCGTATCGACGCCGTACAAGCACGGAATGTGGTGCGTCATAATGAAGGTCGATAATTTACCTTCACACTGCCAGTTGCTCGGTTCTTCGCAAAGTTCACTGACGATGAACCCTGCAGCATAAGGACGGTCAGCCTGTTCGATTTCATGGAAAATCCCATAGTTACCGATGAGCGGATACGTCATGGTAATAATCTGGCCAGCGTAAGACGGGTCCGTAAAGGTTTCCTGGTAGCCTGTCATCCCTGTGTTAAATACGACTTCGCCAACAGCCGGTGTGTCCATCAGCATGTTGCCATAAAATTTTTGTCCATTCTCTAAAATGAGAACTCCCTTCATCGTAAAACCACCCCATCTTTCATGACAATTTCGCCGTCTACGATTGTAGCAGCAGCTTTGCCTTTGAAAATCATTTCATCGAAAGGCGAAGCTTTTCCTTTGGAATAGAACTGCGATGCGTCGACAGTCCATTCTTTATCTAAATCAATGATTGTTAAATCAGCAGCTTTGCCCGGTGCAATGACACCAGCATCTACGCCGAGAATCTTTGCCTGTGCTACAGACATGTCGCGGACAATCGTGTTGAGGTCGATAATGCCCGTATGGTACATGTACGTAAGAATGGCACCAATGCTCGTTTCGAGGCCTACAAAGCCGCTCGGAGCAAGGTTAAATTCTTGGTCTTTTTCTTCCCATTCATGCGGTGCATGGTCTGTGACGATAGCGTCAATCGTGCCGTCTTTGAGGCCTTCGACGCAAGCCTTACGATGGTCTTCCGAACGGAGCGGCGGATTAACTTTGTACCGTGTGTCGTATGTACGGAGTGCTTCATCCGTGAAGATGAGGTGCTGCGGCGTAACTTCTGCCGTAACCTGCACGCCCCGTTTTTTCGCCTGACGGACAATGTCGACAGCGTTTTTCGTGCTAATGTGAGCAATGTGAATCGGTGTATGTGTTGCTTCCGCAAGGAGTACGTCACGAGCAACAGCGATGTCTTCGGCTACAGCCGGACGGCCTTTAATGCCCAATTCGTTGGAGACAACGCCTTCGTGCATGTTGCCGCCGCGAACCATGTTTTCATCTTCGCAGTGCTGAATAATGACTTTCTTAAACATGCTCGCATATTCCATGGCTTTACGCATGAAATCGCAGTTTTCTACGTAATGGCCGTCATCGGAGAAAGCAACGACTCCTTCTTTAGCCATAGCACCCATAGCAGAAAGTTCTTCACCTTTCTGTTCTTTTGAAATGGAGCCAATAATGTCGACTTTGACGACTGCTTCTTTCTGGATTTTGTACTTCATGCCGTCGACGATGATCGCACTGTCAATGACCGGTTTCGTATTCGGCATCGTTGCCACGCGCGTAATGCCGCCAGCAGCTGCTGCACGCGTACCTGTGGCAATCGTTTCTTTGCCGGACTGGCCCGGTTGACGGAGATGGACGTGCATATCAATGAAGCCCGGGGCTACGACGAGGCCCGTTGCATCAAATACGTCATCTACACCAGCTGTCGGTAAATCCTTGCCAATGGCTTTGAACTTGCCGTCTTCAATTAAAATATCGCAAACTTCATCTTGTTGGGCAGCCGGGTTTACGACTCTGCCACCTTTAACGAGTAGTGTCAACGTCATCGCCTCCTATAATTGTCAAATATAATACAGCCATACGTACAGAAACGCCGTTCTTAACCTGTTCCTGAATAGCCGAGTGATCCGGGTTATAGCATGTATCCGGTTCGATTTCAATACCGCGGTTCATAGGGCCTGGATGCAAGATTAAGACATCTTTTTTCGCCAGTTCCAACCGTTTTTTGTCGATGCCAAAGAGGCTGTTGTATTCACCGGCACTTGGGAAGAAGCCAATGCCTTGGCGTTCTTTCTGAATACGGAGCACATTGATGACATCTGCATCTTTAATGGCTTCGTCCAAGTCATAGTGAATGGTCACGCCCATATCAGCCAGTTCCGGCTGCAAGAGCGTCCGCGGGCCAACGAGATGCACATCAGCACCCATGGTCTTTAAGCCGTAAATATCAGAACGAGCGACGCGGCCATGGTCAATATCACCGACAATAACAACTTTTAAGCCGTCAATATGGCCTTTATTTTCTTGAATCGTAAATAAGTCCAACAAGCCCTGTGTGGGATGTTCGTGTGCGCCATCACCAGCATTGATAATCAAAGGGGGCACGCATTTATCGGCAAACCATGGCGACCCTTCTTGTTTCTGACGCATAACGATAGCATCTACCCCCATTGCCGTGACGGTCAAGAGGGTATCTCGGAAGCTTTCCCCTTTTTGGATAGAACTTCCACGTGGCGTGAAATTGATAACATCGGCACCAAGATACTTTGCAGCCATTTCAAAAGAACCGCGCGTACGCGTACTCGGTTCCCAGAACATGTTGACTACAGACTTTCCTTTCAAGAGGGATAATTTCTTGTTGTCGCTGTTGACGACTGCTTTCATCTTCTTTGCGACGCGCAGAATCAACTCAATTTCTTCCTTTGGTACTCCTTGGAGCCCTAACAGGCTCTTACCTTGAATACTAACCATTGACATCCTCCTTGTATAAAAAAGACCTCTGCCCGAGGGCAAAGGTCATATCATAAGCATAGCAAAATATATCCCTTCGTAGCCTCTCTGGACTATATTAAAGGTACAATCACGTGTCGAATATGCATAGCCTCACAGGACTATGGTAATATTCTTTTATTATTTTATATAGATACACGTGTAAAGTCAAGAACATTTTCCATGCTTTTAGCCCATAGTCGTGTACAATACTTGCGGCAAAATCGTCACTTCATTGCCCGCAATAGACACATCATTATAAAAGGCTGTAAAGACCTCTGCTGGGACGTAGAGTACCCCTTCGATGAGTTCTGGTGGCGCACCAAACTCATAGATATGATTAATATTGATGACCTTCAGTTTGCCCATGCGTTCATAATCCTTCATACCAGGTGAAAAATACATGTACGCAATGCTCATATCGAGGCGCGTCTGGTTCGTGTCCTTATCCCACGTCACTGTATAGCCCAACGCTTCAGCTGTACGCCGCAAAGGCACCATGACGACACCGTCTTTGTTGTGTGCCGGTGCCGGTAAATCGGACGTATCTACAGCCCGTCCTTGGACAAGTAAATGGTACGCTGCATACGTTGAAACACTCGTCTTGCTCGTCGGTACCGGTGTCACTGTATCGTCTGCGGCTAAAGAAATCGGGAAAGTAAAAGCTGCGCAAACGGCACTTATTACGGTCACTCGTATCCAAGGTTTCATCATCATCCCTCCTTGCATTACTAGAAAAATACATCTACATATATTTTATAGCAAAAATTTCAAGTATACTAGAAACTTTCTCCATTTTTGCGATAAGTTTCAAGTATAACTGAAACTTTTTCTATACAAAAAACGCAGCCTTAGCTTCACACTAAGACTGCGTTCATATGATTAGAATGTAAGCGATTTTAAGTAGCCACCGAGGCCGTTATCGTCAGATACGGGAATAATCGGAAAGCCCGTAGGCTGGGGCTGAATAATCATGAAGACTAAAGCCGCCAACACAGAGAGCCCCATAGCGAGGTACGAGAACGTCCCCTTCGAGCTATGTTCCGTAAGGCCAAAGAGGCGAATGACCATAGCCGCACCAATGAGGGAGAACAACGCGCCAAGCGAGAAAACGCGGAACACGCCAAAGGCCACAAAAAGGCCAATAATCATAGCGCCATTGATGACGATAGGATAGAACCGCGAAAGAGCGGTCTGCGTGTTGCGATGCATAGGCACGACCCAGTCCGTCGGGTCAATCCCCGTTAAGCCCGTGACAAAGGTCGTAGCGTAGAGGATTTTATCCCATGCGTTATCCCACTTGCGCCGATTCCCAGTAGCCCACATGAGTGCTGCATAGGCAATAACAGCGATGCCAGCGAGAACGTAGTAGAACTGCACCGGAATAAACGGCAAAATCAAAAGGCCCATCGCTACGAGGACAGCGGCAATAATGACCATTTGGATGAGCTGCTGCTTCGTCGGCCGCGTTTTCTTATCGGCTTCGCTGTAAAAGCGTGCGAAGATTTCCAGTAAGAAGACAATGACGAAGAAGACAACGCCAAGGAATGGACTCAGTGCCGCTAAAGCGACAGTGATTAAAATAGGAATGGTGATTTTCGCGCCAGGGAAGAGTTTCAAGCTCTTTAAATTCATGTCGTGGTTTTGGGAGTACGACGTAAAGTACGTAAAGGTGTTGAAAAGGAGCAACGCCGAGACGACTTCACCAGGCGTCCCGCCCATATACAAGAAAATAAAGAGCATGCACATACTCAAATTGACGCCGCTAAACCGTGCGAATGCAGCACCTACAACGCCAGCCGTAAAAAAGGGCAAAATGGCTGATAATAAATCCATGGAGCCAGCCCCCTATTTCAAATGATGGCTGCCCCGTTCGGTAATAGCAACGCCATCTTTGCAAAGCGGGCATTCTTCCGGTTTGTATGTGGGAACAGTCAAATGTAATAAAGCCTGAACTTTATCTTTCGGTACGCCAAATTCAGCTTTGCCGCCGCTGCGGTCTACGAGGAGGCCAACGCCAACGATGACGCCGCCAGCTTTTTTCACGACATTAACAACTTCCTGTACGGAGCCGCCAGTCGTGACGATATCTTCGACGATGAGGACACGTTCGCCCGGTTCGATGCGGAAGCCGCGACGGAGGGTCATAACGCCTTTTTCACGTTCTGTAAAGATTGCCCGTGTGCCGAGAGCTTTCCCGACTTCATGAGCAAGGAGAATACCGCCTGTCATCGGTCCCATAACGGTCTGGACGTTCTGGTCTTTAAAGCGTTCTGCCAATTCTTTGCAAAGCTTTTCTGTGTATTCCGGATGCTGGAGAACGTTGAATTTTTCTACATACAACGGGCTGTGCAAGCCAGATGTAAGAAGGAAATGGCCTTCTAAGATAGCTTTCGTGTCCACTAATAATTGTTTTACTTCTGCTTCTGTCATCATAATGCGTTATACCCCCTGAATTTCTGCTAAAATTTTAGTTGCTGCTTCTTTCGGATTGTCCGCCTTCGTAATCGGTCGGCCAATGACGAGATGAGACGCGCCATCACGCAGTGCCTGCGACGGTGTCGTAAAGCGTTTCTGGTCGTTAGCAACGGCAAAGGTCGGGCGAATCCCCGGTGTAACGATGAGGAAATCCGGGCCGTTCATTTCGCGGATTTCTTTGGCTTCGTACGGCGACGAAACTGTCCCGTCGATACCTGCTTCTTTGGCAAGTTTAGCCAATCTCTTAACAGACTGGGCAATATCATACTTACCGCCAATTTCTTGCCAAGCTTCTTCGTCAATACTCGTAAGAATTGTCACAGCCAGAAGTTTTGGCCGCGCAATATTAAGGCGTGCCGCTTCTTCGCGGACAGCCGTAGCAGCCACTTCCATCATGGCTCTGCCGCCCGTGCCGTGGAGCGTCATGAGGTCCGCACCAAGACGCGTAAGAGCGCGGATGCTCTGGCCGACAGTATTCGGAATGTCGTGTACTTTGAGGTCAAGGAAGACATGCTTGCCCTGGTCTTTTAAGTACCGTACCGAGTCCGGGCCGACGCTGTAGAACAATTCCATGCCGACTTTATAAAAGGAAACGCTGTCGCCAAGCGTTTCTACGAGCTTTTTCAAATCGTCCAGAGACGATACATCCAAAGCCGTAATAATACGATCATCTGCCATGTATAAACCCTCCTATCAAGTGGTTCGTAGTGTATAGGCATACAAATTTATTATGTCATGTTTTTCACAGAGTGTCAACGCAAATCCCCATAAAAAACGGCCGCCCGTGTAGATTTGTCAATCATATGTTACATGCTATACGAAAAGAGTCGAGTACCTCT
>OIXX01000310.1_pt1 | contig 33420 bp, 35 predicted proteins | sample 1588161 | NCBI WGS metagenome assembly OIXX01 (sample SAMN03283274) | human gut metagenome | biome: human-associated habitat; material: feces | host: Homo sapiens | place: Peru | collected 2012
GACGGCCACTTACCATGATGTTCGTCACAAAGACGGCAGAACAAGGAGCCTTATATGGATATCGAACTGGGCATTCAGAACGTGGCACGACCGGTGAACTTCAGCACCGACGAATCAGCCGATAATGTGAGCCAGGCCATCGCGCAGGCCGTGGCCGACAACGCGACGATCGATATGACCGATGACAAGGGCCGTCGCATCATCGTGCCCGCCAAGGCACTCGGTTACGCGATCATCGGCTCCGAAACCAAGCACGCCGTCGGTTTCGGCACGCTGTGACCGTGAATCGCGCATAAGCGGCCTTGGGCATCATCTCAAGGCCGCTTTTATATTGCCGAATCACCGATATAGCGGGAGCACGCCGCGATGAACGATCTCTTCGACAGTGGCCTCATCGGTGAGGTTCTCCCCCAGTCTGTTCGGCTTGCCTTTGCCATGCCAGTCAGATCCACCGGTGACCAGCAGCTGGTGCCGGCGGCAGATGGCAAGCAGCCGTTCTCGTTGTTCCGGTGAATTGCCTCGGTGCCATACCTCCAGCCCGTCCAGTCCTTCGCTGATCAACGCTTCGATCTGGTCATCGGACAGCAGTCTGCGGTTACGGCTCACATCACCGGCATGGGCGATCAGAATCACCCCGCCCGCTCCCTTGACGGCGGCCACCACTTCATGAGAGGTCGGCGAAGGCGTAGGAATATAGTATTTGGATGAGGCGCTGACCGCATCCGCAAACGCTTCCGAACGAGTCCGATATACGCCGGCACTCACCAAAGCATCAGCGATGTGAGGCCGGCCAATGGTGGTTTTGCCACCCTCCTTGACTTGGGCGAGCACGGATTGCCAGGTAATCGGATAATCACGAGACAACAATTCGACCATGCGCTGCGTGCGTTGCAACCGTGCGGCTCGAGTATTGGCGAACAAGTCAGTGATGTGCTGATTCGTGGGATCATACTGATAGCCGAGCATGTGTACGGAGACGTTCTCATCCGTGGCGGTGATCTCGGTGCCGCGGAGCAACGGCAAACCGACCCTATGGGCCGCGGCTTCGGCCTCCGGCCAGCCGGCGGTGGTGTCATGATCGGAAATGGCCATGCCCTTGAGCCCCAATGCCTTGGACTGTTCGGCCAACGTGGCCGGCGTTTCCGTGCCATCCGAGAAGGCGGTATGGCAGTGAATGTCCCACCCGACGGCGGGCGGTTCCAAAGGCATCACATATCCAGTCATACCTTCCATCGTAACCTCATTTCAGCATTCCCACGCAAGGCCAGACAGGTCGTAACCTTCTGCCAACGGCCGAAACCAGACATCCGGCACTCAGCTGACAACCGCAGAGGCTAATCTGGAGCGCAGCGCTATCGAAAGGGACATGATGACTCGTAACACCGCAACCGACACATCATCCAGCACCACGAACACCACGCCGCTTGGTTTGGCGGAGGCGCGACCATTGATTGGATGGCGCCACAGTGCCACTTGGACATATCTCATCATGCTGATTGCCTCGGCAGTGGCATTGGGGGCCTCGCTCATTCTGTCCGCCGAGACTTTGCAATTGGCTCGGCATCCGGAGTCCGCGCTCGGCTGCGATCTGAACTCGGTGGTGTCCTGTTCGGCGGTGGCCCAGTCCTGGCAGGCGGAAATCGTGAAGTTCGGCGGGCTGAGCTATCCGAACGCGTTCTTCGGCATCGCCGCCGAATCGGTGTTCATTACCATCGCGGTGATCGGTTTGGCGCGTGTGAAGGTGCCGCGTTGGTTCGCGACCTGCACGTGGCTGGGCGGACTGGCCGCTTTGGCCTACTCGTACTGGCTGAGCACACAGTCGCTGTTCGTGATTCACGCGCTGTGCCCGTGGTGCCTGACCCTGATGTTCTCCACCACCATCCAGTTCATGGCGTTGAGCCATGCGACCGTGGCCGTGCAGGGATTGCCGTCACGTAAGGCTGTGGCTGCTGATGATGGCGGCAGCGAGGCCGATGTCGCGGCGGTGCCGGCCGGACTCAATAAGTATTACCGCCTCAACATCGACCTCATGGTCGACATACTGTGGATCGTGGCGACTGTGGTACTCATCATCGTCACCGAAGGCGCGGCCCTGTTCGCTGCCTGATTCCTTTACAACAAATCGATATCGGCGACCAGCGTGGCTGCTCCGGTCAGTTTCACGTCGCTGTCGGTGACGTCCACGCGCAGGGTACCGCCACGTACGGTGATGTCCCAGTGGCTGATGCCGGTCTTGGCCCGCAGCACAACGCCTGTGGCGCACAGGCCGGTGCCGCAGGACAGGGTTTCGCCGCAGCCACGTTCGTTGACGCGCATCGTGGCTTCACCCACGCCGGTGTTCTGATCGATGTCGTCGACCCGCACGAATTCCACGTTCTGGTCGGATTCGATGACCGGAGCCACCACTGGTTTGGTGACCAAATCCAGTGATTCAACCACTGGCAGAGACGCGAAGGCATCCTCGATCACCGCGACCACGTGCGGGTTGCCCATATCCACGAACGTGCCGCGCGCCGAGCCCTCAGCGCCGGGGATGGTGACCTCGTAGGCATCGGTTTCGCCGACCTTCCACTCCCCCATTTCGATCTGGAAGACGTTGGCTCCGTATGGCCTCATATTGCCGCGTGGCGTCAGAATCTTGACGCCGGCACGGGTGCCGAGGCGGAACGGCTCGGTGGAGTCGGCCACACCCTCGCGTTGGGCGAACAAGGTGATTGCGCGTGTACCATTGCCGCACATCTCCGCCAACGATCCATCCGCATTGCGATAGTCCATGAACCATTTCGCGTCCCCGGCTAGCACAGCCGAAACCTGGTCATCGCTTAGGTCGGACACGAACTCAGGACGGGTCAGGCGAATCAGGCCGTCACCGCCAATGCCGAAGTGACGGTCGCACAGGAATCGGACCTCATCGGCGGTGGGCTCGAATTTGCCGGACTTGTCGAGGTACACCACGAAATCATTGCCGGTTGCGTGTGTCTTGGTTACTCGTTGCGGAAGACTCATGGCTTTCAGAGTACTCTAGGGAGCGAAACAACACCGCTGAAAATCGGCTTTATGTTCGGTTCGCGGCAACATACGGTTGCAGGCATGGCTATAGGGAGGATTCAGGCATGAGCTCTTCGGCTCCAATCGGCGTATTCGATTCGGGTCTTGGCGGTATTTCCGTGGCTCGCCAAATCGCCAAGGATATGCCGGCCGAGCATGTGCTGTATTTTGGCGATTCGGCCAACGCCCCGTACGGCATCAAGACGCCTGAGCAGGTGAGGGCCCTGAGTTTCGATATCGTCGAACGGTTCGTGCGTCAAGGCGTCAAGGCCGTGGTCATCGCCTGCAATACCGCCACTTCCGCCGCGGTGAACGATTTGCGCGAACACTACGATATTCCGATCATCGGCATGGAGCCGGCCCTGAAAGTGGCGTGCGACCGTGGTGACGTGCCTTCCGACCCGCATCATATTCCTCAGAGAGTGATTGTGGCGGCCACTCCCCTGACCTTGCGTGAGCGGAAGTTCGCCACACTCATGGATCGATTCGACTCGCAGAACACCATTTTCAAGGAGCCTTGCCCCGACTTGGTGGAGATTGTGGAGTCCGGGCGGCTCGGCGACCATGATCTGGTGATGCGCACGCTGCATGGCTACTTCGACCAGTACGACATGGAGCACATCGATTCAGTGGTGCTGGGCTGCACGCATTTCGTGTTCTACCGCGACTACTTCCGCGAGCTGCTGCCCGAACGGGCTGCTGTCATCGACGGCAATGAGGGCACCGTGCGCCATCTGGGCGTGGTGCTGGAGTCCCTGGGCAAACTGGCACCCGAAGACGCGACCGGCGGCGTGGAACTCGCCAATTCCGATCTGTCCGAACGTGTTACACGGCTTTCACGCGACCTGCTGAATGCGTGATCGGATGCATGATGATGAATAGGAGGCTGATATGGCACTGAAGACGGCAATGATTGATGTGGGCGGCGGGTTCCGCGCGATTTTCGGCTGCGGCGTTATGGACCGCATGCTGGAGGACGGCATCGGCGTGAATATGTGCTACGGCGTTTCCGCCGGCGCGGCCAATATGACCTCATTCATCGCCCGCCAGCACGGCCGCAACCACACCTTCTACACCAAATACGCCTTCCGCAAGGAGTATGCGAGCGCGGAGAGCTATTTCAAGAACCGCAACTTCGCCAATCTCGACTATATCTACGGCACGCTGAGCAACCATGACGGTGAGAATCCGTTGGATTTCGAGGCCTTTGAGGCCAATCCGACCGGATTCACCGTGGTGGCCTGCAATGCCGAGGACGGCTCGACCAAGTATTTCGACAAATCGCGCGTGCGTTTTGATGATTTCGACATCATCAAGGCTTCGTCCGCCGTACCGGTGGCCTGCGAGCCGTATGTAGTGGATGGTGTGCCGTATTTCGATGGCGGCATCGCCGATCCGGTTCCGGTGCAGAAGGCGTTGGATGATGGTTATGAGCGCGTGATCCTGATTCTTTCCCGCTTGCGTAGCGAAGTGCGCAAACAGCAAAAGGATCTGGCTCCGGCCCGCATTCTCGAACGCTCCCACCCCGCTGCGGCTGAGAAGCTGCGCATGCGTTACAAGACCTACAACGACGAAATCGAACTCGCCAAGCATTATGAGACGGAAGGCAAAGTGCTGATCCTCGCACCCGAAGATTTGTACGGCCTCAACACCCTGAAGAAGAACTTCGAGGGCCTGGAGATGATGTACCGCAAGGGATACGCGGCGGCTGAAGCCATCCCGGCGTTCCTCGGGAAGTGACGGCACCGGCGAAGTACCCGTTCACGCCAAACCGTATAGCCGTTCCGCATTGGTATGCGCGATGGCGTCGATAACCCGTTTCGCCTGATTCGCGTTCCATGCACCATCCGATACCCAGTCGATGGCTATTCGCGCAATATGCCTGCGGAACAGCACCGCGGCCAGATAATACAATTCACTGATGCCGATGCCGTCCGACGCATAGAGCAACTTGTCAAATGGGCACCACGCCAGAACATTGCGCAGCACTTCCCTCACCTGCGCTCCCATATGCGGATTGGCAAGGCTGACATCCATGTATACGTTGGCATGCACCGAGCAGAGAAACGCCGCTTCACGCTCGTATGGCACGCAATGCAGAAACGGAAGTGTCAAGGTGCAGGCGCAGACCGCCGGACACGTTGAATTTCTCGTTTTCGGCGAACGAGTTGTCCGCACCAAACACCACCCAGACCAGGGCGGCGCCCAATCCATTGCGTTCGAAGGCTTCACGCCTGCGGGCGGGAACGGATTTGGCACGGGTCACGCCGGCATAGTCCACATAGGTGCCGGTGACGATGTCCACGGGCTTGCGTTCTGCGGAAACGGTGTTGGGAATGAAGTTGGACATGGCGATTTCCTTTACTGGTAAGAAGACAATGAATGGATTGTTAGTAAGTTATCGATATGAGTAGCTGAGGCGGAATGCGGATGGACGACAAGCCCGATTCAGGCGAAATACTCCTGAAGGTTCTCGCTGGCACCCAGCTTCTTGCGGAAGAAGCCGGTGCGAATCGCAATGATGATCAGGCCGACGACCAACCTCTTTCTGTGTTTCCCCAAACCATCGGGGGAGGAACGTTGTGGTTCACTGTAGTACCCGCGACCGGCTGATGGGGCCGTGTCCTTATTTGAAAATCATCGCTTTTGATATAAGGCGTGCCATCTCCCGCATATCCGACGCGACCCGCGTTATGATCACTCGCGCGAGCCTCGTCGGACGAATCTGTCGGCCGGCCACTGAGTTTTTAACAATCAACCGGATATGCCATCGAGCTCATTCGAGGCTGTCGTGTGCGAGACGGGAGAAGGTGCCGTTGCTGTCGACCAGTTGACGGTAGGTGCCGGTTTCATTGACGTGGCCGTGGTCGAGGACGATAATCCGGTCCATGCCGGTTAGCACGCGGGGCCGGTGGCTGATGACGATCACAGTGGTGCCCGCCGGACGGTTGGCGATCAGATCATGGTAGATCGCGGCCTCGGCGGTGGCGTCGACCGCGGCGGTCGGCTCGTCGAGTATCCACAACGGCTTGCCGGACAGGAACGTGCGGGCCAGCGCAAGCCGCTGCCATTGCCCGCCGGACAGGCCAACGCCGCCCCACTCCTGACCGAGCTGCGTATCCAAGCCGCCGGGAAGCCCATCCACGATGTCGAGCGCGCGGGCGCGACGCAACCCGTCACATAACTCATCGTCCGATTGCCGCAGAGCGGGATCGATGAACTCGCGCACGGTCACCTCGATGTGCGTGAAATCCTGGAACACCATGCTCGACGCGCCCAACCGTTCGGCCCACGACCCCAAGGTACGACCGTTCCCGCCGTCCGCGCCCGAGGGCAGGGTCACGGTGCCGTCCGGGGCGTCGAGGATGCCGGCGATGAGCTTGACGAGCGTGGTCTTGCCCGACCCGTTCTCGCCCACCAACGCGACGATCGATCCCGCTTCGACATCCAACGACACGTCGTCCAACGCCGGAGTCTGAACGGCCGGAACCAACGCTGCCGACGCGTCATCCGCGTCATCGTCATGCTTTGCAACAGTCGGATACGCGTACGTCAGATGCTCCACGTGCACGCCGACCGGACCGGTCGTCTCGGGGATCGCAGGGTTCGCGCGCAGCAGGCCCATGAGCCGTTCGTAGGCAAGGATCATCGGCGTGGACGCCATGAGGTTGCCGAACGCCTCGCCAGTGGTGCGCGTGACCGACAATCCCGTCATGATGCCCACCAACGCGGCCGGGATGCTCGACACGGACGCATGGCCGGACGTCAGGATCAGCCAGAACGCGCCGCCCGTCAGCACGGCGAACACGAGCGAACTCACACCGGTCAACTGCACCGTGCGCCACGAGATACGCTCCCACATGCCGGCCATATTGAAATAGCGCACGCGCGCCTGCGCAGGGATGCCGAACGAACCGGCCGTGGCCGCGATCTCCGTGCTCGACGGTGGATAATCCAACAACCGCTCGAAATAATTCGCCCGACGCGACTCCCTGCCGCGCTTGGGCCATAACTCGTTCGTGAGCTTCTCCACGCCGAACTGGGCCAACAGCTCCGGGACCATCGCCAACGCGATCATCAGCGCCGCCAACGGATGCATATGCCACAAGGACGCGGCCAGCATGACCATCGACGCCAGCGCGCCCACCACTGAGGTCGCGTCCGCGGCCTGCGAAGCCACGTTGTACGGGATCGCGTCGCGCGCGGCCCGCACCTGCGTCGTCACCTCGTCGTCCAACGTCTGCGCGGGAGTCAGACGCGCCAGCGCGTCGGTCAGATCGGACTGGTATTCGGCCATCAATGGCTCCTGCAACAAGTCACGCATGTTCTGCGCCAACGACGACGACACCGACATCAACACCGCGCCCACCGTCAGCACCGCCAGGATCACCGCGAACCGGCCCACGCCCAGCCCCGACCCCATACCAAGCCCGTCCGGGCCGCACGCCCAACCGATCAGCCACACCTGCAACGACGGCATCGCCATCATCACCAACATCGACAGCCACATCACCACCGTACGCACCGGACGCCTACGCAACGCATACGCACTCGTCCGCCACGACGTCGCCACCGCATCACAAAACGGCCGGAATCCCGCGACAATCGGCATTTACAACACCTCCCCGCAATAGCGAAACGCAGATGCAATGATAGACATTATGCTCTCGGCAAAGACACCACCCTACACACCGCAACTTTCCAATGACGCCTCATGACCAGCTCGGAACCGGTCCGACAACAGAATCGTTGAGCACCTCCTTATCGACCGCCACCACAAATATCGCCTGCATCGCACCACCAAGGCACCGATCACTCATTAACCAGCATCGTGAGCATATACATCGGCAAATATGTGACGCCTTCCTCTTGGAACACGTTGGTTTCCGCGAACACCATCGCCTTGTCAATGGTGTAGCCGTCAGCGCTCAACGCATTGTCAAGCGCCGCATGAGAACGGTAATATCTGCCCGACTTAATCTCCAGGGCCAAAACATCACCATCATCGGTCTCTATCAGGAAATCCAGTTCGCCAATTCCTTTTTTCGTAAAGTAATACAGATTGGTGAATCCATGCGCGGTAAGTTCCTGAGCCACGACATTCTCATAGACTCCCCCCATGTTCATCGCAGCCTGACCATCCAGTATGCCCAGTGCTGACTTTTTTCCATACGAGCTGGTCAGCAATCCAACATCGGAATAGAACAGTTTTAGCAATCGACGTTCTTTGCTGGCTCTCAGCGGGGCCACGGGGGCGGCAACATTAAATACGGGCAGCGCAACATTAGCACGGGTAAGCCAAAGGAATTCATCTTCAATCTGCGAGAATCGTTTGACTTCGGCAATAGAACTGACTTGGAATCTGCGATTTTGACTTTGCAGTTCACTAGGGATAAGTCGATACATTTCTTGAATGACCAGTCTCTTATCCTTCGGCGCATACTGCTTAATGTCATGCTCATAGTATGCGCGAATATTGGTCTGAATCGCACGCACTGGATCGATGACCTTGCTCTCAACAAACGAAGTCACTGCAGCCGGCATACCACCGACTAACAGATACCGGTGGAACAAATCCGTCAAACGCTGATGGACAAAATCAGGAACGGGTTTTACGGCACCGTAACTGTCACGAACAATGTCGAAGACGGTTTCCGACAGCCCCAGTGCCCAACAGAATTCTTCAAAATCCAGTGGATACATGATAAATTCATCCAAGTATCCGACAGGCAGGGAGCGCACATCCTCCAGTTCTACGCCCAATAATGAGCCGGAAAGAATATAGTCATAGTCTCCCCGGTCCACCAGTCCTTTGATAAAAGTGACAATCTGTGGACATGCTTGAATTTCATCAATGAAGATAAGCGTCTTCCCTACAACCAACGGCCCTTGTGCAGCAACAGAAATACGCAGCATCAAATCATCGGGACTGGTGGCTTGCGCAAACGAACGACGCACGCTGTCGTCAAGCAATAGGTTGAACTCAGCCATATGCTCATACTCGTTCTGCCCAAATTCCTCAACCAGATACGTCTTCCCAACCTGCCGTGCACCAGTAATGAGCAATGCTTGGTTGGTCTTATGCTCTTTCCAGAAAGCAATACGCTGATATGCCTTGCGTTTCAACATGTTTCACCCCTTCGTTTCACACTCGTCTGATTTTGTAATATCCTGTATTTTACACTTATCAAGTTCTATAAATGCCGTATTTTCGCATTCGTCACAATCTATAAGTAGATGATTCTCACACTCGTCATAATCTGCATACGGCCCATTTGCGCACTTGTCGGAATCAGCGCGGAACACAGTGAAGCCCCTCGCTTGGAGGGGCTTCACTATCAATGGATGAGGATTTGCAAACGGGGTGATTACTTCGCCTCGGCCGCGGTGAGCATGGCCTTGGTGACCTGCTCGTAGAGATCCTGATAACCGCCGGGCGTGGAAGCTGGCAGCACCACGGTCTTGGTGTTGTTCGATTCGCTCAGCGAGCGCATCACGTCAAGATACTGGTTGAACAGCACCACGTTGTTCACGTCGTTGATACTCATGCCCACGGCCTGCAGGCTCTTGATCTGGTCGACGATACCGTTGGCGATCTCACGGCGGTAGTTGGCCTGGCCTTCACCCTGCAGTCGGGTCTTCTCGGCTTCAGCGGCGGCCTGGGTCTCGATCTGGATGCGTTGGGCCTCGGCGCGCTGGCGGGTGGCTTCCTTCTCGCGCTGGGCGGCGTTGATGGAGTCCATCGCGTTCTTGACCTGCGGGCTCGGGTCGATGGCGGTGATCAGCGTCTTGACCACGGTGAAACCGAACCGGCTCATCTCGGCGCCCACGGTCTTCTGCACGTCGAACGCCACATCGTCCTTGCGGGCAAAGGCATCGTCCAAGGTCAGGGCCGGAATGGCGGAACGCAGCGCGTCCTCCATGTAGCTCCTCAGCTGGCCAGCCGGGTCGCGCAGCTCGTAGTAGGCGGTGGCCACGTCGTTCGGGTTCACGCGGAACTGGGTGGAGGCCACAACGGTGACGAACACGTTGTCGAGCGTCTTGGTCTCCAGCTGCACGTTGAGCTGGTTGACACGCATGTTGGTTTTCATGGCGATGCGGTCGACGAACGGGATACGGACATGGATACCGGCAAACTGGACCTTAAGGAACTTGCCAAATCGCTCAATGATGTAGGCCTGCTGCTGCGGCACGATGAACAACGAGGCGAACAGCAGCACGATGATAATGACGAGGATGACCAGAAAGGTGATCATCGCTCCCCCAAAAATCACGGACATGGCTTTCCTTTCACTATGCGTCGGGACCACCTTCGGTTCCGGCTGGTGACTCCCATCGTATCAGCCGACGGACAAATCGCCCGGGAATTGTACGCATTGGTGCACAGCCAGCGACCGGCAACGTACTCGGCGGAAACCTATCGCACGCGCAGAGACTATTGCGGCATTGCCCCGGTATACGAAAAAGGGCCAAAGGCTGTACGCCACTGGCCCCAATCAGGTTGAATCGAAACGGAAACTACTTCAGTTCACCCAATGCCTCGAGCTTGTTCTTGATGTCAAGCGCGGAGGGCTCGACCTGGAAGGCGCCGTCCGAGTAGAGGACGACTGGGATGTGCTTCTGGCCGCTGATGGCGACCGCGCGATCCGCCGCGCCTTCCTCGGTTTCGATGTCGTGCCAGTTGAATGCGGCGCCGAGATCGTTCAGCGCGGCCTTGGCACGGTGGCAATCGCCGCACCAGCTGGCTCCGTACACGTCAATGGCCATGATTGTGCTCCTTTGATCGTAATTGCTCGTTATGGTTCGTCGTCGTCACGAACTTCGTCGTGAGTGATGATACCCGTCAGAAGTGCGCGTTGAGTTTCTTCTCGCAGTACTGCTGCAGCCAAGTGAGCACCGTGCTGAACAGCAGGTAGATCAGGCCCACCTCGATGTACAGTACCAGCGGCTCGTAGTAGACGGCCACCACGCGCTGGGCGGCCATGAACATCTCCACTACGGTGATGTTGGCGGCCAGCGACGTGTCCTTGACCAGCCCGATGAACGTGTTGAACAGTGCGGGGAAGGCCGAACGGAACGCCTGCGGCAGCACAATGCGCCGCATGATTGTCACGTACGGCATGTTGACCGCGTATCCGGCCTCAAGCTGGCCTTTCGGCACGGCCAGAATCGCGCCGCGCAACGTTTCCGAAGCGTACGCACCCACGTTGAGCGAGAACGCAATCACGGCGGACGGCAGCGCGGGAATCGTGATGCCGATGGAGGGCAGGCCGAAGAAGATCACGAAAAGCTGCACCAGCAGAGGTGTGCCTCGGAACACCCACACGTACACCCAGGCGATCTGCGCCGCGACCGGCACTTTGGCCACGCGGATCAGCGCGACGATGATCGCCAGCAGCAGGCCGAGGGCGAATGAAATCAGGGTGAGCGGGATGGTCACGGTAAGTCCCGGAATAAGGAGCTTACCGAAGGAATCCACCACTATCGACCATACCCGTGCGTCCATTGCCTTGTCCTTTGCCTGTGTGATGCGGTTATTGCGTTGTTACGGTACCTGATACGGCGGCCGTCACTCCTGTGAGAAGTCCTCGCCGAAGTACTTCTCGGAAATCTTGGTCAGGGTGCCGTCCTTCTGCAGCTTGGTGATGGCGTCGTTCACGGCCTTGACCAGGTCGTCACTGCCCTTGCGGAACGGCAGCTGGGCGGCCGGCGTCTTCTCGGACTTGGCGGCGATCTTGATGTTCGCGTCCGGCTTCTGCTTGAGGTAGTCGAGCACGGCGAGACCGTCGTTGAGGGTCACGTCGGCACGGCCGGACTGCAGGGCCTCGACGGCCTGGCCGAAGTCATTGACCTGCACGATTTCGGCACCCTTCTCCTGGGCGGTCTTGTTCCAGTTGCTGGTGCCGGTTTCGGCGGCCTTCAGCCCCTTGACATCGTCGAAGGACTTGACGCCCTTCGGGTTGTCCTTGGTGGTCACGACCACGCCGTACGAGTAGGTGTACGGCTCGGTGAAGTCGTACTTGGCCTTGCGCTCGTCGGTGGCGCTGATCTGGTCGGCGACCGTGTCGTACTTCTTGGCGTCCACGCCGGCGAGCAGCGAGTCGAAGCTGCCCTCGGCGAACTCGGCCTTGACGCCGATCTCCTTGGCGATGGCGGTGGCCACTTCCACGTCATAGCCGGTCAGTTCGTTGGTCTTGGAATCGTGGTAGCTGAACGGCGAGTAGGTGCCTTCGGTGGCGAACACGATCTTGCCGGCGGACTTGACCTGCTCAAGCGCGCTGGTCGAGGTCTTGCCGGAATCGGACGAGCCGGACTCGCCGGCGGACGACGAGCCGCACGCGGCCAGCGAGAACAGCACGGCGACGCCGGACAGCAGGGCCACGGCCTTGCGGAACACTCCATGGGTATTGGACATGATGACAAACCCCTCTCTTGGTTGGTCTCTCATTGGTTGATCTATTAGGGAAAATCTTGGATGCAATGCCGATGGCGACGGCGATGCCGCTGGGCACGCCTGCCGCCTCATCGGATCGTCAGGCGACCGCCGGAATCATCAGCACGTTGTTGGTGGACGACAGGAACTCCGCAGTTCGCTGCTGCGTGGGGTGCTCGAAGATCTGCTTGGGATCTCCCTGCTCGACCACGTGCCCGCCTTCGATAAACACCACGCTGCTCGACGCCTCGTAGGCGAAGCGCATCTCGTGGGTGACCATAAGCATGGTCATGCCGTCACGGCCCAGCTGCTTGATGACCTCAAGCACACCGGTGACCATTTCCGGGTCCAGGGCGGAGGTCGGCTCGTCGAGCACCAGCAGTTCCGGGTTGAGCGCCACGGCGCGGGCGATGCCCACGCGCTGCTGCTGGCCGCCGGATAGCGTGCTCGGGTACCGGTCGGCGAAGTCCGCCAGACCGACCCGGTCAAGCTGTTCGAGGGCAATCTTGCGCGCCTGTTCCGGCTTGACGCCGCGCGAGTAGATCAGCCCCTCGGCCACGTTCTGCAGGGCGTTTTTGTTGAGGAACAGGTTGTAGTTCTGAAACACGAACCCGATCTTCGAACGCACCTTGCGGATGTCGGCGGTGTTGGTGGTGGTCAGGTCCACCGGACCGTCGCCGAAGTCGACGGTGCCGGAATCGGCCTGCTCAAGGAAGTCCAGAATGCGCAGCAGCGTGGACTTGCCGGAGCCGGACGGCCCGATCACCGTGACCACGTTCTGACGCGGGATGTCGAGGTCGAGCCCGTCCAGCACCTTGGTGCCGCTGAAGCTCTTGCTCACCGATCTGATCTGGATCATCCGGGCTTTCCTCCTGTCTGCGGTCCGCGTTGTGGTCTCGCCGATTGCATTGCCACCCGCCAACCCTAGTGCGAGTTCGTCGACGGCGGACCGGCGTGGCCATACGAGTTATCTATAGAACGCTATATGCACGGCATGCGTATGAGGTGCGCCATATGGCGTTCGATGAGCGGTGGCGAGACAAGGACATCGCCGCTGCTCCCTTTTCCCCCGCATTCATCGGTCGATACCCGACAAATGCTGGAAACAATTGGAAAAACGGCTCGGAATTTCGTATACCCAAGCACTTCGGCACCGTGCTGCATCTGGTGGTTCCGATCATCGGCCTGATCATGTTCACGGCACAGCTCATCCTGCTGTTCATGCCGCTGCCCGCCGCGTTCACCAATATCTGGGGCATTCTTTCCACCCTGCTCATGTTCCCGCTGTTCCAGCAACTCATGGACCTTGCCACCAGTAACGTCGATGCGGAGGAAAGCGGCAAGCAGCTGCACTTCCAGTAAGTGGCGTACCGGTCCGGTGAAAAGAACGCCGGCCCAAAGAACGATGTCCGGCACACGCCACCATGGTTTTCCCTGGGGGGTGTCGCGCGTGGCGATCTTTGCCACGCGCGACACCCCCATATTGCCAGCGCAGATAGGCCCAGGTCACGCCTCGCGAAGGATACGCAGATGCGCATCGTCCGGGCGAGGCGGAATCGTGCAGCTCGGGGCGAGCAGGAACGGCTTGCCCTGGCGCTCATCAATCGTCGCCTTCACCTGATGGCGGAGTTCGTCCGCGTCCGTGTCTTCGCCGATGAGCGCGGCGTCAGGGCCACCCACCGCCACGGCGTTGAAGTCGTCGCTGATCGGCGGATTGCCGGGGACGTACTGATCCCATTGCAGGAAATCGATGTCATAATCGGCGAACCAGTCAGGATTGGCGTGGTCACGGCAGGTATGCAGCAGTTTCACGCCGTTGCCGACGGCCTCCAGAATGCGCTCGTCGTAGGGGCGTGCGAGTTTGAGGAACTGCTCATGGGTGAAGTACCCACGGCTCGCCATGCCGGTTTCAGCGTAGAAGACGCCATCGAGGCCGGCACCGCCCTGCTCCACGGGCGTAAGGGCCGTTCGCACGTAGTCCACCAAAGTCTCGGTAATGGCATCAAGTGCCTTGGCTGTCGCACGTTCGTCGGTAAACAGCAGTTCGTCCTTGGTGAGTGTGGAGGCTATGCCGTAGAGCGCCTTGCCATTGATGCGAGGCAGCCCGGCAAGGCCGAGCAGCACGGTGAGCGGGGAGAACACGGTTTCGAGAATCGCCCGATCGGGGAGTTCCTGACGGATGATGCGCGCGGAGGCAAGCTGGTCCGCAAACGGTTTCGTCGATGTGGGATCGAGCGGCATGATTTTCGCCAGATCACCCGTCTCATGCACCGGCACGTCGAGCAGTCGCGGGGAACGTCCCGTACCGTAGTCGTTCGGGTCGAAACGCGCGCCCCAGCTTTCCGTGTAGTAGGCACTGCGTGGGTTGATCTTGACCCAATCCCAGTCCCACTTGCGCACAAAGTTGATGTGTGCCCAAGCCTGGCGCTCGACATCGTATTCGTTGCCGATGAAGTGCTGCCAAGCACTGGTCAGATACGGCACCGTGCCCTTTCCGGCTGCAAGGTCGTGGAACTCCTGCCTACGGTCTCGACTCATGGTATTCCCTTTCATGGTGATGATGGCCGCGGTATGGTGCCTTACCCCGTCGTGCGGCAGACGGCGGGGAGGAAAAAATCATTGGAATGAATGGCGTGCCGGTTGTTTTGCCAAACGGTCGTTGGCTACAAGCGCGCCCCGACCAGCGAGGCGTCACGACGCTTCAAGTACCAGTTCATGAGCAGGAACAGCACACCGCACACCAGCCAATAGACCAGTGCGGCCGCACTGTATGACGCCATATAGTCGCCGTTCAGGCCCGCGATAAGTTTCGCTTTGGCGAACAGGTCGATCACGGCGATGGTGAAGCCCATCGACAATGCCTTGAGTATGTTCAGGAACTGGTTGAACAGGTTCGGCAACGCATACACGACCGCTTGCGGAATGATGATGTGCACCGCCTTCTGCCAGCGTGTGTAGCCGAGAGAATCAGCCAGTTCCAATTGGTTGGGATCGATCGAGGCCAGCGATGCCTGCACGGTCTCCTGCAGGTAGGAGGCATAGACCAACGTGAACGTGAAGATGAGCACCACATCGGCGCTGACGGAATTCTTGCTCACGTGGAAGCCGACCGTATTGAGCAGGGAGGACGACCATTGCGGCAGCAGATAGTACCAGAACAGCAGTTGCACCAGTATTGGGGTGCCGCGGAAGAACGAGGTGTATATGCGCAGCAGTTGGGACAGCACAGGCACATGCGCGCGCAGGGCAAGCGCGATCGGCGTGCCCAGCACCAACCCGATTATGAGAATCGTCACGGCACGCAGCAGCACGGCTGGCACTACACCCAGTATTTGGAGAAAGTATCCAAAGAATTGCATTGTCAATCGTTCCTGTCTTGACTCAGTCGCCTATCTTGTTCGCCGATTCCGGTCACCGGCGCTCATACACGCGCGATGCCGGTCCGATCGCGCGAAAGCGCATCAATGACCCGGTAGTAGCGGTTGGACCGTTTGGCCAGGTAGATCACCGCTTCGATGACCAGCGCGGCGGTCCAATAGACCAGGGCGACCGCCAGATACACCTCCGATTGATGCACGCCGTAGTTGTTCGCCACCTTGATCGAGGCGAGACCCATCATGTCGATCACGCCAATCGTGTACAGCAGCGAAGTGTCCTTGAGCAGGTCGACCGCTGCGTTGCCGAGATCGGGGATGGCGATGCCGATGATCTGCGGCAGCAGTGTGCGGCGCCACAGCTGGCCCTTGGAGTAACCGAGCGAATCGGCGAGCTCGAACTGGTCGGGCGTCACGCTCAGGTATGCGCCACGCAGAATCTCGCTCAGCCATCCGGCGTTGAAGAACACCAAGGTGACGCAGGCGAATGCGGTTTTGCTGGCTGAGCTGATATCGATGCCGAAACCGAACAGCAGCTGTGGCAGGCCGAAGTAGATAAGGAACAATAACAGTACGATCGGCTCGCAACGCACGAAGGAGACATAGACGTCCAACACCGCGGACAAGACCGGCACCCTATCGACTCTGACGCGCAGAATCAGATAGGCCAGGACGAACGCCACGGCATAGCATCCGACGACGATGAGCAGCGTGTACGGCAGTTTCGCCATGAATGCCGGAATCAGGGATATCACATATGCGAAATCCACGGCCGGCCTCCCTTCATGTTGTCTTGCTTTTTCGGTGTTGCTTGCGCGCTACGCGCCTTGTGTGGCCCACGCTCCTCGCACGGCGGGCCCGTCACTTGTCGTACTTGAAGACGTCCTCGCCATAGTCCTTGATGGACAGCTGCTTCAAAGTGCCGTCTTCCTTGAGCTTGGTGATGGCCGTGTTGAGTTCCTTGAAGAATTCAGGCTGCTTCTTGGAGACGAGGAAGTACTGACGATCCACTTCCACCGGCTCGGTGGCACGGAACTTCACGCCCAGGCTCTTGCGAATCGCGTTCACATCGAAGCTCTGCTCCGGCTCGATCACGGCATCGTATTTCTTGTCGACCAGCCCCTGGAAGTTCGCGGCCATCGTGATGTTGTCCTGATGGGACACGTCGATCGCCTTGTCCGGATGCTCGGCGTTGTACTTCGTGACAAGCTTGTTCACACCACCATCGGGCGAGATCGGCGCGACCTTCTTGCCGTGCAGATCGTCAAGCGACTTGATGTCGGTGCGCGAAGGCAGCGTGTACACCTTCATCAGCGAGATGCCGGTGGTGTCATCCGGAATAAGGTACTTCTTGACTCGCTCATCGGTTTTGAAGTAGCCGCCGGTGATCAATGCGTACTTGCCGGAGTCGATGCCCACGGTCTCCGCATCATCGGCCACCGCCTCGTACTTGAAGGTGTAGTCATTAAGATCCTTGTCGATGGCCTTGAGCACATCGACCTCATAGCCGGCGAGCTGGCCGCTGTCGTCGGTGTAGCTCAGCGGCTTGGAGTTCGCCGCCACAGCGATGTTGATGATCTTGGCCCCGGAGTCCGCACCGGCGGATGCACCTTGGCCACCGCAGGCGGCGAGTGAGACAAGCGCTGCGATCGAGCAGGTCAAGGCGACGATGGAGCGCTTCCAATTACGTGCCGAGCGGCGTGTACGTGTGGTGATGGTCATGATAGGAGTCCCTTCTCTTAAAACGTTGGTGAGTATGTGCGGCATATCCGACATTCAGCTGTGCGACTCGACGAATTCGTCGACGCCGCTCAACCGGCGCAGCACGCCCTGATCGAGTTCATATACCGCGGCATCAAGGCGGCGCGCGAAGTCGATATCGTGCGTCACCACCACATTGGCGATGCCCTTGTCCGCCAATGTGCGGACCGTCTGGCAGACCTCACCGACCAGTTCGTGGTCAAGTGCGGACGTCGGCTCGTCGAACAGCACGACCTTGGGTTTTGCCGCAAGCGCGCGGGCGATGCTCACGCGCTGTTTCTCGCCACCGGACAGTTCCCGCGGCATAGCGTCGCCTTTGTCCCCCAGTCGGAACAGTTCAAGATTGCTCTGAGCGATCTGTTCCGCCTGATGCCGGTCGATGCCATGCACGAGCCGCAACGGTTCGACGATGTTCTCCAGTACCGTCCGATGGTTAAACAGCGGATAGGTCTGGAATACCGTGGCGATTGCCTTGCGCAGTCGCAGTACGTCGGCCGAACTGACGTTCGGCGCCGTCACACTGTGGCCGTCGAGCGAAACCGTGCCCCGATCAGGCCGCTTAAGGAACGTGATGTTCTTCAGCAATGTGGATTTGCCCACGCCCGAAGGCCCAAGGATCACAGCCGTCTCGCCGGCGTTCACCGTGAGGTCCACGCCGTCCAGGATGGTGCGGCCCTTGACGCTGTACCCAAGGTCGGATAGTTGCAGCACGGTCTCCCCCATGTTCATGTATGTGCACTCACATGGCCGCGACGAATATGATGCCGACGCATATGTGATGTGCTCTTCCCCTGTATGCCGCCCGTCAAGTCCCAACCATGACGCATGCGGCGCACGCCGCCGTATTATCCGGCAGCCGGTTTCACAATGTACTATCTCGAACGAGCGAAAACGCTCCCCGACCTATAGACGTTGGTTATCCGCTTCTATCAATCCGTTGCCCCGACTGGTTCCGGCAAGGTCGCCACAATGTCATCCGACTCGCTGAGGCGCCTCAAAAAAATCGCGCCATAGATTGTGTATATAGGCCGTCATCCGCAAAACGACTAACCACGCCGCCGTATCGTTGCGCGCGCTCTCCTATGATGACGCTAACGCCGAAGTTCGGCGCGAATCGACCGGCGTACAAGGGCCAGCGATAACCGATGGGGGCGAGCACGATGTCGATATGGGGAAAGGTATCCACATTCCTTGGCCTGGACGGACTGCCCATGAGCAGCCCGGAATCCAAGTCGCCTGCAGACCGAGCAACCGCGGATTCAATCGTCTTCGTGCCTCTCGGATGGGGCAGCATGTCCCAGCCCATCGTGATACATCCACGCAGACGCACCCGCACCACGGTGCCGACGCGTCTGCCGCATGTGATGCACGGATCGTGCTGAATATGCCGGTAATGACGAAATAAGAAATAAACAGGCCGGGCTGACCATCATTTCATGGAAATGGTCAGCCCGGCCTATTGCGTCTTTGGCGCATGGCCAAATACACCTAGCTCAGTATGCCCCGGCAATCGCCTGGCCGAGATCGGCGATGAGATCGTCCGTTCCTTCCAGTCCGATGGACAGGCGGATGAGGTTGTCGCTCACACCTGCGGCCAGACGGTATTCGGCAGGCACCTCGCGGTGGGTGATGCGTGCCGGGTCTACGATGAGCGAGCGTGAGTCTCCGATGTTCGGCACGTAGGAGAATACCCTGGTTCCGTCGAGTATACGCCTCACGTTGTTTTCGTCGCCATCCACGAGGAATGACAGTATTGTGCCGATTCCCTTCGGGAAGTATTTGGCGACCAGCCCGTACTGCCCGGTGTTGCCCAGCCCGGAATAGTTGACCTTGAGCACGTGCGGCGCATGGGTGAGGTATTCGGCGATGCGCGTGGCGGACTCTACCTCCTGGCGTTCACGCACGGCCAGCGTTTCCAGTCCCACCATCGACAGGTAGGCGTTGAACGGGCTGGGAACCGCACCAAAGGTGCGCAGGTATTTGATGCGTATGCGGCGGATGTATGCTTCGCGGCCGAATTTGCTGACGAAGCTGTGCTCGATGCCCTTGCGCTCGTCGCTGACAACCAGTTCGGGCGTGGTGAACTGCGGGAACCTGCCATTGGCCCAGTCGAAGTTTCCGCCATCGATGATGACGCCGCCGATGGCGTTGCCATGCCCGGTGATGCCCTTCGTGGTGGAATGCACGACGATGTCGGCACCGAATTCGATGGGACGCAGCAGATACGGAGTAGGCACGGTGTTGTCGACGATCAGCGGAATGCCGTTGCGGTGTGCGAGCTCCGCCAACGGTTCGATGTCGGTGATTTCGGTGGAGGGGTTCGCCACGGATTCGGCGAAAATGGCACGAGTGTCCGGACCGATCTTCGAGGCGACCTCATCAAGATCGTTGATGTCACGCACAAAATCGGCATGGATGCCGAACTGTGGGAAGAAGGTCTCCATCGCATCGACGGAAGCGCCGTACAGGTTGGTCGGCGAGATGATGCGGCCACCGCCCTCGGCGGCGCACAACAGCGCATACGATACCGCCGCCATGCCGGAGGCGACGGCCACCGCTCCCACACCGCCCTCAAGTTCCGCCAACCGACGTTCGAGCACGTCTACGGTGGGGTTCGCCACACGCGAGTATGAGAAGCCCTCGGCTTCGCCGGCACCCAGCGCGTCACCGTGTGCGGCGTTGATCATGTCGAACGCCGCGCTGGCGTAGATCGGCGGATTCACAGCCTCTCCATTGGCCACACGGTCATAGCCGCCGTGAATCGCCGCGGTAACGAAATCCCTCGCCATGAAATTGTTCCCCTCAGTGTCGTGTCGCCGTCCCATCAGAAGTACGGGAATGCCGGCGGACGTTCATATTCATACGGTAATCAGTGTAAAAAATGAAACCCCGTAACACTTGCGTGCGGATACAAACATTTCTTATTGTCTGATATCAACCCAAATGATACAAGGCCTCTCGTCTATTGCAATTTCTCCAGCGCCCTCAATGCGATGGCGGTAAGGAAACGTACGCCGGAACCGATGGCGGCCGGGTCTGGACGGAACGTCGGGCCGTGTGCGGCACCGGTCTGACCGGCTCCTATATGTACGAACAGACCCGGCTTGCGTTCAAGATAATACGAGAAATCCTCGCCGCCCAGCTGAGGACGGTCCTCATCCACGGCAAGCCCTTGTTCGGCGATGATCTCCCGCCCGATGCGGGTCCATCCGGTGTCATTGAATACCGAAGGTGAGCCGAAGAACCATGAGACGTCCGCAGTGGCGCCATAGGCGGCGGCCGTATTGTTGATGATGGAGACGGCCCGCTCTTTGGCAAGGATTCGATCCTGCGGCTCGGTGGTACGCACGGTGCCCTCAAAGAAGGCGTCCTGCGGAATCACATTCCATGAGCTGCCGGCCTCGACATGTGTGACCGACAAAACTCGTGGATGGCGAGGGTCAAGATTACGTCCGATGACAGCCTGCAGTCCCTGCACCACGTTCGTCAGCACGGTGATCGGGTCGATGCCGTCTTCCGGTTTGGCCGCATGCGCGCCCTTACCGTGGATGGTGACCTGGAATTTGTCGACTGCGCCGGTGATGCCACCCTCGCGTATGAGGATGGCACCGACGGGCCCGGCCGCGTCATGCGTGCCGAAAAATGCCTCGACATCGTCGAGTACACCGGTGTTCAGCACCTGTACGGCACCAGTGGGCCGCTGGGCGGTGGCACGCCCCTCCTCGGCCGGCTGGAAAATGATCTTGACAGTGCCGGGCAGCGTGTCACGCCGTTCATTGAGCAGGATCGCCGCGCCGAGCGCCACGGTGAGGTTGAAATCGTGGCCGCACCCGTGCATCACGCCCGTGTTTTCCGAGGTGTAGTCGAGCCCGGTGTTCTCGGTGATAGGCAATCCGTCGATGTCGCCGCGCAAGGCGATAACGGGTGTGGCGCTTGCGCCACGCACAACAGCCACCACACCGGTGTTGAGCCCTGAGTCGAGGATTTCAATGCCGTGTGATTCCAGAATCTCGCGGATACGCGCCGTGGTGTTGAACTCTTTATAGGACAGTTCCGGATGGCGGTGGAACCAGCGGTACCATTCCTGCAAATCCAGGTTCAGGGAATCGGAGAGTGTCACGGGTACCGAACAGGATGCGGTTTCGGACACTACGGTTGCTGCTGCGGGCACTGTACCTCCTCGGGAAGGGTATCGGCAATACTTGCAATACTTGATTGCCACTGTCATACATTAAACTTTGCGGAGACTTCCTGGCGCGGCCGCAAGTCGATATTGGTGATATGCACATCCGGCCCGGCGTTCGCAATCCAGATGATGGTGTCCGCCACGGTTTGCGGCTGAATGTAATCCTCTCCGTTGAATTCCACGCCGAGTCGTTCATCGATGCCACGCAGCATTTTCGTGGCGATCTGGCCCGGATACACGGTGGCCACGCGTATGCCGTTGACGGATTCCTCGAGTCTGAGTGAACCGGCGAATCCGCGAAGCGCGTGCTTCGAGGACGCATATACGGAATGGTTCACGATGGGGCGCTCACCGGCACCGGAATTGACGAACACCACGGAACCATGCGCAACGCGCAACGCAGGCAATAGGCTACGGCTCAGCACGGCCGGTGCCACCACATTGGTACGCAGGGTCACATCCCAATCCGCGTTCTTGGTCTCCTCAACCGAACCGACAACGGCCACCGCGGCGACGTTGGCCAGAAGGTCAACACCTCCGTTCGATGCTTCACGTTCGGCGATTCCTGCACCCCATTTCTCAAGGGCGTCGGCATCGAGCAGGTCAAGCAGATGCGCTTCGACATGATCTATGGCATTCAGCTCATCCACGTCCGCTTGTTTTCGGGCCACGGCGATGACATGCCAGGCACCGGAGGCGGCCAGTGTGCGCACCAGCGCACCGCCCACTCCTCCGGCGGCACCGGTGACCACCGCTGTGCGAAGTGCCGTTTCGTCCCCATTGATTTCGCTCATTGTTTTGCTCCTCCCAAATAGGCTTCCTGCACCTGCGCGTTACCGAGCAGATCGCTGGCCTTGCCGTGCAGTCGAATGCGCCCGTTCTGCAGCACATAGCCGTAGTCGGCAATCGACAGGGCCAGTTCGGCCTGCTGCTCGACCATAAGCACGGATACGCCAAGCTCGTCACGCAGACGCGCGATTTGTTCGAGCACGTCCTCGACGAGCTTGGGCGACAGACCCATCGTGGGCTCATCCATGCAGATGATCTTCGGATGGCTCATCAAAGCTCGCGCGAATGCAAGCATCTGCTGCTCGCCGCCGGACATCGTGCCAGCCTGCTGTGTACGGCGTTCCTTCAAACGCGGGAAACGCTCGTACATGGCTTCCAGATCGGTGGATATGCCATTTTTGTCTTTTCGCGTATATGCGCCGGATAGCAGGTTCTCCTGCACGGTCATCTGCGGGAACACGCGCCTCGCTTCAGGCACGGCGGCGATGCCCGTCTCCACACGTTTACGAGTGGGAAGTTTGGTGATGTCCTGTCTCTGATACCAGAGCGAGCCGGTTTTCGGATGATTGATGCCCAGAATCGTCTTCATCGTGGTCGACTTGCCGGAGGCGTTGCCGCCAAGCAGGGAAACGATGGCGCCCTTGGGCACACGAATCGATACGTTCTGCAACGCATGGACCTGCCCGTAGTACACGTTCACGTCGTCGAGCGTAAGCAACGCCGCCTTGTCTTCCTTCAACGTCTCGGCCTTGTTTTGCTCGGCGTCGGCGTCACGTTCCCCCACTTCGGCTATGGCACCGGTGGCCTGAGACGCTTCAATGGAGTTCTGCATCGCGAGCACATCCGACTGCCCGGTGACACGGGTCTGGTTCACCTCGCGCCGCTTGCCGAGATACGCCTCGACCACCTGTGGGGCGTTGCGCACGTCGTCCGGGGCGCCTTCCGCGATGATGCGGCCGCCATCCATCGCAAGCACACGGTCGGACAATGCGGTGACCAAGTCGATCTTATGTTCGACCAGCAGGATGGTGTGGCCTTGCACCTTGAGATATTGCAGCTGCTGGAGCACCTCGGCGGTCTCCGACTGGTTCATGCCGGCGGTCGGCTCATCAAGCAGCAGGATCCTCGGCTCGCTGATGTGGGCGCGGGCGATTTCGGTACGGCGTCGGTTCGCGTATGACAGCGTGTAGGCAAGGTCCTGCCGGCGCGTACCGAGTCGTTCGCGGAAGCGGTCGATTTCACGGCTCACGCGGATGTTCACCTCGTTCGCCTCGCGACGGGCCTTCGGTCCGGGCACCAATGCCACGCCGGTTTCGGCGAGCAATGGCAGCCAGCGTACGATCGGATATTTCTGCAGGTCTTTGAACGGACGGGCCGCGACCAGTCGCTTGTGGTAACCAAGGTTGATGTTCTCGTCGACGGTGAGACCGCCGAATACGCGGCCGTTCTGGAAGGTACGGGACACTCCTCGTTCGGACATGTCTGCGGAGCTCAGTCCGGCGACCGGTTCATCGGCGAGGTCGATAAGTCCGGAATCGGGGGTCAGGAACCCGGAAATCAGGTTGATGGTGGTCGATTTGCCCGAACCGTTCGGCCCGATGATGGAGATGACCTCGCCCTGATGCAGGTCGAAAGAAACCTTGTTGACGGCGTGCAGGCCCTCGAAGGACTTGTCGAGCTCACGTACACGCAACACCACGGGCGCACCGAGTACGGCCTTGCGGTGCTTTTCGGAGTATTCGGCCAGATCGTCCGCGTTGTTCAGGCGTTCGTTGTCGATGTCGATGCCGGTCACAGCATCGACTGTGGAGAATGAGGTCTCGGAATCAGTCATGGCAAATCAGCCTTTCCGGGCGAACAGGCCCTGAGGACGGAACAGGATGACGAGCACCAGCAGTACGCCGTACAGCAGGATGCGGGCATCGGTGGCGAATCGCAGCAGCTCGGGTGCGCCGATGAGCACGATTGAGCCGAGCACCGCGCCGAGCGGCGAGTTCATGCCGCCAAGCACGATGATGGTCAGAATCAGGATTGACATGTTCGAGTTGAAAATCGTCGGATCGATGTACGTGTATTGATGTGCGAGCAGCGAACCGGCGAGACCGGCGAAGAACGCGGCCAATGCGTAAGCGAGTGCCTTGTAGGCGCCGGTGCGAATTGACAACGCCTCCGAAGCCTCACGATCGGCACCCACGGCCTCGAACACACGGCCCAGATGCGTGGCGCGAATACGTGTGATGATCACCAGCGTGATGAGCAGCACGATCACATCAAGCAGATACATCATCTGCTGCGTGTACAACGTGAAGCCAAACACCTTCGGGAATGGAATGCCCTGGATGCCGAGCGAGCCCTTGGTCAATGGCTCTGCAAGGCGGATGATGGCCACCATCACCGCGCCTACGCCGATGGTGGCGATGGCAGCGTAGTGGCCGGAGAGCTTCCACACCGGGAAGGTGAGTACGGAGGCGGCGAATGCCGCGATCACACCGGCGGCAAGCAAGGCTGCGAGGAATGGCCAGTGCGCCTGTGCGGTCAGGATCGCGGAGGCATAGGAGCCGACGGCGAACGGTCCGGCCATGCCGAGAATCGTCTGGCCGGCGGAACCGGAAATCAACGTCAGTCCCACGGCGGCGATGGCGTAGATGGTGATCTGCGTACCCACGCCAGACAGGTAGTCGTTGAAGAAGAACGGGGTGGCAACAAGCACCACTGCGCCGATGAGGTTGCCCCACCATGGTAGCGTGATCGCACGGCCACCGCCGAGGAACGTGCCGGTGAGCGGTTCGGACTTCACGTCCGTCTTCGGTCCGAGCAGACCCTGCGGCTTGATGATGAGGATGATGATCAGTGCACCGAAGGTGATGAGATCGTGCGTGCCATCGCCGAACAGGGAGATGCCAAACGCTTCGACCACGCCGAGCACAAGGCCGCCGACCACGGCGCCCGGAATGGATCCCAGACCACCGATTGTGGCCGCCACGAATGCGGTCATGCCGATGGTGCCGCCGTTCATCGGGTTGATGTTGCCGTTGAACAGGCCCACGAAAATGCCGGAGACACCGGCAAGCACGGAACCGATCACAAAGGAGAGATTGCGGATGGTCTTGACCGGGATACCCATCTGCATGGCGGCTTCAGGGTCCTGAGAGGTGGCGCGGATGGCTTGTCCGGCCTTGCCGAATTTGAGGAACGCCCACAAGCCGAGCATTGAGACGACGGCGAGCACCACCATCACGATGTCCGAGGTGCCGAAGCGCACGCCGGCGAACTGCAGGTTATAGGTGTCCAGCAGTTTGGGGAACGGGCGGGTCTGCGGCCCGAAAATGATCTGCAGGCCATTGTCGAGTACCTGCCCGACGCCGATGGTGGCGAGCAGCGCCGCAATCGGCTTGCGGCCCTCGAGCGGGGCGATGACCGCCACGTTCATGATCAGGCCCAGCAGCGCGGTGACCACGACCACGACCACGAATGTGGGCACGATGCCCCATCCCAGTGTTGAGCCGAGCCACCAGGCAATCATCATGCCCACGGCCACGATGGAGCCTTGGGCGAAGTTGGCCACGTTGGTGACGCCGAAGATCAGCGACATGCCGACCGCGACCAGCGCGTAGGCGCTGCCGTGAATCAGTCCGGCGAAAAGAACATCAAACATTGTGCGTGTTACCTCATTTGCGATTTACGATGCCTCTTCCATACCCCGCCGACGTCCCGGCCCTATACGGTGGAACCGTAGGGCAGGAGCGTCGGCGGAGCACGGGAAAGCCGCGGAAAATCAGCCTTCGTATTGTTCGAACTTGCCATCCTTGGCGATGAGCAGAATCGGATCGATGTTGTCGGCGCGACGGTCCTTCTGGCTGAACTTGAACGTGCCGCCATTGCCCTGATAGAGCGGGAAGTCGGTTACGGTCTGCAACGCCTTCTGGATGCCTTCACGAGTCGGTTCGGTCTTGTTGGCCGCATAGGCGAGGTCGATGATCGCCTGGTAGGCGGTCACTTCGAAGTTGCCCGGGTTGTTGCCGTACTTGGCCTTGAAGTCCTTGACGAACTGCTGGGCCTTGGCATCCTTGGTGCCGGTGGCGGAGAATGAACCGGTGATAATCGAGCCCTCGGCGTTCTTGCCGGCGAGGTCAAGGAATTCCTTGGTTTCCTGGCCGCCGAAGTACGGGCCGGTGTAACCCAGCTTGTCGCGCAGCGTGTTGATCACCAGAGCGCCGTCCGGGCCGTAGCCGATATCGACCACCGCGTCGGGCTTGGCATCGCGCGCCGGAATCAGGATCGGAGACAGGTCGGTGGAGTCGGGCAGGTAGCTGGACTCGTACACGATTTGGGTACCGTTCTTTTCGGCTTCCTGTTTGAAGTACTGGTAGGCCTGCTTGCCCCAATCGTTCTCGATGTAGACCACGGAGATCTTCTTGGCCTTCTTGGCCACGATATCCGCATTTGCCTTCTGGTACTTGTCCTGGCCGATCTGCGGGGTCCACACGTGGTCACCGGTGTCGGTGAAGGTCGGTGCGGAGTTGTTGAAGCCGTAGTGCACCAGTCCGGCCTGCTGGAAAATGGGCGAAGCGGCCGAGGAGGCGGGCGAGGCGTAATCGCCGACCACGGCGATGATCGACTTGTCTGCCACGAGCTTGGGGGCAACGGCGGCGTCCTGCTTGGCATCGGACTGGGTGTCATAGTACTTGAGGCCCAGCTTCTTGCCCTTGACGCCACCGTCCTTGTTCACCTTGGTGACAGCCAGATCGAAGCCCTGCTGGAACAGCTTGCCGTATTCGGCGTACTGGCCGGTCTTCGGGTAGATGACGCCGATGTTCACGGTGTCGTCGGAGCTGCTGGAGCTACTGGCGGAGTCTCCGCCAAGGCCACATGCGGAGACGCCGATCAGCGTTCCCACGGTGACCGCGGCCGCAACCGCGGTGCGGATGGTTGTTTTGATGGTCATGATATTCCCCTCTCTATTTTGAAAAAATCATGAAGTCCGGATGGATGAATCTCCCGACGAACGGTTCAGGCCACGCGGGCGTCGCTCAGCGCCTGCAGCACCTCATCGCTTGCCGGAGTCGGCACCGTGCAGCTCGGTGCCAGCAGGAACGGTTTGCCTTCACGCAGCTTGATGGTCTCGGCCAGTTCGCGACGCACCTGCTCGACATCGCCATTCGGCGCGAACAGGTCGTACGGGGCACCGGCGACCGGCGCGGCCGTCAGGTCGGCGTCCGCCTTCGGGTTGCCCGGCTGGTACTGATCCCACTGCAGCAGGTCCACGCCCGTCGTGTCGAACCAGGTCGGATGGGATTCGGCACGGCAGGTGTGCAGCAGCACCACGGCGTCCGGGTTGGCGCGGTGTACTGCGTCGATCACGATACGGTCGTACGGTTCGGAGAATTCGAGATAACGCTGCGCGTCGAAATAGTCTTCGCTCACCGTGCCGGTGACCGCGTAGAACACACCGTCGAGTCCTGCACCACCTTCGGATTCAGGGCGAACCAGCGCACGTGCATAGGAGGCAAGCGTGTGGGCGATGTTGGCGAGCGCAAGCTTGGCAACCCCGGGCTGGTTGAAGATCACGTCTTCGACGGTGAGCGTCGCGGTGGCGTAATCGTCGCCCGGGTAGAGCGGCAGATCGGCGATCTGCAGCAGCACGGACAGCGGCGAGAAGATGGTCTGCAGCACGGCACGATCCTCAAGGCCCTGGCGGACGAGCGCGGCCGCGGCGAGGGCCTCGGCGAAGTACTCATTGTCGGGAGCGTTGAATTCCTTGATCTTGCGCACGTCATCCGGTTCGGTGATCGCGGCGCTGATCTTCTTCGGCAGCACGAATCCGGCATAATCGTTGCGGTCGTAACGAGAACCCCAAGCCTCGGCGTAGTACACGGCGCGCGGGTTGATCTTCACCCACTCCCAATCCCAACGCTTGACGAAGTCGATGTAGGCATTGGCGAATTCCTCGGCGCCGTATTCATGGCCGACGAGATGCTGCCAGGCACCGACCAGGTACGGCGTTTCGGACTTGTGAGTGGCGATGTCATGGAAGACGGCGCGACGATTGGCCATGTTCGGGTTCCCTTCTACTGACCTGTGACGATCTGTTGGATGTGTCGATGCGTCCGCACCTTCCTTGATACGACCAACCAATCGGGTTGGCTCATAGTGGGATTGGCGCAGGGCTACATGCGTTAACCGTCATCGAACCGCAGCGCCGATACCCGTGTCAAGCTGAGTGCCACCGATGGATTACAGACATTTCTTATAGCGTCTTATCTATCCGCGGCATTGCGGAATTCTTGAAGCGCCTATCAGGAACACCTATAAGTCGTTTCATAGGAAACGGCGGCGGTCCGGGAATCCATACGGTATGACGGAAGATGATATGCATCTTATCCATCATCACAGGTAGGGAACAACGATGGGAGCGAATCTGTACTTCATCGGCGGAGGTAATATGCCGACCGCCATCATCGAGGCGGTGCGACGCAAGTCCGCCACGTATCCGGTCGACCACATCTGGGTTGAGGAGATTTCACGTGAACGCGCCGAATTCCTCGCAACCACGTATGGCACCGAAACGGCGACCCCCACGGACGCGCCGGATGCCGATATCGTGATGATCGCGGTGCGCCCGCAGGACGATGTCGCCGGCGTGGCCGCTTCGGTGGCAAAGCGTTTCGACCCGGCGAAGACCACGGTGATCTCCATCGTCGCCGGCTATACCATCGCCAAGCTCGAACAAAGTCTTGGTGATGGGTGGCGCGTCGTACGCATCATTCCGAACACGCTTACCACCGTGGACTACGGCTACAGCGGCGCGGCACTGAACGCGAATGCCACGCGCGAGGATGTGGACGCATTTCTCAACACCTTCGGCAAGGTACTGTATGTCGAAGAACGACTTATCGACGTCATCACCGGCTTCTACCCGCCGAACATCGTCTACCACTTCATCGACGCCTACGTGGATGCGGGCGTGCTCGCCGGTCTGCCCCGCGACGTGGCCAAGGCCATCGCGCTCGACACCATCATCGGCGGCACCGAGTTCCTCAAGCAGAAGGACGTACTGCCGCAAGTGCTGCTCAACATCAATAACTCCCCCGGTGGCGTGGGTATCACCGAGGCATACACGTTGAACAAAACCGGGTTCGCGGCATCCGTACAATCTGCGGTGCTGGCAGCGGTCGAACGCACCACGGCACTCGGCGGCAACGCGAAGTAAAGGCAGGGACTCATTATGACGCAACAATTCACGTGGGATCATACGGTCGAATTCGTAGACGACCTCAAAGCCGCCGAGCAGGCGTTTGCCGGCGCGGGATTGACCGCGCGCTACGGCGGCAAGCATGTGGGGCACGGCACGGAGAACTCCCTGGCGTACTTCACCGACAACTATCTCGAGTTCCTGACGTTGTACAGCCGTGAGGAAGCACTGGCGGAAACGCCGGACCGTGGTCTTATCTTCCACGAAGCCGGCGAACTGCTGCCCGAATATGTGGGCTTCTACCGCCCAGCACTGCATGTGCATGGCATCGAGCAGGCAGCCGGACGACTCGTTGCCAAGGGGCTTGACCTCGGCGAGATCGTGCCGGGCAACCGCACCACCGCCGATGGCAAGGAAATCCGCTGGCAGCTGCTGTGGATCAAAGGCGACGACCATGGCCTGCGCTACCCGTTCGTCATCGATTGGGGTGCGAGCGAATCCGAACAGCTGGTTCGTTATGAGAAAAGCGGACTGCTGCACCAGCATGCGATCGGCGAGGTGAACACTCGTTGTGCGCTCTTCGAGGTGCCTGATCCGGCCGCTGTGGCCGCACACTGGTCCGACGTGTTTGACCTGGCACTCACCGAAGGCACGGATGATTCTCTGCCCAACGGCCACTACTTCGATCTCAATGTAGGCGAGGACCGTGCATGGCGATTCGTCCAAGGCGAGCGCAACGGCATCACCGAACTGCAGTACGACGTTCCGGCCGGCAAGTCCTTCGATGTGACCATCGGCCAGGCGCGATTCAGGAGTGTGTGAACATCCGCACGCTTAGCAGTATCCTCATATCAGGAATGCCGCTAAGCGTCTTCTCTATAGATGTATCGTGTGCCTCCTTGGGTATATACATAGTATATACCCAAGGAGGCACACGCATGAGCACGACGACTTTAGTGAGATGGGGCAATGGGCAAGGCATTCGTCTGTCGAAGGAGCTGATGGAACAGGCCGGACTTCACGTGGGTGATTCACTGGAAGTTCAAGCCGAGACCGGCAAAATCACTGTTGTTCCAGCAAAAAAACGGTACATCGATATCCCCGATTACCACGCATTGTTCAAAGGGTACAGTGAATCGGCACCTACCGAAGATGGTTTCGCGAGCCCAGCAGGACGGGAGCTCATGTGATGCGCAATCATCGATATGGAGATGTCGTCTGGGCCGACCTTGATCCATCCTCCGGCCATGAGCAGAACAAACGACGTCCTGTAATCGTGGTGAGTAATGACAACTACAACTTCTACAACAACCTCGTCATGACTGTGCCCATTACCAGCAATCGGGAATATCCACTCCATGTCAACGTGGGCACTATTCCACTTGAAAACGGCGGGCAAATTCACGGTTGGGCAGAAATCGAACAGGCCAAATGTCTTGATCTGGAAACACGTAACGCCGTCAAAGTCGCAACCTTGGACGAAGCAATCATGGAGCGCATCACCGAGATGCTGCTCGGAGGATTACTGCGGCCTTCGATGCGTATAGAACGCATGTACTGACAACCGCACTTACACGAGTGCGGTTGCGCGATTTCAGCCAGCCAACAGACCCAGCTCCTGAAGCTTGTTCTTGATATCCACTGTGGAAGGTTCCACTTGGAAGGAGCCATCGCCATACAGCACCACCGGGATGTGCTGCTGTCCGCTGATGGCCACGGCACGGTCGGCGGCACCGTCTTCTTCCTCGATGTTATGCCAGACGTACTGTGCGCCCAGCTCATCCAGCGTATTCTTCGCCTGACGGCAATCACCGCACCACGTGGCACCGTACACATCGATGGTCATATTGAGCCTTTCCTGATACACCGCACCTTGCTGATGCGGCTACGACGTTCTTGAACATATTCATCATAACGGCAGATGCAATGGCATAGAAAAGGCGGCGTCGATGTGGCACAACCGACGCCGCCTTCCAGGAGCAAGAATAGGCAGAAAAAATCAATATTGGGTTAGGCAAACACCCCCCGAGGTCAATTCTCCGAAGATATCGGAATCGGCATGACGCTCGAGGTAACGAGCGTAGGCGATGTCGAAAGCCTGACCAAGATCTTCGATCAGGTCATTGGCATCCTCGATACCGATGGCAAGACGCACCAGCTCGTCGGTGATGCCGACCTTCAACCGCTCCTCACGGGGCAGTTCGAAGTGGGTCATGCGACAGGGCAATTCCGCGAGCGATTCAACTGCGCCGAGGGAGACGGCCAGATGGAAGATGTGCAGATTGTTGAGCACATCCGCCGGGTCCACGCCAGGCACCACTTCAAAGCTCAGCACACCACCGGCACCCTTCAGTCCCTTGGCGGCGAGTCGCTGGTCGCCGGCCCCTGGCAGGCCCGGATAATGAACGGACTTGACCAGCGGATGCGCGAGCAGGTACCGGGCGATGGCATTCGCGTTTTCCTGCTGCCGGTCCATGCGCAGGGCCAATGTCTGGATGCCGCGGCGCACCGAATCGCATTCAGTGGGCGCCAGCACCCCTCCAAGACGGTTCTGGGCGAAGTACACGCGATTGGACAAATCCTCACCAGAGACGACCACGAGACCGGCGTTGACGTCGGAGTGACCGGCCAGGTACTTGGTGGCGGAGTGGATTACCACATCCGCGCCGAGGGAAAGCGGCTGCTGCAGGTACGGGGTCACGAACGTGTTGTCCACGATGGACAGCGCACCGTAACGGTGGGCTGTTGCGGAAATGGCGCGTACGTCGTTGACCTTGAGTAGCGGATTGGTCAGGGTTTCAAAGTAGACGGCTTGGGCAGGCGCGATGCCGTTCGCGCGGTCGCCCTTGACGGCGGCCTCCAACGCTGCAATGTCCTGGGTATTGACCGATTCGACCACGACGCCCCAACGGGTAAAGAACTCATTGAGCTGCGAATACGACCCACCGTAAATGTTGTCCCCTACAATAATACGGTCGCCGGGCTTGAAAATGCTGAGCACGGCATGAATCGCCGCCAAGCCGGAGGCGAACGCAAAACCACGCGTTCCCTGCTCAAGCTGGGCGATCTGCTGTTCCAGGAAGTCACGTGTGGGATTGCCGCTGCGCGCATAGTCGTAACGGGGCATCGCGTCGACCTTCTCGAAGGCATATGTCGTTGAGTTGTAGATCGGCGGGTTCACGGCTCCGGTGTTGTTGTCTCCAACCGGCAGTCCGTGGACGAGCTGAGTATTGAACCTGGTCATTGCGCACCCCCTTTATGGTGTTCTCTATGGCTGCTGTGCACGAGGCCGTTCCCCGTGCGGCACGTCTACGACGATAACGTATCGGACACTTGAATGGAACGGCGTTGCTATATGGGTTGCTTATGGACCGTTCAAATGCGGTCGCGGCGGTCACGTGGCTACACTGGGAGCCATGAAGATTGCCAAGGCCTTGACCCGTTTGACCGGTCCTGAAACCACCCCGGTGTTCGTGCTGTTGCACGGCTGGGGTTCCAATGAATACGATTTGCCCGATCTGCTGAACTATTGCGGTGCCGGTTCGGCTGATTATGCCAGTTTGCAGGCACCCATCGCCTATGGCATGGGATATACATGGTTCGGTGCGTGGGCGCATGAAGGTGTGCCGGAGGGCGA
>OIXX01000315.1_pt1 | contig 33139 bp, 29 predicted proteins | sample 1588161 | NCBI WGS metagenome assembly OIXX01 (sample SAMN03283274) | human gut metagenome | biome: human-associated habitat; material: feces | host: Homo sapiens | place: Peru | collected 2012
CCGCAAAGACCGGGGACTTCTTGAGAACGGCCAGCGTTGCCTCATCGACATCCATAGTACTCGATAGCTCCTTTTCAGCCGCTCTCCCTGCACGCGGAAAGGCAGCTGGATGGAATGGCGGCATAGCACCCAGCTGCAATGGCCAATTGTTACACACGGCTAACTCCATGCGGGTTGTCATGGCAACATTTTTGGAATTATTCTGGTGAGTGAGGGGCGGTGAGGCTTTTAGCGCAGTGATTGCACGTACTCGGCCAGGTGTGGAGCAGACAGCCAAACCAAGCCGTAGCCGGCAGACTCGACCACGCGCTCCTTGATGAGGCTCGCCCGGTACTTGCTCACCCAGCTGGCGCTGCGATGAGCTCGACTCGCGATTTCAGATACCTTTGCCGGCTGCGGCACCTCTTTTGCGACCGCTTTCACGAACAACTTTTGCGCGGCGGTCAATCCGTCGAAGAGTGGGACGCACACGGCGTCGTCGAACAGCACAAGCGCATCTTTTTTGCCCTGGATGACGTCCGCTTCTTCGATCTCCTTTGAACCACGAACCTCGGCGGCACGCCACATATAGTATCCAACCAGCTGAATCATATAGGGATAACCATCCGATGCCTCGGCGGCCAGCTCTGCGACCTCGAAATCAATGGCAAGCCCCCCTTCGCGCACAACCTCGATATAGGCGCTGCGCACATCCGGATATGCCACAAGGCCCAGATCGTGCTGCACGCTTCTGCGCAGGAACGTGAGCACCCTCTCGTGCAGCAACTCATCCATGAGGGAAGGCAACGCCGCAAAGACGAAGGCGACGCCATGTTTGTCTGAATCGGAAACGTCGCGCATGTCCTCATCGCGAATCACATGCTGGATCGTCGTGGCAAGCGCGACCATATCCGCCATGCTTGCCGCTTGGGCTTCGTCAATGGTAAAGACGATGCCCTTGCCCCGCGGCATCTTCGCAAGCCTTTGATTGACGACCTCGCGCAAGGTCAGCGCGATCTGATCAACGGAGAACGATGCCCCGCCCAAGCTCGCATTCAAGATGCCCGGCACACCGATTGATGGCTGCACGTTGACGCCCCGAAGCTTCATACCCGGACGAACAAGGGCGCTCGCCAGACGATCGCACATGCCCTCAGATGCCGTCTCGGAGATAACTTCCCAGCCAGCGGCCTTCGCCACGCGGCCCAGCTCGGTAAGCATGACCGTCTTGCCGTATCTGCGCTGGCCGGTTATCAGCATGAGTCGACCCGGAGCTCCGGCACCGTTTTCCAGGCCTTCTTTGAAATCGTCGATGATGGACTGCCGTCCGATGAGGATGGGCGGCATCTTGCCCGCCGTCGGCTTAAATGGGTTCGGCATGAAGACCTCCAAACCGAAAGGACAGCAAAGGAGCAGGTCTTTGTCAATTAACACCAAATTGCATCGACTTATACCGACTTATACCGACTTATACTCATTTGTACTAACTTATACCGACTTACACTAACTTATACCGATTTGCACCGCGCCGGGCACGATTGGATATCTTCAGTGCGCTTTTCTCCCTTTCAGGGGTCTTCGCGCGCCCACAAACATCGAAAAGCGCTCGGGGCATGCAGCGACACTGCATCCGACGTCGAAAACGGCGCGCAAAACAAAGGCGGCGGGCCGCTTGGCGCGACTCGCCGCCTCTCGCTGCGTAGCGATTATCCTCGCCCGCGCCGATTACTTGTCCTCGGGCACCTCGTACGTAGGCGCCGGACCCGTGGCATCCTGCTCCACGGTGAACTGACCGTTCGTGTCCACACCGAGCGTGATCTGATCGCCCTCGTGCACCGCACCGTCGATGATGGCGCTGGCCACGGCATCCACGACCTCGCGCTGGATCAGGCGCTTGAGTGGCCGCGCGCCATATACCGGGTCCAGGCCGCCCACCGCGAGCATCTGCTTGGCCGCGGGCGTTATAACGAGCGTCATGCGGTCCTTCTCCAGGCGACGGCGCACGTCGGCGAGCTGGATGTCCACGATCTTCTCGATCTGCGCCATGCCGAGCGGATGGAACACCACGATATCGTCGATACGGTTGAGGAACTCAGGGCGGAAGGTGTGCGCCATGGCGTCGTTGACCTCGTGGCGCATCTTCTCCTCGTCCTTGCCAGCGAACTCCGCGATCGCCTGTGACCCCACGTTGGAGGTCATGATGATGATCGTGTTCTTGAAGCTCACCTGGCGACCCTGGCCATCGGTCAGGCGGCCGTCATCGAGCACCTGCAGCAGCACGTTGAAAACGTCCGGGTGCGCCTTCTCCATCTCGTCCAACAGGATGACGCTGTACGGACGACGGCGCACGGCCTCGGTGAGCTGGCCGCCCTCGTCGTAACCCACGTATCCAGGAGGGGCGCCGATGAGGCGCTGGACGCTGAACTTCTCCATGTACTCGGACATGTCGATGCGCACGAGCGCGCGCTCATCGTCGAACAGGCACTCGGCGAGCGCCTTCGCCAGCTCGGTCTTGCCGACGCCGGTGGGGCCGAGGAAGAAGAAGCTGCCGATGGGCTTGTCCGGGTCCGCGAGACCCGCACGGCTGCGGCGCACGGCCGCGGCCACCGCGGAGACGGCCTCGTCCTGCCCGATGACGCGCTTGTGCAGCTCGCCCTCCAGGTTCTTCAACTTGTCGAGCTCGCCCTGCATCATCTTGGACACAGGCACGCCCGTCCACGCGGAGACGACCTCGGCGATCTCGTCGGAGGTCACCTGCTCGTTCAGGCTCTCGCCGTCCTTCTGCTTCTGCGCCTCGAGCTGGGCCTCGCCGTCCTTGATCTGGGCTTCCAGACCAGGAATGATCGAGTAGCGCAGCTCACCGGCGCGCGCCAGGTCGCCGTCACGCGTCACGCGATCGAGCTCGCTCTTGGCGTCATCGAGCTTGGACTTGAGTTCCTGCACGCGATCGATGGCATTCTTCTGGTTGAGCCAGCCCGCCTTCTGCACGTTGAGCTTCTCCTGCACCTCGGCGATCTCCTGGCGCAGCACCTCCAGACGCTCCTTGGAGGCGTCATCCGTCTCCTTCATGAGCGCCTGCTCCTCGATCTGCATCTGCGTGAGCTGACGCGTGATCTGGTCGATCTCGACCGGCATGGAATCGAGCTCCATACGCAGCCGGCTGGCGGCCTCATCCACCAGGTCGATGGCCTTGTCGGGCAGGAAGCGGTCGGCGATGTAGCGGTCGGAGAGGTCCGCGGCCGCCACGAGCGCGCCATCCGTGATGTGCACGCCGTGGAAGATCTCGTACTTCTCTTTCAGGCCACGCAGGATGGAGATGGTGTCCTCGACGCTCGGCTCACTCACCATGACCGTCTGGAAACGACGGGCCAGCGCTGCGTCCTTCTCGATGTACTTGCGGTACTCGTCCAGCGTGGTTGCACCGATGGCATGCAGGTCGCCACGGGCGAGCGCCGGCTTCAGGATGTTGCCGGCGTCCATGGAGCCCTCGGTGGCACCCGCGCCCACGATGGTGTGCAGCTCATCGATGAACAGGATAACCTTGCCGTTGGCCTTCTCGACTTCCTTCAGCACGGCCTTCAGACGGTCCTCGAACTCACCACGGTACTTGGCGCCGGCCACGAGCGCGGACATGTCCAGCTCGATGAGGTCGCGGTCGCGCAGCGTGCTCGGCACGTCACCGGCCACGATACGCTGCGCGATGCCCTCGACGATGGCCGTCTTGCCCACACCCGGCTCGCCGATGAGCACGGGGTTGTTCTTGGTACGGCGGGAGAGCACCTGTATGGTGCGGCGAATCTCGTCCGTACGGCCGATCACCGGGTCCAGCTTGCCGGCGCGCGCCAAGTCGCAGATGTTGCGCCCGTACTGCTTGAGCGCCTCGAACTGTGTCTTGTCGTCCTCGCTGGTTACGCGGTCATCGCCGCGCAGCTCGGTGTAGGTTTGCTCGATGCGCTCCTTGGTAACGCCCGCGTTGGCAAGGATCTGACCCACCTGGCCCTTGTCCTCGGCAAGCGCCATAAGCAGGTGCTCCGTTACCACGAAGGAGTCCTCCATCTTGGAGGCCTTCTTCTCGGCGCGCTCGAGCACGCGCGTGAGCTCGTTTGAAAGCCCAATCTGCTGGCCCGAGCCGGACACCTTGGGCGCCGCGGCAATGGCCTGCTGCGTAGCCTGCTCCAGCTGGCGCGGGTCGGCGCCGATGCGCTCGATGATCACGGAGATGTTGCGCTCACCGCTCGTAAGCAGCGCCGAGAGCAGGTGGATGGGTTCCACCGCGCCCGCCTGCGCATCTTCCGCAATGCCGATGGCAGCCTGCAGCGCCTGCTTGGATGTCATCGCCAACTTATCAATTCTCATATGCTTCACCTCTCCTGTGGCAACGCGGTCGCCGCGCGGCGCGCGCGCCAACGACCACCCGCCCGGCCGCCCTTTGGGGCAGCCGATCTGTTATCGAATGAGATTGTTGCCCATGTGCTCCCTTTTATACAAAATCTAAGTCTATTTGTATAAGGTTTTCTAAGTCTTTTCACCAGCAATATGTTGCGTTGGGCAAAACGGGCCGGAGAAGGGCGCCCCAAACCGACCATGAGCGCGTTGGAACCGGAGATAAACGCTTAAGTGTAGAGTTTTCTCCCGTCGGGCCGAGTAGCAGCGCAACCCAGCCCGACAAAAGCCCTGGAAACGCGTCGGGCGGACCGGCTTGTACTCCGGTCCGCCCGCAAGAACTCTACACTTAAGCGTTTATCTCCGTACGGCGGCCCGCGCCGTTCCGAACTTACGACGCCTTAATGCTCGAGGCGAGAGTCTGGGTGATGTAATCCTGCGTGATCTTTATCTCGGCGTCGTTCCCGGCGTTCTTGCCGGCAATGCCGCGATCGATCTCCTCGTAGGAATAGCTCATCCCCGTCTGCAGAAGCACCAGTTCCTCGATCTGCTTATCGGTCAGGCCCTTCACCGCGTCGCGCGAGGCCTTTCCGGCAGAAATCTGGGGCAGCAGCTGCGCGTATACCGGACCGCTCACCACAACGCTCGCCCCGTTGCCGAGCGATGCGGTTGCCAACACGGCCGTGCCGCTCGAAGGCGCGGCCGTGCCATCCTTCTGCACGCTCAGCTGGCACACCAACGCGTTCGTGTCCGCCTGGTACACGTAGAGGTCGTTGCCGTTCTGGGCCGTTTGAACACGTCCGTACCACGAGCGCGGCAGGTCGAGGCTGTAGCTGTTCGTGGCCTTATGCAGGTCGTCCGCTTCCTTTTGCAGTTCGGCTTGCTGCTTGGACGCCGCATCCCTGGCGGTGTCTCGGCGCGCCGTGGCGACGTCTCGAAGAATCTGGGCAACGGCATCCGAAGGAGCCCCGCCCTCGGATGCGTACTTGTAGGCGTCCTTGATAGCGCCATCCGTCACGTCTGCGGCAGAGGCGGCAACAAAGTCGAAGGACCCGGCCTTGGTGTAGTCGCTCGTACCGGCGATGACCTTCAGCTGCAACTTGGTATCGGGCACCTGGTAGATCGTACCGTCCACGGCGATAGGCGAGGCAGCCGCGGTGAGGGTGTAGTCGCCGGGCATCAGGCGAATCCCCTGACCCTTCTCGTCCACATAGGCGATCTGATCCACGATGCTGCCGTTCGCATCCTGACCGGAAACCTGCACGGGAATCTTGGAACCCACGGCACCGTACGCCTCGGAACTCGAGGTGGAAAGACCAGCAACATTCACGGCGATGGTGACATCCTGCACGGATGCCGCCGCCTGCTGACTAGCCTGAGCCTCCCGTTGAAGATCGAGCTCGTAGCCACCAAATCCCGCTACGCCCAGCGCCAACACGACGGCCAGGCCGATAGCGAGCTTCTTATGCGGCGACATAGGGTGCCTGCCTGGACGCTGGTTCCGCGGCAGCTGCGAGAGCCGCTGGGGCACCTCGCCCGCTCGCTTCATCATGATGGTCTCGTCCACATGTGGCACGGAGCTATGACCGGGCAGCGGACGCGTGAGCGACGAAGTTTCCGACGAGGACTCGGGAATCAGCGTAGTCTTGCCGGTCGCCGCTTCATCGGCGATGCTCGCGGCGCGCGCGGCCTCCGCAGCGAAGAAGGCATCCTGCGCGGAAAGCTCGCCCTCCAGCTCCGTCGCCATGGCGGCCACACCGGAAAGATCGGAGAGGCTCTCGAGCGCTTCTTCAGCTGCCTCGGACTCGGGAGTCAGGCGGGCAAGCGCGTGCGAGGCGGCTTCCGCGGCGTCGGCAGGGTCGATGGCAGGGGCTTCTGCAGCGGGAACCTGCTCATCTTCGGCGACCGAGTCCTCATCGCCGGCAAGACTCTCCCCGCTCATCTGCCCGGCAGACTCACTCGGTGCCGCATCTTCAGAGACAGTACCGTCTACCTGCTGATTCTCGTCTTGATTGTCTTGGATATCCCGACGCTCCATATGGCAACTCCCTCGTACCGTTCAATGCAGCGCATGACTATACCCATGCGCTGCGGGGCGTGTCGCCACAATCTTTTTTTCCGTTTTCCACGTGCGTCGCCGGTCGGTCGGCGCCTCAGCATGCGGCGCGCAACCTCAGGGCAGGCCGCTCTACAGCGTGTCCACACCGCCGGCGAGCAAGCCGCGGAGCACCTGCTCCGGATCGGTCTTCTCGTCGCGCGGGGCAAGCGCGGTGATGCGCTTCTGCATCCGTAGCTCGTGGAGCTCGTCCTCGGCGCGGCGCAGCTTCTCCTGAAGGGCCGAAATCTCGGCCTCGCGCGCGTCCATGCGCTCTTTCATATCTAAAATGCGCACGACGCCGGCAAGGTTGATTCCTTCGTCGGTCAGTTGGTTGATGAGCTCGAGCCGCTCGATATCGGCCTGCGAGTACAGACGCGTGTTGCCCCCCGAGCGCTTGGGGTTCACCAGGCCCTTGGACTCGTACACGCGCAGCGTCTGCGGGTGCATGCCCGTCAGCTCCGCCGCTACGCTAATCATGTACAGCGGCTTGTTGCGCGCATCCTGCGTCATGTAACTCGCCATCCTTCCCAAAGTGGTACATTGGGACTGTCCCAATGTACCACTTTTCAGGTTCTATACGGTCGCGCGGAAGCGCTCGACCTTCTCGCGGAAGTCGCGCTTGTCGGCGTCGCGCAGGTGCTCCAAGGACGTGCGCTCCTCGTCAGAGAGCGCGGTCGGCACCTTAACGACCACCTTGACCAGCAGCGCACCGGTCTTGCCGCGATGCTTTACATCCGGCGCGCCCATTTCCTTAAAGCGGAACTTCTTGCCCGTCTGGGTACCGGCCGGCACCTTCAGACGCACCGTGGCACCACCCGGCGTAGGCACGTCGACGGAGCAGCCCAGAGCCGCCTCGTAGATGGAGATAGGCAGCTCCATGGTCACGTCCGCGCCCTTGCGCTTGAAGAGCGGGTGCTCCTCCACATGCGTGGTGACCACCAGGTCGCCGCGCTCCCCGCCGTTGATGCCGTACTCGCCGCGACGCTTGTAGCGCAGCTTGCCGCCGTCCACCGCGCCCGCAGGCACGGACACCGCGATAGCCTGCTGCTCGCCGGTTGAGGGAATCCGGTACGTCACCTTGTGCGTGACGCCGCGGAACGCGTCCTCGGCGGACACATCCACGGTGAGCGACAGGTCGTCGCCACGGCGCGAGCGCTGGCGGCCACCCGCGGCGCCCCCACCAAAAGGCGAGCTGAAGCCCTGGCCCCAATCGTTGGTGAACGCACCGTTGCCACTGAACATGCTGTTCAAAATGTCGCCGATATTCACGCCCGCGGCGCCGCCAGCATACGCGCCGCCTGCGGCTCCCTGGCCGGGAATACCGCCGTACATCAGCAGCTGGTCGTACTCGCGGCGCTTGTCCGGGTTGGACAGCGTCTCGTACGCCTCGCTGATCTCCTTGAACTTGTTCTCGTCGCCGCCGTTGTCCGGATGGTACTTCACCGCGAGCTTGCGGAACGCCTTCTTGATCTCGTCCTCGGAGGCGTTCTTCTGGACACCGAGAACATCGTAGAAGTTCCTGTTAGAAGCCATCGAATACCTCCCTTTCTCCTCTTACTTTTATATCGTTTCACAGGGAGGACAAGTGCCCTCGCACGTGCAACACAGGGCCGGTCGGCCACACCTGAAGCGACACTCCGCAGCGAACCGAGCAAACGCCTTCGACGTTTGCCAGCCTCGCGAGGACTGAGCGCAAGGTGTGGCCGACCGGCCCTGCGGATCGTTGCTATTCCTCGGCGGTGTCGCCCTTGGGCTCCTCCGCGGGGCGCTTCTCCCCACCGTACGTGACGGTCACCATCGCGGGGCGCAGCACCTTACCGGCCATGCGATACCCCTTCTGGTACACGTCGTTTACCGTCTCGTCGTACTGTGCGGCATCTTCCACGCGACCCACCGCCTGGTGGATATTGGGATCGAACGCCTCGCCCGCCGGGTCGATGGCCTCCACGCCCTCGTGCTCGAAGACGCTCATCAGCTTGGCGCGCACGGCATCCACGCCGTCCACGAACTGCCGGGATGCATCGTCAAGCTGCTGCGTGCGGGCATGCTCGATGGCGCGCTCCATGTCATCCACCACCGGCAACAAGCTGCCGATGAGCTTCTCGGTCGCGCGGTCGCGCTCCTCCAAGCGCTCCTTGGCGGTACGACGACGATAGTTCTCCCAGTCGGCCTGAAGACGGTTCACGCGATCGGCGGCCTCGTGCGCCTTGTCCTCGGAAGCCTTCTTGGCCTCCTCGGCATCCTTCACCTGATTGCGCAGCTCGGCAAGCTCGTCGCGCGCGGCCTCGTACTTGAGCTTGAAATCGTCGTTGGCAGCCTGCTCGCCGGCGGCAATGGCCGCAGCGACCATCTCTTCCTCGCTGGGCTCCACGGTGTCCGCGCCCTCGACGTCCGCATCCTGGACCTTGGCCTCGTTGGCGTCCTCTACGGGGATCTTCACATCCTTCTCCTCAGAGTCAGCGGAGGCGGCGTCCTCGCGGGCCGCCTCCGTGCGAGCATTCCATGCGGACATGATTACTGCTGGTCCTTATCGTCGTCCACGACCTCGTAGTCGGCGTCGACCACGTCATCGTCGGCGTTACCGCTGCCGGCGGGCGCGTCGCCGCTCGCAGAAGCCTGCTGGGCGTCGGCGTACACCATCTGCGCCAGCTTGTAGGCAACTTCCTGCAGCTTCTCGCCGGCCTGCTTGATGGCATCCACGTCGGAGCCCTCGAGCACCTTCTTGGCGTCGGCGATGGCAGCCTCAGCCTCGGACTTCACGTCGGCAGGAACCTTGTCACCCAGGTCCTTCAGCGTCTGCTCGGTGCTATAGCACAGGGAGTCGGTCTGGTTGCGGGCCTCGACCTCCTCCTTCTGGCGCTTGTCCTCCTCGGCATGGGACTCGGCGTCCTTGACCATGCGGTCGACTTCCTCGTCGGACAGCGCCGTGGAGCCGCTGATGGTGATGGACTGCTCCTTGCCGGTGCCCTTGTCCTTAGCGGAAACCTTCACGATGCCGTTGGCGTCGATGTCGAACGTGACCTCGATCTGAGGCACGCCGCGGCGCGCCGCCGGGATGCCGGTGAGCTGGAACTTACCGAGCGACTTGTTATCGCGCGCCAGCTCGCGCTCGCCCTGCAGCACGTTGATCTCGACGGACGTCTGGTTGTCGGCGGCCGTGGAGTACACCTCGGTCTTGGAGGTCGGGATCGTGGTGTTGCGGTCGATCATCTTGGTCATGATGCCGCCCATGGTCTCGACACCGAGGGACAGCGGGGTGACGTCGAGCAGCAGGATGCCCTCGACGTCGCCGGTGAGCACGCCGCCCTGAACGGCGGCACCGTCGGCCACGACCTCGTCCGGGTTCACGGACATGTTGGGCTGCTTGCCGGTCATCTGCTTCACGAGCTCCTGCACGGCCGGCATACGCGTGGAGCCGCCGACCAGAATGACCTCGTTGACATCGGAGAGCTTCACCTTGGCGTCGTTCAGCGCCTTGGTCACCGGGGCCTTGCAGCGCTCGAGCAGGTCGTGCGTGATCTTCTCGAACTCAGCGCGGGTCAGCGTGTAGTTGAGGTGCTTGGGGCCGGTGGCGTCGGCGGTGATGAAGGGCAGGTTGATGTCGGCCTGCTGGGCAGCGGAGAGCTCCTTCTTGGCGTTCTCGGCAGCCTCCTTCAGGCGCTGCAGAGCCATGGGGTCCTTACGAAGATCGATGCCGTTGTCCTGCTGGAACTTATCGGCCATCCAGTCGATGACGCGCTGGTCCCAGTCATCGCCGCCCAGGTGGTTGTCGCCGTTGGTGGCGAGAACCTCAAACACGCCGTCGGCAAGGTCGAGCAGCGAGACGTCGAAGGTGCCGCCGCCCAGGTCGAACACGAGGACCTTCTGCTCCTGGGTCTTCTTGTCCAGACCGTAGGCCAGGGCGGAGGCGGTCGGCTCGTTCACGATACGCTTGACGTTCAGGCCGGCGATACGGCCAGCGTCCTTGGTGGCCTGACGCTGGGCATCGTTGAAGTAGGCGGGCACGGTGATGACGGCGTCGGTGATGGTCTCGCCGAGGTACTTCTCAGCGTCGGCCTTCATCTTGGACAGCACCATGGCGCTAATCTGCTCGGGCGTGTACTCCTTGCCCTCGATGACCACGACGCAACGGCCGTTGGAGCCTTCCTTGACCTCGTACGGTACGGTCTTCAGCTCGTCCTGGACCTCGGAAAACTTGCGGCCCATGAAGCGCTTGATGGAGAACACGGTGTTCTTGGGGTTGGTAACGGCCTGGTTCTTAGCAGCCTTGCCGACGATGCGATCGCCATCGGCACGGAAGCCCACGACGGACGGCGTGGTGCGGTCGCCCTCGGCGTTCACGATCGTGGTAGGAGAGCCGCCCTCCAGGACAGCCATGGCGGAGTTAGTGGTACCGAGGTCGATTCCGAGAATCTTGCTCATGTTGACATCCTTTCCCTAAGGACTCGATTTCTTTTTCAAGGCACAGTGTATCCCCTCACACCGAGCGCTATACAAAATCTAAGTCAATCCATATAAGATTTTTTGTTCTCCATAATGTAAAAGTGGTACACAGGGACAGTCCCCGTGTACCACTCATACGGAATCCTTATGGAACGTGGCGCGACAAGGCGGCTCCGATGCGCCGCCGCGCGATTAGTCGACGGCTTCGGCGAGCTTCTCGGCGCGATCGGCAGCGGCCAGGGCATCGATGACGGTGCCCAGCTGATCGCCCAGCAGCACGCCGTTGTAGGTGCTGTTGAAGCCGATGCGGTGGTCCGTCACGCGGTCCTGCGGCTGGTTGTACGTGCGGATCTTCTCCGAGCGGTTGCCGTGGCCGATCTGGCTCTGGCGCTCGGCGCCCAGCTCGGCCTGCTGGCGCTCGAGCTCCATCTCGTACAGGCGGGCGCGCAGCATCTGCATGCAGACCTCGCGGTTCTGGATCTGGCTGCGCTGCTCCTGGCTCTGCACCACGGTGTTGGTGGGCAGGTGGGTGATGCGCACGGCGGAATACGTGGTGTTCACGCACTGGCCGCCAGGACCGCTCGCGCAGTAGGTGTCGATGCGCAGATCGGACTGGTTGATATGGATGTCGATGTCCTCGGCCTCGGGCAGCACGGCCACCGTGGCCGTGGAGGTCTGGATACGGCCCTGGCTCTCGGTCTTGGGAACGCGCTGCACGCGGTGCACGCCGCTCTCGTACTTCATGACGGAGTAAACCTTGTCGCCCTCCACCTTGAACTCGATGGACTTGAAGCCGCCGGCCTCCGAGGGGCTGGCGTCGAGGACCGTCGTCTTCCAGCCCTTGGACTCGCAGAAGCGCTGGTACATCTTGTAGAGGTCACCCGCGAAGATGGCCGCCTCGTCGCCACCGGCGGCGGAGCGAATCTCCACGATAGTGTTCTTCTCGTCGTTCGGGTCGCCGGGGATGAGCATGAATTTGATGTCCTCTTCCAGCTGGGGAAGCTTGGACTCGTTCTCGGCGATATCGGCCTGCAACATCTCCTTCTCGTCCGGGTCGGAGGTCTCGTGCTGCATCTCCTTGGCGGCCTCGATATCGTCCAGCGCCTCGAGGTACTCACGGGCAGCGCCCACCAGGTCGGCCTGGTGCGCATGCTCCTTGGCAAGGCGCATGTACTCCTTCTGGTCTGCGACCACGGAGGGATCGGAGAGCTTACGCTCCAGCTCGGCGTAGGCGGCGATGAGTTTCTCTAGTTTGTCGCGCATGATGCGGCTCCTTGTACGATGCGATGACGGATGGGTATGCGGAAGGGCTGGCAAAGGGAAACCTCCCCTGCCAGGCACAGCTAGAGCATGTCCGTCCTCTGGTACATGGGCCCTCCCGAGCGTCGATTCAACCGCTCTATGATACCCCGCGCGCAGCTCAAGCCGCCACGTGCACGAAATCCCTCAAAACCGGAGAGGCACAGCGGGCAGCGCGCCCAGCAGCTGGCAGCACCCCCGGCGGCGGACGAACCCTTCATCTCAGACATGATTCCCCTCCCCTGGTTCGAGCTCGGCAGGGCGATTGCCTCAACATCCAGGCGACGGGCCAAAAAACCCAGTAGATGAGCAAACCCTGCACCATCATCGGCGCACCGCGCACCACGGTGCTGTACACCTTGGCGAAGCCGGTGCCCACGGCCTTGACGAACTTGACGGCGTCGCTGTCGCCGCAACCGAAGGTCTGGATGCGCAGGAACACCACGAGGAGCGCCAGCACGAAGGCGATCACGGTGCCGAGCGCGGCGAACGGCAACGTCAGGCGGCGCCCCGAAGCCCTGCCCCGAGGCGCCACCCCCTGCCGCACGCAAGCTGGCGGAAACGTTGTCGCTGCTACAGCACGGTGATGGAGAAGTTCCGCTCGTCCACCGCACCCGGCTCCAGGACGATGATTCCGTCGCGATGCTCCAGCACGTCATCCTCATCTGTGTAGCCGGCATGACCCGTCCACGGCTCAATCGCCACAAACGGCGCATCGGGCTGCGCGGACCAGATGCCCACGAAGTCAAAGCCGGGGAAATCCAGGCGCACGCCGCGACCGGAGTTCTTCCCCACCATGGTGATGGTGCGCTCGGGAACATCCTCGAGCGTCACGGTGTCGAAGTCGAAGCAGCTGCGCGTGAGGGGCATCGCGTCCGCGTCCTCGACGACCGGGAAGGTGTCGTCGCGCAGGGCGAGTCCCTGGGCGTTGATCTTGGGCGAGCGATACGTCCACGTGCGGGCGAAGCGAAGCTCGTAGTCCTCGAAGGCGTCGTCGCCCGCCGCGCCGGGCACGGGCACGTTGAACGCGGGATGGCCACCAACCGAGAAGGGCATGGGCTGGGTGCCGGTATTCTCCACGCGGAAGGTCTGGGTGAGAGTGGCCGGTCCGGTCACGGCATAGGTGAGCTGCAGCTTGAAGGGGTACGGGTAGACCGCGCGGGTCTCGGCGGAATCGACCAGCTCGAAGGTGACGGAGGAGCCATCTTCCGCCACGGCCTCGATGGCGAACTCATGATCACGCGCGAAACCGTGCTTGCCCAGGCGGCAGGGGCCGGCCACCGACTGCTGCACCGCGTGCGGCGGAAAGCCGACCGCCGGGAACAGCACGGGCGAGGTCTTGGTCCACCACCGCGGGTCGCGCTGCCACAGATACTCGTTGCCGTCGAGCACCAGGCTCATGAGCTGGGCGCCGTGGGACTCAATCTGGGCGGAAAGGCCACCCTGGGAAATCTCGGTGATCGTGGACATGGGCGGGTCCTTTCAACGCGCGCTGCGGAACTACAGGTCCATCCATTCTAGGACAAGCGGCAGGCGTCAACGGCGAGCGGATGCGCCCGTTCCCGTTTGTCAGGAGGCAAGGGCATCGGCCTCGTAGGGCAGCACGGGCGCCAGGTAGCCGCGCTCGGCCAGGGCCGCCTCGATCTCGTCGAGCTGTTCCACCGTGTCGGCCGCCACGCGATGGAAGTGGTAGCCGCTCGTGACCGTCATCAGCGGCACGCTCTTACCCGAGTGGATGTCCTCCAGGTAGCGGGCCACGTCGCGACGGTTCCGGATATCCAGATCGGCCGTGATCTTGCCGTAGACGCGATGGTTCACCATGACGTTCATGACGATACCGCCGCGATCAACCACCAGATCGAGCTCGTCTTCCAGCTGGTCCACCGTGTGCCGCACCTTGAAGAGGCGCGTGGGCATCTGCGCGTTCGCGCCCTCCTGCAGCACGTAGCCGCGCGCCGTGGCGATGACGTCGTGGCCGTTGGCGCGGAGCAGCGCGATGTCCTGTACGATCACCTGGCGGGACACGCCGGTCGCCCGAGCGAGCGCGCTGCCCGAGAGGGGCTTCGCCGCGCCCCTGAGCTCAGCCAAGATCACGCCGCGGCGCTCGTCACCCGTCATGTCACCCGCCTTCCTCGCCATGGTTCTCGCACCCCGTCCCGTCCGCAGGCTACCGGTCCGCCGAATCGGTCAGCCGCAGATGCTTGAGGGAAAGGTCAAGGATACCAGCCGAATGCGTGAGGGCGCCGGACGAGATAAAGTCCACCCCGAGGTCGGCAAGCGCCCGGACGTTGCCCTCGTCCACGTTACCCGAGGCCTCCGTCTTGGCACGGCCGTCCACGAGCTCCACCGCAGCGGCCATGGCCGCGTGGTCCATGTTATCGAGCATGACAATATCCGCGCCCGCCGCCACGGCCTCGCGCACCTGGTCCAGGCTCTCGCACTCCACCTCCACGGTGGCGGTGAAACTCGCATGCGCCCGTGCCGCCCGCACGGCCGCCGTGATGCCACCTGCGGCGTCGATGTGGTTGTCCTTCAACATGACCGCCGTGGACAGGTTGTAGCGATGGTTGGAACCGCCGCCCACGCGCACAGCCTCCTTCTCGAAGACGCGCATGTTCGGGCACGTCTTGCGCGTGTCCACGAGCTGGGTGCGCGTACCCGCGAGCGCACGTGCCATGCGACGCGTGAGCGTGGCGATACCGCTCATGCGCTGCAGGTAGTTGAGCGCCACCCGTTCGCCGGAGAGCAGCACGCGGGCGTCGCCGGCAACGTGGGCGAGCACCTGGCCGGGGGCCACCTCGTCGCCGTCTTTCACCAGACGCTCGACGCGCGTGGCGGGATCGAGCAGCTGGAAGGTGCGCTCGAAGACGTCGAGCCCCGCAATGACGCCCGCCGCCTTGGCGATGAGCTCAACCGTCGCAGGAGTCGGCTCGGGGCAGACCGAGACGGTAGAAACGTCCTCGTAGGTGATATCCTCGCGCAGCGCCGACCGAATCAGGTCGTCCGCCACGAGCTTCATGGTAATGGGATCCATAACCTCTCCTTTCGCGCGCTCCGGCCGGATGGGCAAGGTAGGCGCACCTGGCAGCAGACCCGCACCGTGCGCCCCGTGTCCCGCAGAGCGACGCACCTCAGCCGGCAAGGCGATCGATGGCGGCAGCCGGCACCCCCGTGGAACGGTGTCGGCCATCGAGCGCGGGCTCGCCCACCGTCTCCACGGCGAGCGGGGCGCCGCATGCGATGAGCGCCGCCGCGCGCCTCGCCCACACCAGGCTCTCGAGCAGGCTGTTCGATGCCAGGCGGTTCTTGCCGTGCACGCCGTTGCACGCCGTCTCGCCCACGGCGAAGAGCCCCGGCATGCTCGTGCACCCGTTGGCGTCCACGCGCACCCCGCCCATAAAGTAGTGCTGCGTGGGCACCACGGGAATCGGCTCCTCAAGAATATCGCGTCCCACCTGCTCGATGCACGTCTGCCGGATGGTGCCGAAGTGCTCGCGTACCACGTCGCGCGGCACCGGGCTGAAGTCCAGCCACTCAAAGGCGGACCCGTCCGCGCGCATCTGCTCGCGGACGGCGGCGGCCACCACATCGCGCGGCTGCAGCTCATCGGTAAAGCGCTCGCCTGCCTGGTTCAGCAGAACCGCGCCCTCGCCACGGCAGCTCTCGGAGATGAGGAAGGTGCGACCGGGCTGCTCGCTGTAGAGGCCCGTGGGGTGGATCTGCACGTAGTCGAGGTTCTCCTGCTCAATGCCGTATTTGGCCGCCAGCACGCAGGCATCGCCCGTGAGCTGCGGATAGTTGGTCGAGTGGTCGTATACGCCGCCGATGCCGCCCGTGGCGAGCACCGTGTGCGCCGCGTTGATCTCCACCGGCGCGCCCGACCCCGCGCGGCCGATTTCGCTCGACGTGGAGGTCGAGGCTTCCTCGGCCACCGGCACGGCGCGCACGCCCGCGCACGCACCGTCATCGACCAGCAGATCGACCATGGCCACGTGCTCCATGATCTGCACGTTGTCCAAACGGCGCACGGCGGCGAGCAGCGTGGTGGTGATCTCGTGACCCGTCACGTCCGCATGGAAGCAGATGCGCGGACGCGAATGGGCGCCCTCGCGCGTGAACGCCAGGCTCCCGTCCGGCTCGCGCTCGAAATCGGCGCCGAGCGCCACCAGGTCGTTGATGACCGAGCGGCTCGAGCGGATCATGATTTCCACGCTCTCCGAGCGGTTCTCGCCGTGGCCCGCGCGCATGGTGTCCGCAAAGAAGGCCGTGTAGTCGTCCGCCTCGGGCAGCACGCATATGCCGCCCTGCGCGAGCATGGAGTCGCACTCCTCCACCGCGCCCTTAGAGAGCATGACGACGCGCGTGGTCTCGGGCAGGTTGAGCGCCGTGTACAAGCCGCCCACGCCGCAACCGACGATTACGACGTCGCAGGTCATCTGGTCCGGAAGCTCCCTATTCAGTGCCATGGCAATCCCTCTCGACCGAGCGCGCCGCGTACGCGAGCATGCGGTCGAGCGCGCGCTGGGCCCGCTCCGCCGCCGACTCGTCCACCGCGATGCGGACCTCGCCCGCGCCCGTCTCCAGGCAGCGCACGAGCTTCTCCATCGTCACCATATCCATGTTGATGCAGGTAGGCTGGGGTGCTGGAAAGTAGAAGCGCTTGCCCTGGCCGGCGCAGCGGCGCTCGAGCTCGTGCAGCACGCCTCGCACGGTGACGATGATGAACTCACGCGCCTCGCTCTGCTCCGCGTAGGCGATGATCCCCGCCGTGGAGCCGATGTAATCCGCTTCGGCGAGCACGTCCGCGGTGCATTCCGGGTGCGCGAGGACGAGCGCATCGGGATGCTCCTCCTCGGAATCCACCACCTGCGCCGCCGAGATCACCTGGTGGCGCGGGCAGTACCCCTTGTTGAGGATCACGTGCTTCTGCGGCAACTGCTCCGCCACGTAGCGGCCCAGGTTCTGATCGGGGATGAACAACAGGTTGTGCTGCGGCAGCTCCGCGCAGATCTTGACGGCGTTGGACGAGGTCACGCACACATCCGACCAGCTCTTGATCTCTATGGTGGAGTTCACGTAGCAGACCACCGCGAGGTCTTCCCCATACCGGGCGCGCGCGTCGTCCACGGTGCGCTTCTGCACCATATGGGCCATGGGGCAGTCCGCCGCGGGCTCGGGCAGCAGCACCGTCTTCTCCGGATTCAGTAGCTTGGCGCTCTCGCCCATGAACTCCACGCCGCAGAGCACGATGGTGCGCTGTGGCAGGGTCTTGGCGAGTTTTGCCAGGTAGAACGAGTCGCCCACGTAATCCGCCACAGCCTGGACCTCGGGCGCCACGTAGTAGTGGGCGAGCACCACCGCATCGCGCGCTTCCTTGAGCTCCTGCATCCGCGCCCGCAACGCGTCCTCGCGCGCTTCGGCGTCCACCCTCTCCTCGTCGGCCATCCGCGGCCTCCCGTCCCCGTGACTGAACTTCGGGCGTGGATTATGACACGTTGCTTTACAGGTGACAAGACAGCTTATGGAGAAGCGCAGACCAGGCGCGCAACCGGGCGCATGTTCTAGTACGGAGCGCCCAGCGGTGTCAGCTGCTTGAGGTACGCCCAGGCAACCTGCTTTTTATGCGCATCGGCAAGCGCCGCCTCAAAGCCATCCAGCGCGAGCACGCGCCGGCCCAGCACCGGAACCACGAGCCCCGGCTGCAGCATGGCGGCGTTGAAATCCTCCACCTGCACGAGGGCATCGGCGTACGCCTCGCGCATGGCATCGGCCGCCGCGTCGTCCAAGAGCACCACGGCCTCCGGGTCGAGTGCCTCAACGGCCTCACGGAAAAGCGACGTGGGGAGCGGCTCGCCCGCCGGAACGGCGTCGGGCGCCACGGTTGCCTCGGGCGTGGCGGCGTCGGCATCAGGCGCGCTGCTAGCAGCCCCGTCTGCGCAGGCGGCGAGCGCGCAGAAATCCTCCGGGGCCCAGCCGATGGCCTGGAGCGCGGCGCGCAGGGCCTCGCCGTCCGCGCCGCCCAGCAGCTCGCCGCCCGCGCGCTCGGTCTCGCCCATCCGGCCCTTCACCGCCAGGATGGGCGAGTAGCCGTTACCCGCCATCCACACGCCCCGGGCTTCCAGCGCGCGCAGCTCCTGCTCCACCTGCGCCGCGATCGCCTCTCGATACGCCGAATCCGATACCGCCATGGATGCCTCCGTCTCCCAGCCGTGCAGACCATTGTACCCGCAGTTGTCCGCTATGCCGTTTACCAGTAACTTCACCATTTACCAACGAATCGGAGACGATGTGCTAGAGCACGGCGCGCCGGGGTATAACGCAAGGGATCGCAATCCGGCCCGCAGATGCGAGCCGATCTACGAACAAGACCCTTTCTTTGGAGGATGCTATGGCTGAGATTACCGAGGTCACTCCCGATACGTTTAACGCCCTGCTTTCCGAGCCGATTCCCGTGCTGGTGGACTTCTGGGCCCCGTGGTGCGGTCCGTGCCGCTCGCTCAGCCCCATCGTGGACGAGCTGGCCGACGACCTCGCAGGCCGCGTGAAGGTTGCCAAGTGCAACGTGGACGAGAACCAGGACCTCGCCATGAAGTTCGGCGTGATGTCCATCCCGACGCTCGTGCTGCTCAAAGGCGGCAAGGAGGTCCATCGCGTGGTGGGCGCCATGCCCAAGGCGCGCCTGGCGGCCGAAATCGAGCCCAAGCTGTAAGAGCTCCGCGTATTCCAGCTGCAAGGCAACGCGAACGGCAGCGACTCGACGTTCGCCCCGAACAGCTTCCCTTTTCCCTTGGGCGCCTCGCTAGTCGGGGCGCCCTTCCTTTTGCGTGGTCGCTGCCACGGACCGGCAGCCTCGACCCGTTGGCGGCCGCAAACCGACGACGCCCGTCGGCGAGTCATTCGGGCTATACTGCTTGCAAACCACGACCAGGGAGGTTCTCATGCACGACGTCGGAATGAACATGGGCCAGCTCGAGATGAGCGTCCGCCAGATTGACGACACCATCCAGATGGCGCACGAGTGGAGCCACCTGCTGCTGCACGCCACCGAAAACTTCGATATGGAGCGGATCGGCAGCCAGCTGGAGGCCTGCATGAAAGCGCTGGACGAGGCACACGCTGCGCTGGACGGCTACGCCGAGGCCATCGAGGCCGACCACAACTCCGTCGGCTCCGTCAAGCTGGTCTAGCCATGCACGTACACGGCCATGAAGGGGACGGGGCCGCCGCACCGGCTGAAAACCACCCGAATCTTGCCAACGCCAAAGCAGAGCCCTCGGACACCGCTGCCGATGAGCTCGTGCGCTTCTCCGTCGCGGTGCCCGAGGGCCTGCTGCGGGCGTTCGACGCCCAGACGGCGCGGCGCGGCGACACGGTCAACCGCTCCGAGGCCCTGCGCGACCTGATGCGCGCCTCGCTCGTCGCGGACGAGCAGCGCACGCCGGATGTGCAGGTCATCGGCTCGCTCACCATGATCTACGACCACCACACCGGCGACCTCACGCGGCGGCTGGACGAGATTCAGCACGACTACACCGCCGAGATCGTCTCCACCATGCACGTGCATCTGGACCACCACAACTGCCTGGAGATCCTGGCCTTAAAGGGCCAGGGGGCGCGCGTGTACGAGCTGGCCGACAAGCTGCTCGGCCTGCGCGGCGTAGCGCACGGCGAGCTGACCTGCGCCGCAACGGGGAAGAGCCTGGGCCGGTAGCGTACAGGCCATGCGGGGTGCACGGATTCACATAACCGGCGTGGTACAGGGCGTGGGCATGCGGCCCTTCGTGTACCGCGAAGCCGTGGCGCGCGGGATTTCCGGCTGGGTGCTCAACGCCGGGGACGGCGTGCACGTGGAGGCGTGGGCGGCGAACGCGGCGGCGCTCGATGCGTTCGTCGGCGCCCTCTCCGCGAACGCGCCCGCCGCAGCCAAGGTGGAGAACGTGTCCGTGACCCCGCTGGGAGGCGAGGGCCCACGGGCGCAGGATGGCCACGACCGACCGAGCGGGTTCCGCATCGTAGCGTCCGAGGACCAGACCGCGCACACGACCCTCGTCTCGCCCGACATCGCCACCTGCCCGGATTGCGTGCGCGAGCTGTTCGACCCCACCGACCGGCGCTTCCACTACCCTTTCATCAACTGCACCAACTGCGGGCCGCGCTTTACCATCATCCGCGACCTGCCCTATGACCGGCCCAAGACGTCCATGGCGGCGTTCCCCATGTGCCCCCGCTGCGCGCGCGAGTACGCCGACCCGGCCGACCGGCGCTTCCATGCGCAACCCGACGCCTGCTTTACGTGCGGCCCGCACCTCACGTGGCGCGAGGAGGCATCTACGGGCAGTGGGGACGAACCGCGGGTTCCCGCGGTAGGTGCCACGTGCGAGGAGAGCGACGCAATCATCGGACGGTGCGCGCACCTGCTTGCCGCAGGTAGCATCGTTGCCATCAAGGGTCTGGGTGGGTTCCACCTTGCGTGCGACGCGGGCAACGATGCCGCCGTGCGCGAGCTGCGCCGTCGCAAGCGGCGGAGCAACAAGCCGCTCGCCGTGATGATGCGAACGCTGGACGAGGTTCGCGGCGTCTGCGAGGTTGACGACGCGGAAGCCGCCCTGCTCACGGGGTCCGTGCGACCCATCGTGCTGCTTCGGCGACGTGTACAGACGGGTTCGGAGCCGACGGGTGATGGTCCGGAACCGATGCTCGCCGAAGCCGTTGCTTGGAACCTTCCCGAACTCGGCGTCATGCTGCCGTATACCCCGCTACAGCACCTCCTGCTCGCCGCCTGCGAGGAGCGGGGCGTGCACGCGCTCGTGATGACGAGCGGCAACCTCTCCGAGGAACCCATCGAGGTGGATGACGAGCTGGCCTGGGAGCACCTGGTTGCGAGCGGTATCGCCGATGCGCTGCTCGGAAACGACCGTGCCATCCTCTCGCGCTACGACGACTCCGTGGTACGCATAGTCGCGGGAGAGCCTCTGCCCGTGCGACGCGCGCGCGGTTTTGCGCCGATGCCGCTCTCGCTGCCCGCCCGCCCCGCACGTACCGGTAGCGATCCCTTCGTGCCGGGCGCCGCGCCCGTGGTGCTCGCCTGCGGCTCGGAGCAGAAAGCGACCATCGCCCTCACGCGCGAGGTGGATGACGGCAAGGCCCAGTGCTTTCTCTCCCAGCACATCGGCGACGTCGAGAACGGCGAGACCTTCTCCGCTTGGACTGAGGCCCGCGCGCGCCTTCAGTCGCTCTTCGACCTCACGCCCACCGCGCTCGCCTGCGACCTGCATCCCAGCTATCTGCCCAGCCAATGGGCGCGCGAACAGGCGCGCAAGCAGGGTCTGCCACTCATTGAAGTGCAGCACCACCATGCGCACATCGCCTCCGTGCTTGCGGAACACAACGAACCGGGCCCCGTGGTGGGTATCGCACTCGACGGCACGGGGGCCGGTACGGATGGCACGGTATGGGGCGGCGAGATCCTCGTGGCCGATCTAGCCGGCTTTGAGCGCATCGCCCACCTTGCAACTTGGCGTCTCCCCGGCGGCGCGGCCTCTGTGCGCGATGCCCGGCGCAACGCATATGCGCTGCTCATGGCTCACGGGCCGCTCGACCATGCCGGGGCGGCGAGCCTCCTTGAACGCATGGATGAGCCCACGCGCAAGGTGACCGCCACCATGGTAGAGCGTGGTATCAACAGCCCCCTCACCAGTAGCATGGGGCGCTTTCTCGATGCGTTGGCCGCCCTGCTCGGCATCCGCGACCAGGCAACCTATGAGGGAGAACCCGCCATCCAGCTCGAAGCTGCGGCGTGGCGGGCGGCAATCCGCTCGCAAGCCGCGGGAATCACCCTGCCGCTGCGAGGCGGGGTCCTGAATCCAGCTCCGCTCCTCCGCGCCGTATTGGACGGCATCGCCGCCGGCGCAGATCCGAACCTCCTGGCTTGGCAGGCACACGATGCCGTGGCGACAGGCTTTGCCGATGCCGCCGTCAACATCGCCCGCGAACGCCGACTCGATACCGTTGCGCTCTCCGGCGGCTGCTTTATGAACCGTTTGCTGCTCTGCCGCATGTGGAGGCTCCTGGAACAGCGGGGCCTCAGGGTGCTCGTTCCCCACACGGTGCCCGTCAACGACGGGTGCATCGCCTACGGCCAGGCCGCCGTGGCGCGAGCGCGCGGCATATAGGAAAAGTCGGCCCTATTTTATTGGTTTGTCACGCACCCGCTGAAAGCGAGCCGATACTTTATCGGTTCTCGGCGGGTCCGACCAGTAGAAGCGAAAGCGCCATCCTCTCAACTTGGTCTTTCTACCCCTCACCCAGACTCCTTACGAGCGCGGTCCCCTCAAAACAGATAAAGTATCGGCCTGCTTTTTCACGGCTGCCTCAAAACCGATAAAGTATCGCCTACTTTTCCGGCAATGCCTCGCATTCGGCAAGCAAGGGAATGCTCGGTGCCGCACCAGGTCGGCTCACAGTGATGGCCGAGGCCGTCGCCGCCAGGCGCATAGCCGTTTCAGGGGCATCCCCGCGCTCAAGTGCCGTCAGCAGGTAACCCGTAAAGGTGTCTCCCGCCGCCGTGGTATCCACCACCTCGTGCGAGAGCGCCGGTTGCCGAACGACCACCGCGCCATCCCGTATGAGCATGGAGCCTTCACCGCCGAGCGTGAGCGCGATCGTCGTCTGAGGAAAGCAAGAGCCCAGAGCCTGGGCAACATCGGCCCACGTGCCGCCGCTCGGCATATCCGGTCCCAGCAGCTGAGCCGCCTCGACCTCGTTGACCAGCAGGTAGTCCACCCGTTCCAGCAGATCAACGGGTACGGCTTCATCCATGGGCGACGGATTGACCGCCACCCTCAGCCCCCGCTTGAGCGCACCCTCGATGATCTCGCCCGGCAGGTTGATCTCGTTCTGCAGCACCACCAAATCGCCGGGACGGCACGCGTCCAAAACCTCGCGTACATATGCAGGCGTCATGCGCCGGTTCGCTCCGCCGTAGAGCAGGATGCAGTTATCGCCCGCGGCGTCGTTTTGAATCACGGCGACGCCCGTCCGCTCGTCCGGCAACACGCGCACGCGCGTCACGTCAACGCCCGCGGCTACCAGCTCGTCCAGCAGAAATTGCCCATCGGTACCCACCATACCGGCAAAGCCAACCTCCGCCCCAGCGTGCGCGAAGGCGATGGCCTGGTTCAGGCCCTTGCCTCCCGAGCGCCGCGTCACCGCCGTGGCCGCAAGCGTCTCGCCGCGCACCACCATATGCGGCACGGTATACGTCTCGTCTATGTTCGCGGATCCAAACACCAGCACGCTCATGATGCTCCTCCCCTACAGCCGGGCCAGCTGGCCTAGCAGCGCCTCTTGGAACCCAGCCATATCCACGTCGTTCAACCGTAGCACGTCGCCACCCGGCACCACGCGCGTCTCGCCCCGCCGCCCGTCGCCGCAATCCACCTCGATGTCACAGGTCACACCGCTAAAGAGCTCGGGATTCGTGAGGTACAGGATGGTCGCGGCGTCGTGAATGACGCAGACGCCATACCGCCACTCCACGTCCACCGGCGTGTAGAACGACAGCATCCGTCCCAGCATCGCGCGGCGGGGATTCTCGTCCTCGAGCAGACCGCGGAGCTGCTCCCTCGTGAGCCCGCACTTGAGCGTGACGTCCAGCCCGCACATGACGATTGGCAGCCCGCTGCCAAGCACCATAGCCGCGGCCTCCGGATCGCCCCATACGTTGAACTCGGCATACGGCGTCACGTTGCCGCCCACCGTGGACCCACCCATAAGGACGATGCGGTCAATCCGGTCTGCAACCTGCGGATACACACGCAGGAGCAAGGCGATGTTGGTGAGTGGCCCCGTGGGAACGAGCGTCATGCGACGGCCTTCCGGCAGCGCGGCGATGGCCCGTTGCATCGCAACGACCGCCGGCTCCGGCTCGAGCGCGCGCGTCGAAACGGGTAGCACAACCTCGCCGAGACCCATCGCCCCGTGAACCGCCGCCGCATCTTGGGCGGGGCGAACCAGCGGGCGTACGGCCCCGCGCGCGAGCGGAACCTGCGGCAACCCCAGAAAGTCCGCCAGGCGCAGCACGTTTTTCGTCACGACATCACTCGGCAGGTTGCCTGCCACGCTGGAGACGCCGTGCAGCTGCAGACGATCGCTGCTCGCGGCCACGCAGGCCAGCATGACGGCATCGTCGATGCCGGGGTCGCAGTCCACCCAGATGTCGATTCGGTCGGTCGTAGAACTCACGGGGGCTCCCTTCACTTGCCCATCATGGTAAGGGTTGCGGCGCGCCCGCGGCGCAGGCGTTGCGCTCTTCACTGGCAGCGGAGCCGGAAGGCCGCGGCCGAGAGCACCGGGAACGTGGGCGCCAGCCCGCAGGCGAGCGCTCCGGCGATGAAGAGCACCACGGCCGCCACGAAGAGGCGTCGCAGCGGAAAGCGCGACTTCAGCCAGGAAAACGCGGGGATGACGATGGCGAGCGTGAGCAGGTAGCCCGAGGTGATCCACTGGATGGTGGCCGTGCCCACCTGGAACTCCATCATCAGGGTTGGAAGCGCCACGTTGAGCGCCGTCTCGAACACCACCGCCGAGAACGAGAGCGCCCCCGCGGCGGCCATGGAGGCTACCAGCCGCGCGTCGAGCCGCCGGCTGAAGGTCGCCGCGGCTCGGCCGCAGCTGCACGCGCGCCGTCCGCCGCAGGCGCGGTCCCGGCCCTCGCCGGAACAATCTCTCTCCTCGGCGCCCAGGTCGCCCGGGCGCCGGTGGAAACCGACCTACACGCGGCCGATCGCGTACTTGAACGCGTCCGGATCGTGCGGCGTGTCGCCGTGGTAGTACTCGTCTAGCAGCTCGCCGTAGCGCTGGCGGTAACTGTTCTCAACGTCCTTCTGCGGAATGACGCGGCAGGCCTCATTGAAGAAGTGGAACGAGTCGCGGCCCATCTCCTGGCCCTTCTTGGTGTGCTTGTCGTAGGCGAGGTCCGGAATCTCCGGTCGCACGCCCAGCTCAGCACCCTTGATGACGATGTTCTTGAGGAAGTCCGTGGAGCGGTCCTTCTCGCCGGAGCACAGCAGACGGATGGCCTGTACGAAGAACATCGGCTGGTCCACGTCGTCGTAGCCATAGTCCTTACGCATCTGGTTGAGGGTGTTGATGTAGACGGCCATCTCCGGACGGCAGCCCACGTCCTCCACGGAGATGGAGACGAGGCGGCTCCAGAGCTTCTCGAGCAGCACGGGGCTGGAGGTGTACAACTCGTACGCCACCTTCACCGCGTTCTCCAGGAACCACTGGGCGGTATGGCCCTCGTCGTCCACCACCTCGTCGGACTCGCTGCCGCGGCGGATGCTCTTCTGCAGCGACGAGATCATGAGGTCGATGGGGAAACCATGCTTGGTGGTGCCGGTCTCCCAGATGGAATATGCCATGGTTGAACTCCTTTTGTTGTTGGTTGCGGACGGGCGGGGTGGTACGTTGGAACTGTCCCGGCGTACCACCCCTCACGCTTGGCCTACTTCTCCAGCCACTCCGGCTTGGTCAGCGTGGGCCAGTAGTCCTTGTTGGCCACAATCAGATCGTCCAGGATCTTCACGGCCACGTTGGCGGAGGGCACCGTCTTGGAGAGCGTGAAGGCCTGCAGCAGCTTGAGGTACGCGCCCTGGGCGTCACCGGCCTCGCCGGCCTGCCAGGCGTCCACCACGAGCTTCTCGCACGCCACCTGCTCCTCCATCAGGCCCTTCTGGAAGGTGGGAATGCGACCGATGCTCAGCGGCTCGTAGCCGTCCTTGCCCACGATGCAGGGGATCTCCACCATGGCGTCGTCATCGAAGTTCTCGAGCGAGCCCTCGTTGGGCACGATCAGCAGCATGCGCTCGTGCGTGTTGAACGCTAGCGCCGTGGCCAGGTCCACGATGAACTCGGCGTGGATGCCCACCTTGAGCGTGGTGTCCTTGCCGGTCCCCGCCCGGGCGATGCGCGCGCACTCGCCGAAGACGCGGGCCTCGCGCCCGGCAACCACCTGGTCGGCGCGGGTGATGGGCGTGCCGTCCTCGCGGTACTCCACGTGCTTGATCATATCGTCGCCGTACAGGTAGTACTGCAGGTAGGTGTTCCAGGATACGGTGGGGTCAAGCGCCACCAGGTCCTTCTCCTTCAGCGCCGTCTCGTACCAAGAGCGGTCCGTGTAGTGGCCGGCGTCCTCCGGGTCGTCATCGGGGCTCGTGTTGCCGTACTTCATCTGGTGCGCCAGCAGCTCCGGCAGCAGCTCGGTGCCCTCGGCGTCCTTGACGCTCGTGTACCAGCCAAAGTGGTTCAGGCCGAAGTAGCGAATGTCCAGGTCCTTGCGGCCGCGGATGTCCGGATGGGTGCGGCCCAGGATGTCAGCCATGTTGTTCTCGAGGCCGATGGGCATGTCGCAGATGTTGATCACGCGGCTGCTGGGGCACACGCGACGCGTGGCCTCGGCCACGATGGCCGCCGGGTTGGAGTAGTTGAGCATCCAGCAGTTCGGGCTGTACTTCTCCATGTACTCGATGTTCTCCAGCACGCCGGGGATGGAGCGCATGCCGTAGGCCATGCCGCCGGGACCGCAGGTCTCCTGGCCCACCACGCCGTGCTTGAGGGGAATCTTCTCGTCCAGCGAGCGCATCGGCAGCTGGCCCACGCGAATGTGCGCGAGGCAGAAGTCAACGTCGGTGTAGGCCGTCTCGGGATCCGTGGTGGCCACGAACTGGATAGACGGGTCCTTCTCGTGCACCAAGATCTGGCAGGCGGGCGCCAGCTTGCCCTGACGGTCCGCGTCGTTGTCGTATAGCTTGATGCAGCGCAACGGGAGCCGGTCCAGGTTCTCCAGGAGCATGAGGATGATCTCGGGGGTGTAGGTGCTGCCGCCGCCCGCGATCACGACGGAAAACTGCTTCTTCTCCATGTGCATATCTTCTTTCTGTCTGTTTGCCGTATCGACAATCAGTGCTTGAGGAGCGTGCAAATGCTCCCAGATGCACTGGGGGTTGGGGCCGCACGGCCCCATTTTGGGGACGCTTCTGTATTGAGAGAAACGTCCCCAAAATCACAGGAGCTACTTGGTGGCGGCTGCGGCGGCCTCGTCGGCGGCCTCGGTCTCCAGCTGCTCCTTCTCCATGAGCTTGAAGAACGGGTAGTAGATCGCGGCCATGATCACCAGCAGCACAACCACCAGCACCGGCGCGCGCCAGTCGAGCGTCATCAGGTAGGCGCCCACTCCCGGGGGCATGAATCCCGGAGGAGCCGTTATCGGCATGCCCACCAGGCCGGTTGCGAAGGCGAACCAGCTGATGACGGTGCACACCAGCGGGCCGAACACGAACGGGATGAACATGAACGGGTTCAGCAGGATGGGTGCGCCGAAGATGACGGGCTCGTTGATGCCGAAGATGGAGGGCACGATGGCCGCCTTGCCGATGGCCTTGTACGTCTGGCTCTTGGAGAGCAGCATGAAGATCACCAGGCCGAGCGTGAGGCCGGAACCGGTAACCTGCAGGACGTTGAAGTAGAAGCCATAGGTGAACACGTGCGTCACGGCCTGGCCGGCGGCGTAGTTGGCCGCGTTCTCGGTGGCGTAGGCGATGGCGAACGGCGCCCAGGCAACCTGCGTGATGCTGGGCCCGTGCAGGCCGAAGAACCACAGCAGCTGGGTGAGGAAGATCACGATCAGCAGCGCGGGCAGTGTGTCCATGGAGCTGATGGCCGGAGCCAGCAGGTTCATGATGAGCGCGGGGAACGCGGCGCCGCCCAGATTGGTGGAGGCCAGCGCGATGCCCGAGGCGGCCGCGCAGGCGAAGAAGATGGGGATGAGCGCGCTGAAGCTCTCGGACACCATGTCGGGCACGGAGTCCGGCAGCTTGATGACCACGTTGTACTTCACCAGCACGCGGGCGATCTCCACCGTCAGGATGGCGGCGATCATCGAGGTGAAGAGCCCCGAGGAACCGAAGTACGTGGTGGCGATGCCGTCCTTCACGTCCACACCCGTGAGGATGAACAGTACGGCGACGGACGAGATGGCGAGCATGGTGTTGTCGATGTCGTAGCGCTTGGCCAGTGAGCGCGCGATGAGGTAGCACGCGTAGATGGCCACGAAGTCGGTGGTCTTGGCGGCGATGGTCGTGAAGAACGGGTTCACGACGCCCAGGAAGTCGTACACCGGACCGGAGCCGATGAGGTTCATGAAGGCCATCGGCAGCAGGCACATGGAGCCCACGATAATGAACGGCGTGGCGCCGATCATGCCGTCCTTGATGGCCTGAAGGTGCTGCTGCTTCTCGATCTTCGCGGCGATCGGCATCAGCCACTTCTGGAGGAAGTTCTGAAGCGCTTCCATTACCCTACCTTTCCATTGTCGTCAACCGGCGGGAGCCTAGGCGCCCAGCAGCGTGTTGACCTGCTTGAAAATGTTGCCGCAGTTGGCGATGGCATAGTCTGCGGGCGCGATCACGTCCACGGGCTTCTGACCGTTGACGCCGGCCACGATGTCGTCCTTCTTGTAGGCAATCTGCGGCCCTAGAAGAATGACGTCGTACTTGTCCGCGACGTTGCGGAACTCCCCGACGCCGGTGGCGCTGACCTCGAAGCCCTCGATGCCCTTGGCCTCGGCGTACTGGCGCATCTTCTTCATGACGATGCTGGTGGACATGCCACTTGCGCACACGAGCAAAACCTTCATACCGTTCCCTCCTCTGCTTGGTTTCCCGTCCGGCCGGAGTGCCCAGGCCGTGGGCCTGTCCGGGTCTCCCCGGGCCTCAGCCCTCTTCCTTGTCTTGCTTCGACTCGTGCAGGTACAGGATCTCGGCTATGAGCTCCTGCGCCAGCATGGCGGTCATCAGATGGTCCTGAGCGTGCACGAGCATGACGTCGACGGGCGTGTGCTCGCCGCTAGCCTCCTTGGAGAGCAACGCCGTCTGCTGGTGGTGCGCCTCGAGCGCGGCCTTGCTCGCCTGGTCCAGCAGCTCATGAGCACCCTCGTAATCGTGCTGGTGCGCAAGGTTGAGCGCCTCGAACGCCAGGCTGCGAGCCGTACCGGCCGCTGCGATGATGCCAAACGAGATGAGCTCCGTGGACTCGTCCCCGCCGTCCTTCTGAACGGCTTCGTCCTCCTGAGACATCGCAAATCACCTCCCCTGAATGATCGATACGAGCGTTTCCCAGGATTGATCCTGGATGAGCCTGCGCATGGCGTCGGCGTCCATGAAGATGTCGGCGCATGTGCTGAAGAAATCGTCGAGGGCGCGCCCGCCCGAGCGCGCATAGGAGAATAGGAACACAGCCTGCACCTGGTGCATGTCGCCCCAGACCACGGGCTTGTCCAGCAGCCCCACGCACACGTGCGTGGCATCGCTCATGGCGCGCAGCGGGTGCGGCATGGCCACGCCGTTACCGAACGAGGTGGCCGCGGCCTCCTCGCGCGCCAGGACGGAACCCAGAAAGCCCTCGTCCACCGGCACGCGCCGGGCCATGCGCTCGCAGAGCAGCCCGATGGCCTCGCGACGGTTCGCCACGTCCAGGTGCGGTAGGAACAGGTCCGGGCTGAAGTGCGCCAGGAAGTTCCGCGCGGCGGGGCGCCCGTTCAGGATGCGGCGGATATCGCCCGCGTCCGTGTCCTCAAAGAAGAAGTTGATCTGGCACACGGGCACCGGGAGCTCCTGCTCCAGGGGCACCGTGGTGAACACGTAGTCGATGGTACTGAAATCCTGGCGCGCCGCATCGTGCGCATCGCAGGTGCGGATGGTGTCGATGTAGCCGGAGAACGCCTGCTTGAAGCGGTACTCCAGCATGCGCGCCGTGCCCATGCCCGAACCGCACACCATGAGGACGTTCTTCTTGCTGGCGCCGGTGCGCTGGCGCTCCAGGGCCAGGGCGAAGGCCAAGGCCAGATAGCCGATCTCGTCCTCCGAGAGCTCCGCGTCGTAGTGCTCGGCCAGCACGCCCGCGGCGTCCGCCGCGATGGAGTAAGCCAGCGGGTAGCGGGTCTTTATGTCCGCCAGCAGCGGGTTCTCCATGCGGAGCCCGTAGCGCAGCCGCACGGAGAGCGGAGCCAGGTGCCGGGCGAGGTTCATGCGCAGCTCAAGGTCACTACGGAAGTCCAGGTGGGAAGACTCCCATACGCGATCCAGGATGTCGCCCACGGCGGTCCACACCTCGTCGGAGATGGCGGGGGCGCCGCCGGCGTCGTCGGACGAGCCGGCCTCCACGAGCTTGTCCAGGGTCTTCTTGCCCGCCAGGTGGATGGCGATGTAAGCCACCTCGGTCTCGGGCATCTCCACGTTCAGAGCGCGGCCCACCTCCTGGGCGATGCGCTGCGCCACAGGGAACTCCTTGGCGCCGCGCAGGGCGGCCAGGCGCTCCTCGTCCAGCGGCACGTAGCAATCGCTGCGGATGCGCTCGATGGCCACGGCCACGTGCACCACCAGGTTCTGCAGGGCGCCGTAGCCGATGGTGATGTCCGCGTCCTGCAGTGCATCGTTCACGCAGGCGGCAACCTGCTGCACCACGCGGTCCTGGCCGGCGTCCCAGCTGGGCACGCCGTTGGAGAGGAGCTTCTTGGAGACCAGGCTCGCCAGGCACAGGCGGCGCGGCATCTCGGGGCCATCGATGCGCACGCCGTAGCGCGGACGGCGGACCACCTCGAGGCCGAAGCGTTCCACCAGGGAGGACACGGCCTTGAGGTCGCCCGAGACGCTCTGCGGGGATACGTACAGCATGTCAGCCAGGTTGGCGATGGTCACCCAGTCGCTGCGCTGCAGCAGGTCCATGGCCAGGGAGAGGGCGCGCTCCTCGGAGGCGCTGCGGTCGCTCGCACCGGCAAGGGCGTGGCTGCGGTCCACCCAGGCGGTAAGGGCCTGCGGGTCGGTCACGTCCAGCCGGTAGCCGTTGCCCGTGCGCGAGAACGTGATGCGGGCCACGCCCTCGAGTGCGCTGTTCGCCTGGTGGATATGGGAGCGCACGGTGCGGATGCTCGCGTTAAAACGCCTTGCCAGCCGTTCCACAGAGAGCACCTCCTCACCTTGCAGCGTTGTAACCAAGTCCACGGTACGCACACTGGCCCCCTTCTATATTTTCCATGGTAACAACCGCATTTTGGAACTCCATCGCCCTGCCTGCAACCGAGGTTGCAGCGGTATTACGTAATAGTAACCGACCTGGCGTTTCCTTGGGTTTTCTCCTGGTTCTGGGGGCTGGGGGCCGGCAGCGGGCCTTGTTTGGCGGCGCGGGTTGTCCTAGCGTGTAGCCTTGCCTGAGTTGTGCCGAGGCGCGGGACGACCCCGCCGGACCCCTCGGCAAGGATCGCAAGGGGGCTTACATGAACACAGACGTCGTCATCGTCGGCGCCGGACCGTCCGGCATCTTCACCGCGCTCAAACTTATCGAGGAGCGTCCGCAGACGCGCATCGTCATGCTCGAGAAGGGCCTGCCCGTCGAGCGCCGCCACTGCCCCAAGGACAAGACGGGACACTGCATGAACTGCAACCCGTGCAACATCACCACCGGGTTCTCCGGCGCGGGCGCGTTCTCGGACGGCAAGCTCTCGCTCTCGCACGAGGTAGGCGGCGACCTGCCGGAGCTGATCGGCGCCACGCGCGCGCAGGACACCATCGATATCGTGGACAAGATCTACCTGCGCTTCGGTGCGGACAGCCACGTTGAGGGCGCGGGCGGAAACCCTGCGGCGCGCGCCATCCGCCTGCGCGCCATCCAGGCGGGCCTGAAACTGGTGGACTGCCCCATCCGCCACCTGGGCACCGAGAAGGCCCAAGAGCTGTACGCCGCCATCGAGAAGTACCTGCTGGACGCCGGGATCGACATGCGGTTCCGGACGGAGTGCCGCGACATCGTCATCGAGAACGACGCCTGCACCGGCGTGGTGGCGGTGGGTCCCGCGGGCGAGGAGCGCATCGACGCCCGGAGCGTCATCGTGGCCACGGGCCGCCGCGGCGCGAACTGGCTGGAGGGGCTCTGCACCGCGCACCACATCAAGCACGAGCCCGGCCCCGTGGACATCGGCGTGCGCGTGGAGATGCGGAACGAGGTGATTGAGGACGTGAACAACGTGCTCTACGAGGGGAAGCTCATCGGCTACCCCAACCCGTTCCGCAACAAGGTGCGCACCTTCTGCCAGAACCCCGGCGGCTTCGTGGCGCAGGAGAACTACGACGGCGGCCTGGCGGTGGTGAACGGGCACTCCTTTAAGGAGCGGAAGTCCGATAACACCAACCTGGCGATCCTATGCTCCCACAACTTCCGCGAGCCCTTCAACCAGCCCATCGCCTTCGCGCAGAACGTGGGGCGGCTGTGCAACATGCTGGGCGACGGGCACATTCTGGTGCAGCGCTTCGGCGACATCCTGGACGGCAAGCGCACCTGGGAGAAGGAGCTCGCGCGCTCCAACGTGCGGCCCACGCTGCCGGACGCCGTGGCAGGCGATATCACGAGCGCGCTGCCCTACCGCACCATGACGAGCATCGTGGCGTTCATGCTGGCCGTGGACAAGGCCATTCCCGGCTTCGCCTCTGCGGAGACGCTGCTGTATGCGCCGGAGCTCAAGTTCTACAGCAACCGCGTGTCCATGGACGCGGAGTTCAACACCAACGTGGCGGGGCTCCACTGCCTAGGCGACTCCAGCGGATGGACCCGCGGCCTCATGATGGCCTCCGTGATGGGCTACCTGATGGGCGAGCGCCTAGCCGCCGAGCTGTAGCGAACGCGGATGAAAGAAAGGAACCAGAGACGTTTCATCATCTGCACGACGATGAAACGTCTCTGGTTCCTTTCTTCGGCTCGCTCCTTCACCCGTGGGAGGTCCGTGGTGCGCTTGTGACGCTAGTGCGCAATTCCGCCTGCAGGGGTACCATCTTCCACGGTAAACGGGGAGAGGGGTTTAACCATGTGCCTAGCGGTACCGGGAAAGAT
>OIXX01000316.1_pt1 | contig 33101 bp, 20 predicted proteins | sample 1588161 | NCBI WGS metagenome assembly OIXX01 (sample SAMN03283274) | human gut metagenome | biome: human-associated habitat; material: feces | host: Homo sapiens | place: Peru | collected 2012
CAATTTTTATGCCTAATTTTTTTAGTTTCGTGTCCAATTTTTGTTGACAAGTGCATCCCTCGTATCGCCAGCCTTCCCCTCGAGGGGAAGGTGCCCCGAAGGGGCGGATAGGGCACTGGCGGTATGAAAGACAGATGAGGAAAGCGGAAAATGCGTCTGCAAACATAGAAGCACTCTCGTAAGCACCCGAACGCCGCTGACGCAATCCCCTTCGCATGCGGGAAAGACTTATATGGAGGCGGCTTCGCCGCGAAGTATATATGCCTCAGAAAATGACGATGCGAAAGGAGCGATTTGTCTTACATACATCGTTTACCATTCTGCTGAAGGGTGCCTCTTCGAGGCACTCTATCCTCCGCCTTCGGCACGCCCCTTCTTCAAGGGGCTGCTCAGCTGGCAGGAAAAAGCGCATTCCCCTAGCGAAGTTGTGCCTTGAAGATTTCTCGACTTCGCTCGAAATGACCATACGCGAGGAGCAATTGTCTTACATACATCGTTTTACCATTCTGCTGAAGGCTGCTCTTCGAGGCAGTCCATCCTCCGCTTTCGGCGCGCCCCTTCTTCAAGGGGCTGCTCAGCTGGCATGGAAAAGCGAACCCCTAATCCCTAGCCACTAATCCCTAGTCCCTAATCCCCAGCCACTAGCCCCTAGTCACTTCAGCCCCATAAACTTTTTCGTCCGTTCGATGACCGGGCCGAGGTACTGCCCGGTGTAGGACGCTTCCACTTTCGCGACTTCTTCCGGCGTGCCGGTGGCTACGATCTCGCCGCCCTTGTCGCCACCTTCAGGGCCGAGGTCGATGATGTAGTCGGCAGTCTTGACGACATCAAGATTATGCTCGATGACGACGACGGTATTTCCCTGATCCACCAGCTTCTCGAGGACGATCAAAAGCTTTCGGATGTCTTCGCTGTGAAGGCCGGTGGTCGGTTCATCGAGGATGTATAGGGTATCTCCGGTGCCGCGGCGCATGAGCTCGGTCGCCAGTTTCACTCGCTGGGCTTCGCCGCCGGACATGGTGGTGGCCGGCTGTCCCAGATGGATGTAGCCGAGGCCGACCTCCTGCAGGGTCTTCAATTTCCGCAGGATCTTGTCGTGGTTTTCAAAGAAAGGAACGGCTTCATCGATGGTCATATTCAGCACATCAGAGATGTTCTTGCCCTTGTAGCGGACTTCGAGCGTCTCTCGGTTGTACCTCGCGCCGTGGCAGACTTCACAGGGGACGTAAACATCTGAGAGGAACTGCATCTCGATCTTGATGATGCCGTCACCGTGGCAGGCTTCACAGCGTCCGCCTTTCATGTTGAAGCTGAAACGCCCCGGTTTGTAGCCGCGCATCTTGGCTTCGGAGGTCTGGCTGAAAAGCTCGCGGATGTCATTGAAAACGCCGGTATAGGTGGCCGGATTCGAGCGCGGCGTGCGCCCGATCGGCTGCTGGTCGATATCGATGATCTTGTCCACATACTCTGCGCCGTCCATGGAGTCAAAAGCCCCGGCACGGTAGGATGTATGGTTCTTGATATTCGACAGTCCCTGATAGAGGATCTCATTCACGAGCGTACTCTTGCCCGAGCCGGACTCCCCGGTGACGACGGTGAAGGCACCGAGCGGGATGGTCACGTCGATGTGCTTCAGATTGTGTTCGTGAGCGCCATGGATGGTGAGCGAGAGTCCATTTCCTTTTCTCCTCTTTTCCGGCAGCGGGATGTATTTCTCACCGCGCAGGTACTGTCCCGTGATGGAGTCCTTCACCTTCATCACGTCCTCAGGCGTACCCTCCGCGACGACGAAGCCGCCATTTTCCCCTGCGCCGGGGCCGATATCCACGACCCAGTCTGCGGTGCGGATGGTATCCTCATCATGCTCGACGACGATGAGCGTATTTCCCAGATCCCGCATGCCCTTCAGTGTCGCAAGGAGCTTGTCATTGTCACGCTGATGCAGACCGATGGACGGTTCATCCAGGATGTAGAGGACACCGACGAGGCCGGAGCCGATCTGCGTCGCCAGACGGATGCGCTGGGCTTCGCCGCCGGAGAGCGTCGAAGCTCCGCGGGAGAGTGTCAGGTAGTCGAGCCCGACATTCACGAGGAAGGAGAGACGGCTCTTCACCTCGCGCAGGATCTGGTCTGCGATGATCTTTTCCTTTTCGGAAAGCGTGACATGGTCCATGAAGTCCAGAAGGTCGATGACAGCCATGGAGGAGATCTCTGCGATATTCTTCCCACCGACGCGGAAAGCGAGGCTCTCGGGCTTTAGGCGCGCCCCATGGCAGACGGGACATGGCTTTTCGATGAGGTAGTTCGAGAGCGTTTCCTTCATCTTCTCTGTCCACGCCTCTTCATAGCGCCGCTTCGTCATCGGGACGATGCCTTCGAAGGGACGCTCATAGGACTTTGTGATGCCTTCGGGGCTGGTGTACTGGAAGGAGAGAAGCGCCGTGCCGCCGTTTTCAAACTCTGCCTTTGCCTGATCCGGCAAGTCATCATAGCATGCGTCCATGGTGAGGCCATAGGATTTCAGGAAGGCATCGAGCAGCTTGTAGAGCCAGGTCTCCTTGTTGTAGGGAAATGGCTGGATCGCGCCCAGACGGAAGGGGATCGTGTGATCGGGCAGGATGCGATGGAAATCTGCCTCCAGCGAAGCGCCGAGACCCATGCAGGCTGGGCAGGCGCCAAAGGGATTATTGAAGGAGAAAATGCGCGGCTCCGGCTTTGGCAGGGAAATCCCGCAGTCCGGGCAGGAGAAGTGGGTGGAAAAGACCATGTCCTTTCCGCCGATGATGCTTCCCACCATCATGCCATCTCCCAGCTTCAGCGCAGCCTCCACCGAGTCTGTCAGGCGGCGCACGATGCCGTCCTTCACGATGATGCGGTCCACCACCACCTCGATGGTATGCTTCTTATTTTTCGCAAGCTCGATGTCATCGGATAGGGAGAGGACGTCCCCATCCACGCGGACGCGGACATACCCCTCCTTGCGGAGCTCTTCCAAGAGCTTTTTATGCGTCCCCTTCTTCGCGACAGCGACCGGCCCAAGGAGCATGAGCTTCGTCCGTTCCGGAAGGGCAAGGAGCGCATCGACGATCTGATCCACCGTCTGCCGCTGGATCGGCTTGCCGCAGTGCGGACAGAAGGCACGGCTCGCATGTGCATACAGCATACGAAGGTAGTCATGGATCTCCGTCACTGTACCGACCGTCGATCGCGGGTTATGGCTGGTGGATTTCTGATCGATGGAAATCGCCGGCGAAAGCCCTGCGATCTTATCCACGTCCGGCTTATTCATCTGCCCTAAGAACTGCCGCGCATAGGCAGACAGGGACTCGACATATTTTCGCTGCCCTTCCGCATAGATGGTATCAAAAGCCAGCGACGATTTTCCCGAGCCGGACAGCCCGGTGAAAACGATGAGTTTATTTCGCGGCAGCGTCAGATCGATATTCTTCAGATTGTTCTGACGTGCGCCTTTTATGATGATTCCTTTTTCCATGGATGTCCTTTCGAAATTGAAGGAAAATGTATGCGGGATTTAGGGGAGCCCCTGGGGCGGCTCCCCTTGATTCCATTTGAAAGCCTCGATTGAATGAGAAATGGCTGATAACCGTTGTGCTATTGAGATTTCTCGGCTTCGCTCGAAATGACGAGACGGGGAAACGGCATTCTCCATGCGTGATGGAATGAAAGGGAATGGGGGGATAGCCTGTTTTCTCGTATCGTCATCCCGAGCGCAGTCGAGGGATCTTTACGTCGCAGCGGTATTCTGCATGCAGGCGGTCACGTAAAAATCGCTTGGGATCATTGGTTTCACGTTATCCTGTCGTCTTCGTTTTACCGGTGTGCAAGGAAGATTTCTCGGCTTCGCTCAAAATGACGAGACGAGAGAAGCGATTGTCTTACATACATCGTTTACCTTTCTGCAGAAGGGTGCCTCTTCGAGGCACTCTATTCTCCGCCTTTGGCGCGCCCCTTCTTCAAGGGGGCTGCTCAGCTGGCAGGGCAAAACGAACCCCTAATCCCCAGCCACCAGTCACTAGTCACCCAAAAATTACACCCGTTTCTTCATTGGTTTATAAATCCGTTTCTTCGCCGCAGCCTGACGCTTCAGCGCTTCTTCCGCCCGGGAACCGTAGCGATCGGTCCAGAGCTGGCGGAGCTTGGCGAGCTGGTCGCGGTAGCGGGCAGCGGCTTCGAATTCCAAATCCTTTGCCGCCTGTTTCATCAGCTTCTCGCAGTCCTTCATACGGGCGTAGATCTCCTCATCAGAAAGCTCGCCCTCTTTATTCTTGCCGCCGTAGGCAGCCGGCTTCTCTTCGATCTTCGTGAGATCAATGAGGTCTTTGACCCGCTTTTGGACAGTGTGGGGGATGATGTGATGCTCTTCATTATAGGCCTGCTGGATGGTGCGGCGGCGATTCGTCTCATCGATGGCGTACTTCATCGACTTCGTGATGCGGTCCGCATACATGATGACATGCCCGTGCTCATTTCTGGCTGCACGGCCGATGACCTGGATCATCGAAGTTTCCGAGCGCAGGAAGCCCTCCTTATCCGCATCGAGGATGGCCACGAGCGATACCTCCGGCATATCGAGACCCTCACGCAAAAGATTGATGCCGACCAGCACATCGAAAACGCCCGCACGCAGGTCACGGATGATCTCCGCGCGTTCGATGGTCGCGACGTCAGAGTGCAGATAGCGTACCTTCACGCCCGCTTCCGTCAGGAAATCGGTGAGATCCTCCGCCATTTTCTTCGTGAGTGTCGTGATGAGGACGCGCTCGTGAGCCTCCTCACGCTTATGGATCTCCCCCAGCAGGTCATCCATCTGTCCTTCGATGGGACGCACCTCGATGGAAGGATCCAAGAGCCCCGTCGGTCGGATGATCTGCTCAGCCAGATTCGTCTGGACGCCCATTTCATACGGTCCCGGCGTCGCCGACACATAGATGATCTGATTGATCCGTTCGGTGAATTCATCAAAAGTCAACGGACGGTTATCCAGCGCAGACGGCAGGCGAAAGCCATAGTCGACAAGCGTACTTTTTCTCGACTGGTCGCCATTGTACATCGCACGCAGCTGCGGTACCGTCACATGCGACTCATCGATCATGATGAGGAAATCTTCAGGGAAGTAGTCCAAGAGCGTAAATGGCGGCTCGCCGGGCTTCCTGTTCGACATGTGGCGGGAATAATTCTCGATGCCGGAGCAGTATCCGACCTCCTGCATCATTTCCAGATCATAATTCGTCCGCTGCTCGAGACGCTGCGCCTCCAAGAGCTTATCCTGATCCCGGAGCTCTTGGAGCCGCCCATCCAGCTCCTTCTCGATAGACGTGACGGCACGGCGGAGCTTATCCGAACTGGTAACATAGTGCGATGCCGGGAAAATGCCGATGTGATTTCTCTCGGCGACCGTCTCCCCTGTCAGAACATCGAACTCCGTCAGTGAGTCGATCTCATCACCGAACATTTCGATCCTGACAGCGACATTGTTTTCCGATGCAGGAAATACATCGATCGTATCTCCCCGCACGCGGAAAGTATCTCGCGTGAAATTCATGTCATTCCGCATATACTGCATACTGACGAGCTTTTCCAGGATCTTGTCGCGCTCGATCTCCTCGCCCGGCCTGAGCGAGAGCCCCATAGAGCTGTAGTCCTCCGGATCACCCAAACCGTAGATACAGGACACCGATGCCACGATGATGACATCCCGCCGCTCGAAAAGCGCCATCGTCGCAGAGTGGCGCAGGCGGTCGATCTCCTCATTGCGTGACGAATCCTTCTCGATATAGGTATCCGTCTGCGGCACATAGGACTCCGGCTGGTAGTAGTCGTAGTAGGAAACGAAGTAGTACACCGCATTGTCTGGGAAGAAATCCTTGAATTCACTCGCCGTCTGTGCCGCCAGCGTCTTATTCGGAGAAATGATAAGCGTCGGGCGCTGCACCTCTTCGATGACCTTCGCCATCGTGAAAGTCTTCCCCGTCCCCGTCGCACCGAGCAGCACCTGCGCCCATTCGCCATTCCTGAGTCCGCTCACCAGAGACTTCACCGCCTTCGGCTGATCCCCCATCGGCTGGAACGGTGCTTTCAGCGTGAAAGGCACTGCCGGCTCTGTATATTCTCTTTTGATCCGCGAATGATCCATACCCTCGCCTCCATTTTTCTTTTATCGATATTTGTCTATGTATTATAGCATAGATGGGAAGGGGTGACTAGGGAGAACGCTCCTCTCCCACGACTTTCATCCCACCGCGAGAGCCAACCTCCGCCCCTTTGGGGCACCTCCTTCCATGGGAAGGAGGGAGAATGCCGCTTCACAGACTCCTCATGAAGAAGGCTTTCGATACGAGAATACCGCTTCCCCGCATTCGTCATTTCGAGCGAAAGCGAGAAATCTTTTTCGTTCGCGGTCAAGAAAGAATGTGAGAGGAGCGGGCAATGGGAAACCCTCTGCTCCCTGCCCCCGAAAAAACGGTGTTTCATGCAGACCGCTCCACACAGAAAAAGGAACACGGCAAACGAAAAAGATCCCTCGGCTGCGCTCGGGATGACGATACGAGAATGCCGCTTCCCTCATGCGACTTTCAGTCCTCTGCGATGCCAATCTCCGCCCCTTCGGACCACCTCCTTCCAAAGGAAGGAGGTGAAATACCGCTTCGCACGCATTCGTCATTTCGAGCGAAAGCGAGAAATCTTTTTCGTTCGCGGGAAGACAAAGGCTGTGAGAGGAACGGCAAGCGGGAAACACCCTGCTCCCTGCGCCCCGAAAAAACGGTGTTTCATGCAGACCGCTCCACGCAGGAAAAAGAACACGGCAAACGAAAAAGATCCCTCGGCTGCGCTCGGGATAACGATACGAGAATACTATCTTCTAAAAAAAGGCGGCGAAGCCGCCATCTCAACCCTGAACCTTGAACCCTGAACCTTGAACCTTGAACCCTGAACCAAATGAAAGCAAAGTAAAAAGGGGCTGTGAAGAAATGAGGATTCATTTCTTCACAGCCCCTTTTTCATCGGCAGTATTGTCCCAGAACCTCGATGACATGATCGATCTCTATCGGTTTCGTCAGGTGAGCATTCATACCGGATTCCATGCATTTTTTCGCATCTTCATCGAAGGCATTCGCCGTCATGGCGATGATGGGGATGGTTTTCGCATCCGCTCTCGCAAAGCTGCGAATGGCCCTTGTCGCGGTCATGCCGTCCATGACAGGCATCATGATATCCATGAGGATGGCATCGAAGGTACCCGGGATCTTATTTTTGAAAAGATCGACGGCCTGTTTGCCATCGCCCACGACGGTGACGCGCGCCCCCTTATCGGTGAGGAGCATCTGCGCGATCTCTGCATTCAGCTCATTATCCTCGACCAGCATCAGGTGCAGACCTGCGATATCCACCTGTCCCTTTTCCTTCGGCTTCTCTTCCTCAGCGGGCGCGATCTCGCAGGGGATCGTGATGACGAAGGTCGAGCCCTTCCCCTCTTCACTGGTGATAGAGATGGTTCCCCCCATCGCATCGATGAGTCTCTTCACGATGGCCATACCGAGGCCCGTCCCCTGATATACACTGCGGGCATCCTGTCTTTCCTGGGTGAAGGGATCGAAAATATGAGCCAAAAACTCCGGGCTCATGCCGATACCGGTATCCGAAGCGGTCCATCGATAGGTGCAGCGATTCCCGCTCGTCCCCAGAAACTCCACCTTTGTCAGGATGCGGCCGCCCTTCTTATTGTACTTGATGCAGTTTCCTAAAATATTAAGAATGATCTGCCTAAGATGCAGGGGACTGCCGTACACGAAGGGTACAGGGAACGAGTAATCCTTCACTTCATCGATCCACTCGAGCCCTGCTTCCACCACACGGTCAGAGAGGATGCTGCGGATGTCATCTCTCTGCTCAGCGAGAGAGATCCGCTCACGGGAGAGGATGACGCCGCCGGCTTCCAGCTTGCTCATCTGCAGGATGTCATTGATGAGGGAAAGCAGATGCTTCGCTGCCGCTTGCATCTTTTTCTGGTTTTCAAAGACCAGCTCCCTGTTATCGAAGTGATCTTCATTGATCTGCAAAAGACCGATGATGCCGTTCAGCGGCGTACGGATATCATGGCTCATGCGGGAGAGAAATTCCATCTTCACGCGATTCGCAGAGCTCATTTCATCCAGAGCGGCCTGCAGCTTTGCCTGCCGCTGTTCCTCCATTTCATGCATTTCTGTGGTATCCTTCAAAAGGACGATGGCCTGCACGACGGGCATATCTTGTCCGGCATCCGTATCATAGACGGTGATGCGCGTCATAAGGATCAGCTTGCGGACCCAGCGGATCGTGCCATCCTTTTCCCGCACCCCGTACTCTGCTGAGAATTGCCGGTCACCCGCTTCGAAGCGCTTCAAAAGATCGTTCACACTCATGGCGATGCGGTAGCACCCCTGTGTCTGCCGTGTGATCTGCATCATATGGGCTTCGCAGTAGGCCTGATACGAGCATGGCAGCGAAGATGCCGTAAAGAGGCGCGCATGTGCTTCCTCCTTCCCCGGAAGCACGATATCCCTTTCCAGCCTGTCATGGGTCAGATCGACCATATAGATACAGTCCGCCATATCCAGCATGGCATCCACATAGCTGTCATTTTCCAGAATGGACTGCTTCAGCTGCTCATAGTAGAGGGAGAGCGCTTCCTTCGCCCCCAAAGGCGCATCCTCCGCCCGGCGGACGTGCTGAAACGCAAGAAGAACATGATGAAGATGCCCCTCGCGATCAAAGTCCACGGGAATGACGACGAGACGGCGTAATTCCGCCCCCTCCTTCGGCGTAAAGGAAAGGTCCAGCGCATCCTCACTGTGAAGGATCGACTTCTCGAGTGCCTCCTTCGAGAGTGCGCTCTGTATTCGCTCCCGGTCTACCCCTTCGATCTCCTCCACGAGCTGCAGCACGGCGCCGGAATAGCTGCCCTCAGACGCAAGAGGGAAATCGCTCCTCGCACGGATCGTGCGATAGGCGTCCACCTTCAGATCACAATACAGACAATCTGCGAAATTCTTCCGATAACGGCTTAGCATTTTCAGCAGACGCAGCGAAAGACGCCTCTCCGCCTCTGCTTCCTTGCGCTTCGCACGGTTCTTCTGGATATACATCTGCTTATCGGCCTTCGCGAAAAGCTCTCGCATGGACGCCTCAGGGGCATCCTTTGCCAGCACATATCCCTCCGCATAAGAAAGCGGCATATCGGTATGCTCTTTTGCCTCCTCTGCCAGCTTTGCACGCAGATCTCCCAGAAGCTCCTCCATGCCCGCCTCGGAGAGGCCATGCGTCACCATCAAGAATTCATCCCCGCCAAGACGGCCGACGAAATGCCCCTCCGGTACCGCCGTCCGAAGAGCGGTCGCAAAACGACGGATGTATACATCCCCCGCCTCATGTCCCCTGCTGTCATTGATGCGGCGAAGATCATTCAGATCGAAGCTCACCACACCCATATCCAAAGACACAGGCGCATTCAGGATCTCTTCACACCGATTCTTATTCGGAAGCCCCGTCGCCGCATCCAGATATGCCTTCTTCTGCAGCACACGGTTCTGCATCAGCCTCTTCAGCGCCTTGAAAAACTCAAGACCGATCAGGATCATCAGCGCGAAGATCACCAGCGTGATGCCCTTCTCCAGCACAGCCAGATCCTTCGCCTGCTTCTCAGAGTACACTTCGGCAAGCGCGGTCGCCTCATCGCAGATCGCGAAGAACTGCTCAGTCGCAGTGATCAGGTAGGAGTCCGCCTTCCCCGTGCGGCGAAGTTGGATGATCTCCTGCTTGACCTGCAGATAGTAGCCGCTTAGCTCCTTCATCTTATCCTGAAAATCCGGATCCGACAGGCGCACCAAAGACAGCGATGCATCCCCCTCTCGAAGGCCCTGAATATACACCTCGATCTCGCGGCGCATCTCATCCTGCGGCTCACCCGCCATTTCCAGCTTCACCATCCGCTGCGTCGTCCCGCGCACCAGCCCGGCATAGTTCACCACGCGCGCCGTCCCCTGCATGTGCGACACGATGACCATCATCCAGACGATCAACCCCATCAGGACCACTGCCAACACCGCGATCACGATGTGACAGAGACTATATGTATTCTTCTCATGATTCTGCATGTAGTTTCCCCTATTTTGCATAATTTTTATCATATATTGCATTATATGATAAACCGCCAAAAAGGGGAAGAGAAAATACGCCGTGAAACGCGGTATCTCGGAGACCGCATTTCACGGCTTAAGGTACTCTCATGGATCCCCCCTCTTCCGCAGAGAAAAAACCTTGCAAAAGAATGGCAAAAAAGCAGTCGCTGTCATCTCCCTGTCTTCTTTTTTCCCACGCAAAAAGGCCAGAACTTTCGTCCTGACCTTCGAGAAGCTCGCTTCGATAAGGGATCTTCCTTCCCTCAGAATGTTTTTCTTGCGAGCGGATTTGCCGCTTCCCCATAGAAATGCTCTGACATATCCACGAAAACATCGGAAAGGAGCGCATCGAAGACGTCATCGCTCATCTTGCTTCCGACAACAGAGAACGCATACTCCCCTTCCGTCCAGAAAGCAGCGAGTGAGCCATCCATCGTCTTCGCTGTCATGACCTCCGTCGCACCGATCATGCGCGATTCCCAGCGACCGGTATAGACTCCGCTGATATTTTTTCCTGCCCCTTCTCCCACCAGCCTCGCCGTGCGGACAGAGAGCGTGCTGCCATCATCCATCCGATAACGGATATCCGAGAGCTTGCCGCCGATGGCGATATAGTCCGTCAGATGGCACTTACCGGCAAGAAGCGTTCCCTTCGGAAGGAAGAGAGGACGGCTGTCCGTGGCTTCTGCGAGCGCATGGTACGTCTTGTATTCCACCAGAGGACTCGGCATCCCGATCGGCGGCATCTCCGCACGGCTCGCAAAAGCAGGGATCAACAAAGCCGTCGCCACGGCCATCAGTGCATATTTCCATTTTTTCATCATCTATCATCCTTTCCGTAACAGTCATCCTGTCTTGAAGATGATGTTATTATAGCATGAAATTGACTTCCGGTCAAATACGTATAAAAAGAATCCTCTTTCGGGACTATACAGTCTCGCTGTCATCCCCCTTTGCAAAGCCTTAAACGCCTGTACATCTTGCCGCATATATGTCCGTCCTTCCTTATAGCTTTATCCCAGCCAGGAAGCTCGCTGAGCAATCAGGATGCACACTTTACAAAGCAAAAAATGACCTGACGAGCTCCTGCGTATATGGGTGCTGCGGATGATGCAGCACATCTTCTGCCGCCCCGATCTCCACCAGCCTCCCTGCCGATAGGATGCCCACGCGGCGTGCCATCGCGGCAAGGACATCGAGGTCATGAGAAATGAAGAGATAGGCGATCTCCCGATCCTCCTGAAGCTCTTGCAAGAGGGTCAGGATCTCCGCCTGCACCGACACATCCAGCATCGAAGTCGGCTCATCCAAGATCAGGACCTCCGGTGAGATGAGGAGCAAACGAGCAAGCGCCACACGCTGGAGTTCCCCGCCGGAAAGCTCAGCCGGATAGCGCAAGAGCAGCTCGCGTCGAAGCTGGAGACGCGAAAGCATCTCTTGCATACGCTCCTCAAAGCGATCCATCTTCCCATATAGGCGTGAGGGCTCTTCGATACTCTCACGGATCGTCATACGCGGATGAAGCGCGGCCGCAGGATTTTGAAATATCATCTGCATCGTGCAGCGTGCCGCGAGCATCTCTTTCCCGGAAAGCTCGCCAAGATCCACCCCGCGATAGAGCACGACTCCTCCATCTGGCGCAAGAAGCTGCATCAGGATACGGATGAGCGTCGTCTTCCCCGCACCGCTCGTCCCCGCGATCCCCAGCGTCTCTCCTTTTGATAGCGTGAAGGAAATATCCTTCAGCACCTCCTTCTTCACTTTCCGTATATATCCGGTCGTGAAGGATTTCGAAATATGCTGTACGTCTAAGAGCATGGGCGCTCCTTTCCTGAATAATAGTGACTGGTAGCTGGTGACTGGTGGCTAGGGATTAGGGATTAGTAGCTTGTCACTAGTCACTAGTCACTTTGACCCCTGCATTTCACAAAATGTTCCTCTCCCACTTTCCTCATCGTCTGCCTCTTCTCACAACCTTTTCCACAGAATGCACATCGACTCCGAAAAATGCAGCCGCCGGTGAGGCGGGAAAGATCCGGTGGATTTCCGGAGATGGGATGAAGACCGCGGGAAGGCGCCGCGACGAGAAGTCCCCGCGTATAAGGGTGGTATGGATTCTTGAAAATATCCTCTGTGCTCCCCTGCTCGAGGACTTCCCCGGCGTAAAGCACCACCACACGATCGGCGAGACATTCTGCCAGTGCGAGGTCGTGAGTGATGAGCAGCATCCCCCTTCCTGCCATCTTAATCTGAAGGAACATATCTGCCACCTGTTTCCTTACAAGTGGATCTAGCCCCTTCGTCGGCTCATCCGCGATGAGCCACTCCGGGGAAGGCAAGGTCATCATCGCTGCCATGACGCGCTGCGCCATACCCCCTGAAAGCTGGTGCGGATAGGACGCACACACGCAGACAGGATCCCCAAGACCGTACTTTTCCAGCTGCTCAAGAGCACTCTTCCTGCCCTTCTCTTTCCCCCAGCCCAGCCGCTTGCGCAAGACTTCTGTCACCTGCCGTCCGACACGCATCAGCGGATTCATGGCAGAGATCGGATCCTGCGCGATCCAGCCGATGCGATCACCTCGGATCTCATTCATTTCTTTCTCGGAAAGCCGGGGAAGATCCTTTCCATCATAAAAAATGCTTCCTGTCATTCGCGCATTTTCCGGAAGAAGACGCATGATGGCCGTGCCCAAGATCGATTTCCCGCTCCCCGACTCGCCAACCAACGCAGTGATTTTCCCCTCGTGAAAGAGAAGATTTACATCACGAAGCACGCGGACAGCGCCCATCGACGAAAGGAAAGTGACAGAAAGTTGCTTGACTTCAATATCCATAGAAAAGGCTCCTTTCAGGTAAGAGCGTGGGACAGATTCTAAAGGTGCTGTGGAGAAGGGCTGCCCCCTACTCATGCGGTGAAGTGAAGGGGCTGCATCGTCTTCCCCCTCTTATCTCCTTATTCGTTCTCTCATCGCATCTCCCAGAAGATTGATAGAAAGGCAAAAGAGAGTGATGCCTGTACCGGGAGCGATCATCATCAGCGGGTATGAGCGGAAATAAGTCCTCGCATCAGAAATCATGACGCCCCAATCCGCCGTCGGAGGAGAAACACCCAGTCCCAAGTAGGACAGCGCAGAAGCCGAGAGCAGCGAAGTCCCGATGCGGAGCGTCAATAGCACGATGACGACGGGAAGCACATTCGGAAGTACATATTTCCTTACGATGTACCCATGGGATGCCCCCAAGCTTTTGATGCTTTCCATGTAGAGCTCTCCACGAATACGTATGACCTCACTCCTCACGATACGCGAAAAACCCGCCCACGAGGTCAGAGTCAATGCGATGATGAGGCGGAAATTGTTCTCCGGAAGGATCGCCGCGACCGCGATCATAAGACTCATCCCCGGAAGTCCCTGAAATACAGCCACAAGACACTGGATCCCCCGATCCACCCAGCCGCCAAAGTAACCGGAAAGGATCCCCAGCATAAGGCCAAGAACCATGGTACAAAACGCCGCCACAAAGGCAAAAGCCACTGACGTCCGCGCCCCATAGATGGTACGGGAAAGAATATCACGCCCCAGCGCATCCGTCCCCAGCCAGTGTGAAGATGACACGCCCTCCAGGATTTCCTCCGTAGATACTGCTGTGGGATCATAGGGCGCGATCCATGGGGCAAAAAGCGCGAGGAATACGATCCCCATCGCCAGAAAAAGCGCCATTCCATAGATCCAGTGAAGCTCCTTCTTCATCAGCCCTCCCTCGCTTTCGGGCTCAGCAAATAGTAGCTGAGATCAACCAGATAATTAAATACGATGAAAACGGTCCCACTGACCAGCACATAGCCCTGAATCACCGGATAATCCCGTCCCCAAATAGCCGAAAGTACATAGCTTCCAAGACCGGGTATGGAAAAAAGATTCTCTATAATGACCGAGCCGCCCAGGATCGAGGCAAAAAACGTGCCCAGCATGGTAATGACCGGCATCAGCGAATTGGGCAGCACATGATAGATCTCTATATACGAAGCGGAGAGCCCCTTCGCCCGCTCTGTCAGAAGAAAGGGCTTCTCCATCACCGAAAGGACTGACGTCTGCTCCAGACGCAGCACCGCAGCCGCTGTCCCTGCTGCCAGCACAAAGGAGGGCAATATCATGTGGAGCGCATCGCCATACCCGGAGGAAGGCAAGAGCTGCCACTCTTCCGAAAAGATCAGCATCATCATGATCCCCAGCCAGAAAGACGGCATAGAAATAAAGAAGAGTGCCACGAACTCAAGTCCGATCTCTGCCGCATGTCCCTTCCTGCGCGCCGCCCATATGCCCGCGGGGATGCCGAGCAGGATCACCCATCCCATCGCCCAGAGAGCCAAGTGGAGAGTGACGGGAAATCTTCGCATGAGCTCGGACAGCACCGGTCTATGTGTCAGATACGATACACCCAGATCTCCCACTGCCGCATGGGTGAGCCAGCTCCCATACTGCATCCAAAAAGGCTGTTCCAGCCCCATGCTCTCCCGCATCGCAAGCAGCTCCGACTCCGTCGGTTCTGCTGTACCATCCATGATCAATACCGCCATCGCCGGATCTCCGGGCGCAAGCACGCCCAGAAGGAACGCCAGGATCGTGAGTCCGATGAGAAAAGGGATCAGGAGAAAAATGCGCCGAACCGCATAGATCAGAAAAGCCTTCATGAGATATGCCTCCTTTCGTGAATCACTGACACGAGGGCCATTCCAAGCGCAGAAGGACATACATCCGTCAAGACGCCATACAAAGAAATTTCATAAGAGGAAAGCCGCGACCTGCCGCCGATACTTTTTCCTACTCCTTCCACGCCACCTTGTCCAGCGTAATACCATAGACCGCCGCATGGTAGCCTGTGATTTTTTTCGAACAGACAGCGAGATTCTCATCTTCCAAGAGCGGGATGACCGCCGGATGGAGGAGCAGCTCTTCCTGGATCTCATGGTAGAGCACCTGCCGATCTTCGATCTCATAGGTATAAGTAAGCGCATCAAAGGCTGCATCTATTTTCGGATTGGCATAGCAGAAATGGCTGGCAAGATTCGTCGCACCATCGCTATGAAAGAACTCTCTCAAAAGCGAAGTCGGATCGAGATTTCCGAGCCCCCTCGTCCCGATGGCGAGATCGTAATCCCCTTCCTTCATCATTTTCCTTGACGTCAGACCATCCACCATCACGATCTTGACATCCAGCCCGAGATCCTTCAGCTCCGCCTGCAGAAATTCAGAAATGACCTTGTAAGGGTAGCGCTCGGCACCATACTGCGGGAGGAGGAATTTCACCTCACACCGGGCATCCCCCAGCACTTCTCGCGCAAGTGCCTTCGCCTCAGCAGGATCATAGATCGGCGGTTCCGGTCGCGAAAAAGGATTCGTACTATTTAAGAAACTTCTCGTCGGCGTACCAAATCCCGCGAAGTAATACTTCACGATCTTCTCCCTGCCGATGGCAAGATCCAGCGCCTTCCGCATCCGTTCATCGGAGAAAGGGAAACGGCCGCCATTGACAGAAAGATAGTGGGAAATCGTCGAGTGCGCACTGTCTACCGAGAAATCCCCCGTTCGCATGAGTTCCCTCACCATCATCGGTGTCAGTCCGCCCAGATCTAAGACCCCCTGCACCTCTCCTGAACGCATCGCCGAATATCGCGCCTCCGCCGAAGTGATCACACGGATACGGATCCGCTTCGCCTTTGCTTTCTCGCCATGGTATCCATCAAAGCGCGAAAGGAGCGTATAGTCGTCCGCCTTCCTGTCAATGATCTGAAAAGGCCCTGTGCCCGCTGCGATTTTCGTGAAGTCTCCCGTTTCTCTATCAAAAGAAGCCGGACTGAACATCGCGCTCCCCCAGCCCGCCATGCGATAGATCAGCATGGGGACAGGCCGCTCGAAATATAGATGAAGCGTGTAGTCATCGTCCGCCTCATAACGGACAAGCCCCGGGTAAATGCGCGAGACCAGATACCCATAGAAGGAAGATGGCTTGTAGCCCATGTGCGTCACGCGGTAGAAATTCTCTCGCGCCGCATGTGCATCGAAGGAAACCCCGTCATGGAACTTCACCCCCTTCTTCAGATGAAAAATCCACTCCGTCTTCTCCGCATTCGACTCCCAAGACTCGGCGAGCATCGGTATGACTTTCCCATCATCAGAAATCCCGACCAGCGACTCCCAAGTCTTTAGGATCACGGTGGAGTAGTAGGGATCCTTCTCCCCCGGCGAAAGATCCCGCCCCGCCGCGAGTACGATCTCTTTCTCCTCTCCCGTCTTCGGCGCGTCCCCGCAGCCCGCGAAAGCGAGCGGGAATAGCAGGAGGAAAAAGAGAGATAGATAGCGAAAGAAAATACGCATAGGGATTCACCTCTTTTCTTGTGGAAACACTTTTGGACAATAGGGGAATAGGCGGCCGCAAGGCCGCCTATTATTATACATATATATTAGAAGTGGAGTTTTGCTGTGAAGGTGAAGGTGCGCGGGAGGGAGAGATAGACCTGATTTCCGCGAGAAACCATCCAGTAGTCTTTGTCGAAGACATTGTTGCACATCAGGGAGAGTTCCGCCGGTGTCTTGCCGAAGTGGGTCTTATAGGTTGCGCCCAGATCGAAAATGGTATAGCCACCAGCCCAGACTTTTTCATTCATGACTGGAGTTCTGCCGGTATAGATGCCGCGGCCAAGGATGCTCCAGGATTCATTCGGATTGTATTCAGCACCGAAGACAGCCGTCCACTGGCTGGTACCGTTGACACGAATACCGTCCAGCTGACCTTTTGTTGTTTTTTCCTGTTTGGCATCAAGGTGGGAAAGACCGCCAAAGACATTCCACTTGTCCGTCAGCTTGCCATTCACAGAAAATTCTACGCCTTTATGACGTGCTTCCCCGTCTTTAGACTGGAAAGGTTTGCTAAATCCCGGCTTATAGACGCTAATCAGATTATCCTGTTTCAGGTCATAGTATGCCAGTGTCCAGAGCAGATCATTCTTCATATATTTGAAGCCGATTTCATTCTGCTTTGTTTTGAGCGGCGGAAGAACATCACCATAGTTTTCAAATGTGGTGTTGACGCCCGTACCGCAGTCAAAGTTTTCGGAATGGCTCGCATAGATAGACATATTTTCATTTGGATGGTAAATCAATCCGTAGGTCGGGCTGGTGTCATCCGTATTGACTCTTTCTATTCTAGACGCTTTAGAAGTATTGGACGCACTTCCTTCATACTTGTAAGCGTTGGAAGTAGCTTCATGTTTATGAATACCCAATATCACATTCCATTTATCATAGGTCATGTAGTCGACCAAAGAATAACTCTTGACGCGTGTCTTATTATTCCAGCGGGTATTAAACTTTGTCGGTGCAGCCAATGTCTGATGAATGCCTGTGTAAAGATCGCCAGTCCCAATATAGGTTTTACTTGCTCCATAAGCAGTCTTTCTATTGCGCCATGCCTGATTATACGACAGGGTAATGTCATGCTTTACGTCACCGGTATTATAATGTGCGGTCGTTCCCACTTGCCAATAATAGTATTCCTGCGGAGTTGCGCCTGCACCGCCTTCAATTCCTGATAAAACTTCCTTATGTTTGTCTGGGTATGTCTTTGTGTATACGAAAGTACCGTTTTCATTCACGGTATAGCCGCTACCACCATTCGCCATGACGTTGCGATCGAGATCATTTCTCTGCATACCGAAGTTGAAGAAACCATCCCAGTGTTCATTGAACTTCTGGTCATGATTGTACGTCATCAGCCAGCCATGTGTCGATTTCACCATACCATCAAAGCTATAATCGTTCGAGCCTTTCGGCACGGCCGGCAGTTTTGTCACACCGCTGTCAAGAATAAACCAGCGCAGCCCGCCCTGAATGTCCAGATTTCTATAGCCGATGAAGAGATTATCCTTCGCGTGTTCCGTGGTATGGTCGATATTGGCAAAAATACCCTGTCCATTGATTTTCGTCCCTTTCACAGACGTTCTGCCATTGAGGTTTTCTGTCGTGATACGAACGCCCCATTCCTTCTTGTCCCCGAAACGTTCGCCATAGTCAAGGTATTCTCCGAAGAGACCGCGACCAGAAATCGTCTGCGTGTAGTCGAGTACTCTTTCATCCGGAGCCACTTTCGTCTTCACACTAATGATACCGCCCGGATTGGTGGTTTCATACTGTACGCCGGTACCATAGATCCCTACGTTTGGTCCGGAAAGAACCTCCAGCGATTCGATCGGATACAGTGGGGTATTGAACTGGGTGAATACGCCCGGTACATTGTTCACATAGAAATTGGTGCCATTCGTGCGAAGACCGCGGAAGAAAAAGTCGCCATGAAGGATCGATCCAGTCTGACGAACAGATGGCGAATTGGCGAGAAGCGCATCCATCGGTTTATCCGGACCAGTAAATGTTTCCATGGCTTTTTCGGTAAAGTTCATCTGCGTAAATGGAACGTCCAGCGTATTTTTTCCACTCAAAAAACCTGTCTGCGATTTAGTATAGACGAAATCGCCAGGCAGGACTTCACGTTCCTTATTTCTGTCACCAATGACAACGACTTCAGCGAGCTGCGTCACCGCAGGTTCTTCTGCAAAGACAGTACCCCCCCCTAAAATTCCGGCAGCAGCCAGAGTTCCAAGGATGAGGCACGACAACGTTTTCCCTTTTCTCATAAAGATCTCTCCTCGATAAAAAAACTCGCCGACGTAAATAGCCAGCATAACATAAGATATATTCCATTCCCGAAGCGCCGTGTATCCAAGTTTCCACGCGCGGGGAAAAGAAAGCAGTATAAGTGACTAGGGATTAGGGATTAGGGATTAGGGATTAGGGATTAGGGATTAGGGGCTAGCCCCATTGAACCCATTAAACCCATAGAACCTATATTTCACGATTCCCGAAAGTACGAGATCACTTCCACGATTCGTTTCGAATGCCAGACATAACCATTCCCATCATGGGCAGCGCGCTCTTTGAAGAGCGGCTCAAGCTCGGTATTATAATTCAAGTACGACATTTCGCCCAGATCCTCCACCATTTCTTTCTCCGCCGCTTCCCAGTCGGCATAGCGGAGCACCTTATCATAGTGCGTGAAAGAGACTTCGGCATGGATACCCATATTCCAGAACATCATCGGCATCATCATGTAGTCGTTGTTTCGGCGATAATTCAGCGAAAGCTCATCATAGAGGCCATAGAGATATGGCTTCAAAAGCGTGCGAACGATGATGAAGCCTTTCTTCCCGTAGCGGGCTATCTTTTCGAGTGCCTCTCTCATATAGCAGACGCGGTATAAGGAATTGACAGAGAGGACGTAGTCCGCATCGTAAGGCTCTTCGAAGTCTTCCCACTTCGAGTGGACCGTTTCCACATTCGTGAGGCCTTCTCTTTGTAAGGAGATCGAGAGCTCGCGGAGCATGGCTGGTGAGAAATCAACGGCGAGGATATCCTTGCTGTATTTCGCCATAGGAATGGTGAAATTACCGCATCCTGAGCCCACATCTAAGATGCGCTGATTTTCTCCGAATCTCTCATGGATCCAGTCTCCAAGCCCGTACACATCCCGATAGAGGTTGAAGCGCTCTGCGTAATGTGGTGCAAGGTCTTCCCAGAATCGCAGCTCTACCTCGTCATCAAATTTACGTCCTGATTTCCTCTTCGCATTCCAACCTTGTTCTTTCTGCCAGATCTCATCCAAGTCGATCTTTTTCAGCTGCTGCATCTTATCACCGCCAATCTTGAACAAAATAAGTGTAATCTGTATAGTTTCTATAAAGTCAAGTATCTTTTTATAGAAATCAAAAAATCTTTCTTAATAAAAATGCCACCTTCCCCCTTATCGTCATATCAAGCGAATGCGAGAAATCTTTTTTGTTCGTGGTCAAACGAACAATGTAAGGAAGGCGGCGAGCGGGAAACACCGTACTTCACATGACTTGGAATGACGGTGTTTCATGCAAACGTGTGTGTGCAATAGAAAGCATACCGCAAACGAAAAAGATCCGTAGGACCCGAGCGGGATGACGATACGGGATAACGCTCATCTCAAATTCGCTTTTATTCTGCTACGTAGAAGACTGCCCCTGCGGGGTAATGCTATTAAGTTAAGGAAATTGTTAGCGCCGTAATGACTTGCTTCCCCCTTCGGGGGAAGTGCCGAAGGCAATAGGGGCATGCCAGCGGCCATCGAACAATGTTGGATATACCGTAGTGCTGCCCCCTCATCTCACTTTGCTCGAAATGGCGTCTCACTGGATTTTCGCGTCGCTTCACTCCTAAAAATCCAGTTCGCTTGCATAAGCCCTCCGGGCAGCTCCCCCGATGGGGAGCCAAGAATGTTCTGTTGCTTAACTTAATAGCATTGAATATACGGGGGCGATGCCCAAAGGCTTTTGGGAGAGCCGGCTTTCCGTTTGCGTTTTCTAAAAGGTGGCGGTTGTCTCTTCGTCTTGCGGTCACTCTTTCGCGCGTTCTTCCAGTTCTTTTTTCAGCGTGCTGTCGCTGGGGAGGCGCACGTAGTCATAGCTCTCCTCCTCTCGACCAGGGTCGAAGCGGCAGATGGTGTGGTAGGGGCAGTAGCTGCAGGGAGTGACGCCCTTATAGCTGGCAGGGCAGATGGAGATGTCGCCTGCGATCATGCGGCTGTGGAGGGAGAGGATGTTTTTTCTGACGATGGTAAGGAGGGCGGAGAATTGCTCCTGCGTCAGGGCAGAAGCGGATCCCTTGTGGAGGCTGCCGTCTTTGTTGAATCTCACGGGCAGGCAGGAGTCGCTTTCGCCGGCGTCCTTGTCGAGGGACTTTAGGAGGGATGGATCTGCGAGGACGTAGCCGGAGGCGTGATCCTTTTCAGAAAGGTTGACGTTTCCATTCGGCGGGACCTGCTCGACCTTGGTGACATTGCCCGACAGGTAGATATACATGAGCGCGGCGGGAAGAAGCTGCTCTTCGGGGTGTTCCTGCTCGACGGCGAGAAGATAGGTGAGGAACTGGAGCTTCAGTCCGGCGACGATCTCTGCGAGCGTGGCTTCGGTATGGCCGGTCTTGTAGTCAAAGATGGCGATGGCATCGTCCTTCACATCGAAGCGGTCGATCTTTCCTGAAATGGTGAGTGTCTCACCGTCTTCCTTGGCAAGGTGGAAGAAGAAGGCTTTCTCAAGGTCTTTGGTATCGAATTCGCTTCGCTGGCTCCACGAGCGAAGGAAGGCGAGTGTTTCCCTAAAGGTGCGGTCGAGGCTTCTTTTCGTATAGCGGGAAGTGGCATCGGAGGAGAGAATGCCGTACTTCATCTTTTCGGAGAGGGCGCCTGCGATGGTGGAGGAGATCTCGCGGATGTCTTCATCACTGGCGTCGCGCCACTGCCTTTTTTGCCGGGTGAGTGTGCTGCCGAACTGGTGAAGGCCTGCGTGAAGGTAGTTGCCGAGGTCCAGGCTTTGGATCTCTCCTTCATCACGGGCTTCCAGCGCCAGGCCGTACTGGAGGAAATACTTGTAGGGGCAGCTGCGATAGGTCTCCAGACGTGTCATGGAGCTTACGTAGCGCCCGCCGGGCTGGAAGAGGGCGCGGGCGAGTTCTTGCGGCAGGGCGTCGGGGGTATTGCTGTAGGAGAGGGCGCGAAGCTTTTCAGAAAGGATGCGCTGCCAGTGGGGACTTGCCATCGCCCAGCGGGCGAGTGCGAGCCAGGGGGAGGTGCTTTCAGGCAGGCCTTCCTGCAGAAGGCGGGGAAGGAGCGAGAGGGCTTCCTCTGGGTTGGCAAAGAAGCTGTGGTCGGGATCCTCCAGCGTGGGAGCGTGAGCGGCAGCGCATTCTGAGCTGTAGCCGAGCTTGGAAAGCTGGAGGGCCAGGAAGGAGGGCTCGCATTCTTTTCCGTCACTTCCGAGCGATGGGGAGGTGAGGTAGAGTGCATCGGAGGCACGGGTGAGGGCGAGATAGACGAAGAACTGCTCCTGATGGATCATCTGCATGAGATCATTCCCGAAGGTGAGCTGACTGTTTTCAGAGAGGGCCTGCTTTTCCCATGCGGAGAAGAAGCCGCTCTCTTCGACGCGCTTGGGGAATTCGCCTTCGATCACGCCGGGGATGAAGACGACCTTCGCTTCCATCGCATAGCCGCGGTCCATGCCTGTCACGGTCACATGGTCGAGTGTCGGAGGGATGGTGGAATAGGTGAGGGCAGAGAGACCGTCTTCGAAGAGGGCGCGGAAATCTTCCGCTGTCATCGCCTCATCCCCTGCGACGTGGACGATCTCATCCAGAAGGCCCAGTACCTTCTTCCAGACCTGCAGGTGGGGGCGAAGGCCTGTCTTTTCAAAGGCGGCTTCATCCCATGCCGACAGTGTGTGAGGCACCTTCTCGCTGAGGAGAAAGCGGTAGAGTATGGCCGCGCGGTCTTTGGCGGAGATAGCGGATATCCACGCTTCGGAAAGCGGATCGAGAAGGGAGGTGAGGCGCGTGCGCCATTCATTCACGCGGCGGCGCTCGGCGAGCTCAGCCTCGGACAGCGGCGGGGGCGTTTCATCGAGATCGCGGCAGCTGCGCTGCTCCCAGCTGTCATGCCATTGCCAGGGCCGGATGCGGCGGGAAAGGACGTAGTTTTCCAGTCGGTCGATCTCTTCCTGTGAGAATTCAGGCAGGAGCGAGGTCTTCAAAAGACGAAAGACGGTGAGACGCTGCCAGCCCGCGTGCCTTCTGCCTGTTTCCTTTGCGAGAAACTGCAGCAGGAAGGAGGTGAGCATCACGAGCGGGTGGTTATTCATGGGATGCTTCTCATCGATGAAGCCGGGGATGCCGTAAGTGGCAAAGGAGCGGGTAAAGAGGTCGCTGTAGTTTTCCGGCGTACGCGAGAGGACGAGGATGTCACGGTAGCGAAGGCCCTTGTCTCGGACGAGCGATGTGATGGTGCGTGAAATGAGATCCACTTCTTCCTTCGGGCTTTCTGCGGTGATGAGGTGGAGCCCCTCCTTTGCGCGCCCGTCCTCCGGGCGGGGGCGTGCGTGGCGTTCAAAGAAATGGCGTGCCATGAGAGAAAGGTCGCTGGTGCGGAAGCGCTTTTCTTCCGTGAGCACGATGGAGGAGGAATGGCGGATCGCGCCCTGCATCTGGCTGTAGAGCTGATACGGCCGGGCGAAGTTCGGATTTTCTGCCGCCTCTTCCGGACTGTCCATCTGCAGTGTCATGGTGACTTCCTCGGCTGTGTGAACGAGCGCGGACACGATGCGGATCTTCTGCGGCGCCATGCCGTTGAAGCCATCGATCCAGATGTGGGAGCCGCGGAGCTTTTCTGACTTGGGGATCTCCCGTGCAAGAAGGTCGAAGAGGCTCCCTTCATAAGCAAAATGCATACGCAGATAGTCGTGGTATGCTTTATATAAGAGGGAGAGGTCAGCGAGCTTTTTCCCCAGCGGTGTCTCGCCTTCCCGCTTCGAGGCGGCAAGGAGGTCGTCTTCTGTGATGAGAAACATGTCGAGCTGATGGAAGAAGGCGGTCAGCTTCTCTGAGAAATGCGGCTGTGATGCAGCGCGGAGGATCACCTGCAGCTCGTCCTTGTGTGCATCCAGAAGGCGGCGCAGGATGATCTGCTGGCCCAGCGGCGAAAGGGCATCGGCGACCGGCGAGTGCAGCTCTTGAAAAACGCGGTAGGCGAGGCGCGAGAAGCCGCACACCGTCACATCGATGAAGCCGGTGCCGGGGAAGGACTTGGCGAGCAGGTACTCCGCTGTATAGGTGCCCTGATCGGGGACAAGAAGGTAGGCGCGGCCGCCCGGTGTTTTTTTCAGATAGTCTTGGATCTCGCGGCAGCAGCGGGTGGTCTTTCCCGTGCCGGCGCGGCCGAAAATAAAATGCAGGCTCATAGAAGGCTCCTTTGGATGTGAAGGACTAGTGGCTAGGGATTAGAAGCGCCAAGTGACTGATGACTGGTAGCTAGGGATTAGGACTTAGAAGTGTCAAGTGACTGGTGACTCGTAACTGGGAGGCTAAGAGACTAGGAGACATCTGACATCTGACGTCTAACGTCTCAAGCGGGCATCGCCCATATATACTCGCGGCGAAGCCGCTTCCTGAACCCTGAACCCTTAAACCCAATCCCCTTTCATATGTTATAATACTAAGATTATTTTATAAGAAAAACAAGGAGAACAAACGAATGGGGGAAAAACTATGGACCCGTGAGTTCATCGGTATGGGTCTCACGAATTTCTTTTATTTCATGTCGCAGTACATCATGATCGCGGCGCTGCCGGTCTACATCATGGATGATCTGGGGCTCGGCGAGTGGGAGGCAGGGATGGCGATGACCTGCTTTCAGATCGGCACGGTGGTGTCCCGTCCGCTCGCAGGGCGTGTGATCGATGCGGTGAATAAGCAGCGTCTGCTCCTCATCGTTTCCGTGCTGCTCTTTCTCCTGATGACGGGCTTTCTCCTTGCGTATCGGTTGGAGATCGCGCTGTCGCTGCGACTCATTCACGGGGTCGTCTTCGCACTGGGGACGACGGCTTCGGCAGCGATGGCGGCGCTCGTGCTACCTAGCCGGCGGAAGGGAGAGGGGATCGGCTACTTTGCGGTCTGTGGAAATATGGCGATGGTCGTGGGGCCTTTGGTGGGGCTCATCCTCATCGAGCATTTCGGCGCGTCGGTGCTGTTTCTCTTCCTTTCTTTGATGGCTGCGTGTGCGATCGTTTCAGGAAATGGGAAACGGCTGCCCGCGCGCGTGGTATGTCCATCGGGAGAAACGCACCGCGGATTTCATTTTTCGGATTTCTTCGAAAAGAAAGCGCTCCCGGCGGTCATCCTGGGCGGGCTTGTCTTTTTTGCCTACGGCGGTGTGCTGACATTCATTCCCATGTACACGAGAAGCCTTGGTATAGGCTCTTACACGAGTCTCTTCTTCCTCGTCTTTGCACTCGTCATCGTCGTATCCCGTCCGTTTGTCGGCTACCTTTTCGATCACCATGGCTCGGACTATACGGTGTATCCGGGCTTCCTTTTCTTCTCGGCGGGCTTTCTCCTCTTCTCACAGGTCGAGGGGCCTTTTCTCCTGCTCCTCTCCGCGGCGGTGCTGGGGATCGGCTTCGGCGCGCTGGCGCCTGCCTTCCAGACCATCGCGGTCAGCAGCGCCCCTTCTTCCCGCGCGGGCGTCGCGACATCGACCTATTTCTGGTCGCTGGATATCAGTGTGGGCTTTGCGGCGGCCTTCCTCGGGCTTTTTGCAGAGGCTTTCGGCTATTCTTTCATGTATGGCGGCATCTGCCTCGCCTCTTCGCTTGCCGGACTGGCGTATTACTTCATGTGGAGAAGGGGAAAACAAATGAGGAATGAGGAATGAAGGTGGCGGCTTCGCCGCGATCGATGACGAGGTCGCAGCTGTTCTGGCATTCGTTATCTCACATACGACGTCTCTCGACGCTCAGGATGACGAAAAGGGGCGATGCTCGCTTGAAATGTCAGATGTCTCCTCGTATTTTGGGCTCTTGGTCTTCTAGCCATTCATCCCTGTTTTCAAACTTCTCATTTGTACAACAAAAACGCCGCTTCGCTTGCGCGAGGCGGCGTTTTGTGATGATGGTTGTGATTCGGTATCACGCGAAATTGGGAGAGGATGATTCTCTGGTCAGTCCCCAGTCACTCGTCACTAGCTGCTATTTCAGGATCACCTGATGGCAGAGGTTTCTCAGCTGGTTTTCTGCATTCGGGAGGGAGGAGAGGTGATTGATGTAGAGGAAGGACACCTGTGCGCCGATGTAGTTTCTGAAGGCATTGAAGCGAGCGCCATTCGCTTCTTGTTCCGTGAAGCCATAGTCTTTCCGGCAGATGGACTTCAGGATGGCGATGGATTTCTGAGCAGCCGGTACGGAGAGGACCCAGTCATGGTCACCTAAGTGGACGATGTAGCCTTCCTGCTTGTGCGGGGCGGGGAGGCCTTCGCCGTCAGAGGTGAGGAGACCGAGGCGGACAGGGTCTTTGCCGATGATGATGGAGGCCGCGCGGATCCAGCTGACGACATCGGCTTCCTCTTTTTTACTGGTCGGAGCGGCATGAGCGCAGGCCTGCGCTACGATTTCTTCTGCCGGCATACCGCGGTAGATGGATTCGGCGATACTGAGGACATGGTGCGCCCCCTGACCTGCGATGGTGTATTCTTTTCTGGAGGAGCCGTCTTCCTGCCACTGGAAGACGAAGGGCTTCTCGATGTCGTGCAGCGCCTGTGCTGCGACGGCGGTGTCGTAGTCGACATCATAGTGGAAGACGTCTTTATAGGTCTCACAGATACCGACGGTGATGTGCAGGTTGCTGTCGACATGGGTGGAGAGACCGCCCGGGTAGGAGTGGTGGCTCATGTAGCCGCTGCCTGGTGCGGTCATGAATGGCTGCAACTTCGTCGGTACCGGTGGGAGAAGGGTCTCTGCGGAGATCTTAGTTGGATCGATGAGCTTTTGATCCAGAAGCTGATTGTAGAGGCGCTGGATGGAGGAAGAACTGGTGTAGTTTTCCATAAAGGTCGGGAATGGATTCTTGATCATAGCAAGGACGGCGGATCTGAGAGAGCTGTCTTTGATGGTGTCTACGATCTTCAAAATGTCTGCATAGGAGCTTTTGATGAGCGGAGCGGCTTTAGCGGCAGCTTCTCCGGTCTTTGGCAGATCAGCGAGAGCGATCGGGCGGATCTCCATCGCAGTAGCTGCTTCTTTGGCACTGGCGGTGAATGGGAATTTGAAAAGCATAGCGCCTGCTGCGGTGCCGGCTGCGAGCTTCAGAAAGGTGCGTCTGGAAATCGGATCGTGCGTGATTGCGTTGTTCATGAATGGTTCCTCCATCTCTTTTTGTACGGAATTTGAGCAGGCTCTTCGGAGCTGCTTTTATCAGTCTAGTGAGGGAACGCAAAGAATGGATTCCTGTTTTGAAAAACTTCCGCTAAATTTCGTCATGCCTTTGTCAATTGACAGATATTTGGCAGCCTTGACAAAAGATGTACAAAGTGTTGATGAAAAAAGAATGGGGAGAAGGTAGGATAGATGAAGTAAGAAGTGACTGGTAACTGGTGGCTGGGGATTAGGTGCCGCGAGTGACTGGTGACTTGTGAAATGGCAGTTCATGGCACCACCATTTTGCATTTCTCATTCAAGAGAGACTTTCGCACAATCAAGGGGCGACTCGCCCCACGGGCTAACCCTGACTTAATTTCATCCAAGGAGGTAATTATTATGTTTGGTATCGGTATCCCGGAACTTCTTCTGATCCTTGTGATCGGTCTCATTGTCTTTGGCCCCGGCAAGCTGCCGGAGATCGGCAAGGCACTGGGCAAGAGCATGCATGAATTCAAAGACGCAGTGAATACGGACTTGCCGAAGACGGTCATTGTGAAAGAGACAGAAGTCGCAACCGCTAAGGCGGCTGTCGAGGCTAAGAAATGATGACGGAAGCCGCGGACATGCCTCTTTCCGGGCATCTCACGGAACTGCGCAAGAGGCTCATCTACTCGTTCCTAGCGATAGCTGTCGGGACGGCGGTGAGCTTTTTCTTTATCCGTGAGCTCATGGCTTTCCTGACTGCTCCGGCGGGGCAGCTGTACTTTGCGCGGCCCACAGAAGTCCTCATGATTTACATCAAGACTGCGGTCGTGGCAGGCTTCGTCCTCGCCTCGCCTGTGGTCTTCTTCGAATTTTGGCGTTTCCTGCTCCCCGCACTGACGGATCGGGAGAAATCATGGTGCTGCGTCTTCGTGCCGCTTTCCGTGATCCTCTTTCTCTCCGGACTCGCCTTTTCTTATTTCTTCGTCATGCCGGAGAGCCTTCACTTCCTCATGGGATTTGGCGGAGATGACTTCAAGCCGCTCCTTTCGATGGAGAACTATCTGGAATTCGTTCTCTTCATGATCTTCCCCTTCGGCTTCGTGTGCAATCTTCCGCTCGTCCTCATCGCTATGGCCAAGGCCGGCCTCGTCACCTCGGCAGCGCTCACGAAAGGGAGAAAGTATGTGATCTTCCTCTCCTTCATCCTTGCGGCCATCCTCACTCCGACGCCTGACATCATGACACAGAGTCTTCTCGCCGTCCCCTCTATCGTCCTCTTTGAGATCAGTCTGCTGGTGATCCGGATGATGGGGCGGTGAAGCCGCATTTCTTAAAGGACGCTTCAAGTTCATGGCAAAACAAAATCCGCTTCACGCAAGATTTCGTGAAGCGGATTTTGTTTTGTTATGGTTAGCCCGCGGGGCGTGCCGTCTTTTGATTAGAAATGGAAAACTCTGTTCGCATGAGGAATGGGGGCGGCGGCTTCGCTGCAACCATATATGAAGCGATGCCCGAATGTGGTATTTCAGGAAACGCTGATCCCTATTTCTCAAATCCTTCTTTCAGTTGGCGCAGTCCCTTTTCGAGCGTTTCTCTCGGGCAGGCGAGGTTGAAGCGGAGGAAGCCTTCCCCTTCCTTGCCGAAGATGTATCCCATATCCAGCCAGAGGCGGCAGTCATAGAGGATCTTGTGCTCAAGCTCTTCATTGGAGAGGCCGTAAGCAGAGGCATCGACCCAGATGAGGTAGGTCCCCTCCGGCTCGATGAGCTTCATCTCCGGCATTTCTTTTTGGAAGAAGCTTCGCGTGAAGTCCAGATTTCCTTTGAGATAGGACTTGACGGCTTCGAGCCAGGGGCGGCCCTCCCGGTACGCGGCTTCACTGGCAACGAGCCCCATGACATTCAGCTGGTCGTAGCCGAAGGCATCGAGCTCTTCCTGAAAGGCTCTGCGGATCTCAGGATTTGGGATGAGGATGTTCGAATTCTGTAGACCCGCGATGTTGAATGTCTTCGAAGGCGCGGTACAGATGATGGCATTGTCCGCTGCCTCGCGGCTGATGGTGGCGAAGGTCGTGTGGGTATGGCCGGGGTAGGTGAAGTCTTGATGGATCTCATCAGCGACGATCTTCACGCCGTGGCGCAGGCAGATCTCTGCATATCGCGTAAGCTCTTCCTTCGTCCAGACGCGTCCGGCGGGATTGTGCGGCGTGCAAAGGAGCGCGAGCTTCACGCCTCCTTCTTCGATCTTCCTTTCCATGTCATCGAAATCGATCTCATAATGCCCCTCTTTTAGGACGAGGCCGCTGTTTACGAGGCGGCGGCCATTCTTTTCGATGGCGGAGAGGAAGGGATAGTAGACAGGCTGGTGGAGCAGTACGCCGTCCCCCGGCTTCGTCAGTGCTTTGACAGCGATATTGATGGCCGGCACGACGCCCGGTGTCTTGATGAGCCATTCCGGGTGGATGGTCCAGTGGAAATAGGTCTTCTGCCAGTTTGCAAGTGCTTTAAAGTAGGAGCTGCCTGCTTCCGAGTAGCCGAAGATGCCATGGTCCACGCGGGCATGGAGCGCACGGGTGATGGGCTCGGCCACGCGGAAATCCATGTCCGCCACCCAGAAGGGAAGGACATCAGCCGGTTTACCGCGCTGGACGGCGAAATCGTACTTGAGGCAGCCGGTGCCTCTCCGGTCAATGATGGTATCAAGGTCAAATGTATGATCAAGTGGATTCATGATGGCTCCTTTCGAGGAAAAAGTGACTAGGGACTCGTATTGTGTTTTCTAAATCACTGGCATGTAAGGAAACGCAGATTCAATCGAACTCTCCGATTTAATCTGCGTTTCCCTAGTCTCCCAGCGCCTGCGAGAGGTCCGCGATGAGGTCATTCACATCTTCGATGCCGACGGAGAGGCGGAGGAGACAGGCGGTGATGCCGCGGGATTCGCGCTCCTCTTCCGTGAGGTCAGCGTGCGTCTGGGTGGCAGGGTAGGTGATGAGACTTTCTACGCCGCCAAGACTTTCTGCGAAGCGAATGAGGCGGACGGATTTCAGCACGCGGAGAGCTGTCTCATGGCTGTCGGTATAGAAGGAGAGCATAGCGCCTGTGCCGCGGGACTGCCGGTCGTGGATTTCTTTGTTTTTGAAGCCGGGGAGACCCGGATAGAGTACCTGCGTGATCTTCGGATGACCGGCAAGCCACTCGGCGAGGGTCTGGGCATTTTTCTGCGCGGCTTCCATGCGAAGTGCCAGTGTCTTGATGCCGCGGGTGACGAGCCAGCTGTCCCATGGCGCAAGGCAGCCGCCGACGGTCTTGTAGAGGAAACGGATCTTTTCCGAGATTTCTTTGTCCTTGCATACGACAAAGCCTGCGAGGGTGTCATTGTGTCCAGCGAGGTACTTGGTGCCGCTGTGAAGGACGATGTCGGCGCCGAAGTCGATCGGATTGCAGAAGTACGGGCTCATGAAGGTATTGTCCGCGATGAGGAGCGCGCCGTGCGAGTGCGCGAGGTCTGCCATCGCAGAGATGTCCGTCACCTGCATCATCGGATTCGTCGGCGTCTCGATGTAGATGGCTTTGACGGTATCGTCCAGTGCAGCCTCTGCTTTAGAAATATCTGATGTGTCGACGAAGCGGAAATGAAGGCCGTTCTTCTCATTGATGAAGCGGAAGAGACGGATGGAGCCGCCGTAAAGGTCATCGGTGGAAAGGATCGTGTCTCCCGGTTTGAAAAGTTCCATGACCATAGAGATCGCAGCCATGCCGGAAGAGTAGCTGGTACAGTCACACCCGTGCTCGAGCCGTGCGACCACTTTCTCCGTGCATTCCCGTGTCGGGTTCTGCACGCGGGCATAGTCGTAGCCCGTGGACTGTCCGAGCTCCGGATGTCCGAAGGTCGCAGACTGAAATACAGGGACAGAAATGCAGCCGGTCGGGTCTTTCCAGTCGCTGCCATGAATGCAGATCGTTTTTATATCCATCGTGGATTCTCCTTTTCATAGGTCGGGGGAGATATGGCGCTTAACCGCAGACAGCCGGGGGCTGATCATCCATCCATATCCCTTTCCTGTCAATAAAAAAATCCGTCTCTCTATTGAGAGACGGATAGTAATACCGTGTGACCACTCTGCTTCTCCTTACCGTCACCGATAAGGACTCGATAGGTACGCTGGACGAGCCATAAATACCCTGCTGCTGTAACGGGCAGTCCCGGCGAGCTTCATGATTCGGCTCGGAGGCTCGAAGGCCATCTTCTGTGTCCGCTTCTGCACTGCTCTCACCATACGCAGCTCTCTTTGCCAGTCCTGAACGCATACTCTTCTTCTCATCGCCTGTGTGGAATTAGGCCTATCATAGCATGGAGAAGGGGAGATGTCAAACGCTACAGGCCATAAGTTGATTTTTAATCTTAATCCAAGCTTGCAACATTATTCAGGAAAGCGTATACTGTAATATAATTTATCTGTATTTGTTAGGAGGAGGATTATTGTGTTTAAAACGATCCAGCACACGCTTGCCAGCGTGGCACTGATCAAGCAGATTGCGGTCGGTCTGGTGATCGGTATTCTGATCGCGGTCTGTTTCCCCGCAGCCATCCCGGTCGTAAAGATTTTTGGGGATCTTTTCGTCAAAGCCCTGAAAGGAGTCGCACCGATTTTGGTGTTCTTCCTGGTCATGAACGCCATGGCGCAGAGAAAAGAAAATGGGAACGGCAGCATGAAGCCGATCATCGGTCTCTATGTGATGGCGACATTCTTCGCATCGCTCGTCGGGGTCGGCATGTCCTTCCTGTTCCCGACCACACTGCACCTGCAGGTGGCCGCTGACACGAAGCTCGCTCCGCCAAGCGGCATCATTCAGGTGCTTCATAACCTGATCCTGAGCGTCGTCGATAATCCGGTGAATGCACTGCTCTCTGCGAACTACATCGGCATCCTGGCATGGGCGATCATCATCGGTATCGCGATGAAGAATATCGCATCCGGCACCACCAAAGGATGGCTCGATGATGTTGCCAAGACCATCACCAAAGTGGTGACATGGGTCATCCACTTTGCCCCGCTCGGCATCATGGGCCTTGTTGCTGACTCCGTCGGCACTGCCGGTGTGGAAGCGCTCATCGGCTATGTACAGCTTCTGGCGGTCCTTATCTGTTCGTACTTCCTGGTCGCTCTTGTGATGAATCCGATCATCGTATTTTCTCGCATTCACATGAATCCATACCCGCTGATCCTCACCACGATCCGTGAAAGCGGCGTGTATGCCTTCTTCACCAGAAGCTCGGCGGCCAATATCCCTGTGAATCTGGCACTCTGCAAGAGACTCGGGCTCAATCCGGATATCTTTACGATCTCCATTCCTCTCGGTGCGACGATCAATATGTCCGGCGCATCCATTACGATCTCCGTGCTGGCTCTAGCTGCTGCACATACGCTGGGCATCGATGTCGATCTGCCGACCGCACTCCTGCTCTGCATCGTATCTACTGTCGGTGCATGTGGTGCTTCCGGCGTCGCAGGTGGCTCTCTGCTTCTGATCCCGGTCGCTTGTGCGTCCTTTGGCATCAGCAATGATATCTCCATGCAGGTCGTCGGTGTCGGCTTCATCATCTCCGTGCTGGAAGATGCCTGCGAAACTGCGCTGAACAGCTCCACTGACGTGCTTTTCACTGCTACGGCGGAATATGCAGAACGCCGCAAGGCGGGTACGCTTCAGGCGGAAGACATGGTCCCGCATGATCACTAAATAAAAAAGGGGCTGTGAAGAAATGAATCTTCATTTCTTCACAGCTCCTTTTTACTTTGCTTTCATTTGGTTCAGGGTTCAGGGTTCAAGGTTCAGGGTTCTCGTGGCGGCTTCGCCGCCTTTTTTTAGAAGATGGTATTCTCGTATCGCAGCCTTCCCCTCTAGGGGAAGGTGTACCGCAGAGGTAATGCTATTAAGTTAAGGAAATCGTTAGCTACGTAACGTCTTGCTTCCCCCTTCGGGGGAAGTGCCGAAGGCAATAGGGGCATGCTAGCGGTATAGCGTGCTATGTTGAATAGTCCGATGCTATCGATATTTTAACACTTTCATGCAATACCGCTACGTAGCCCCCTCAGCCCTTCGGGCAGCTCCCCCGATGGGGAG
>OIXX01000318.1_pt1 | contig 32896 bp, 19 predicted proteins | sample 1588161 | NCBI WGS metagenome assembly OIXX01 (sample SAMN03283274) | human gut metagenome | biome: human-associated habitat; material: feces | host: Homo sapiens | place: Peru | collected 2012
GGCCGCCGGCAATGCAACCGCCGACAAACTCACCGTCATTTTGGAAATCGAGCGTAAAGAGCGGCTTTTTCTCGCGCATCTCGCGGACAAAGTGATACATGCGCTCGCGCTGCTCGGGCGTGGGCATAAGCTGGGAGGTAGCGTTGCGCCCGACCGGCATAAAGTGGAAATACCAGCAGAAGAGTGCTCCCTCATCGATCATCCAGTCGATATTCTCTTCGGTCGCCACCGTGTCGGCGTTGGCGCTGGTCCAACAGGTCGAAATACCAAACGGTAGATTGCGCTCGCGTAGGAGTTTCATCGCATGCTCGATCTTGGCGTAGGTCCCCTCTCCGCGGCGGGCATCGGTAGTGTGCTCGTTGCCCTCGGCACTGATGGCCGGAACAAAGTTGCCTACGCGGATCATGTCGTCGCAGAACGCCTCGTCGATAAGCGTTGAGTTGGTAAAGCAGAGGAACACGCAATCCCGGTGCTTTTCGCAGATCTTGATAAGGTCGTGTTTGCGAACGAGTGGCTCACCACCGGTGTAGATGTAGATATGCGTGCCGAGTGCTTTGCCCTGCGTGATGATAGAGTCGATGTCTTCAAACGAGAGATTTTGCTTATAGCCGTACTCGGCTGCCCAGCAGCCCGTGCAATGCAGGTTGCAGGCGCTCGTGGGGTCGAGCAGAATGGCCCATGGAATGTTGCACTGGTACTTTTCGCGGTTATTTTCCTGCTGCGGCCAAGCGAGCAGGTTGCCGTCGACAATAAGCGCCTTGAGCAGTTTGGTTCGCATCTTGGGATTGAGACTGAAAACGCGCATGATCAGGTCATACCAATTGCCGCGACTCTTGATGACGCTGGTGAATGCCTCGCGCTGCACGGGAAATACACGATCGGGGACCAGTTTGTTCACGAGGTCCATGATTATTTCGATATTGTCTTGCGGATTGTCGTCGAGATAATCGATGAGCTTGTTGAGTGCTACGCGCTCAGCTGACTGTGTAAGCGACATAGGCATTTCCTTTCACGTGCGCTTTGTATGTAATAATACCCATGTGTGGAATTAAATGCACGTAAAGAATCTCTATTGTGTCTATTCAACGAACCAATTTGATTTGGGGTGAATTGTCATGCCCAGACACTCTCTAAATTGCGGTGAAATGGGGACTGGATAGGCCTTTTAACGGCATAAACGGTCTCTATTTCATCGCAATTTAGAGAGATTGCATCACTGGTAGCGTAGGCACTCGACCGGGTCGAGCTTTGCGGCTCGGCGGGCGGGGTAGAAGCCGAAGATGACGCCGATGCCGACGGAGACCGCAAAGGCCAGCAGTACCGTGGCGATCGAAAAACTCGGCGTTATGGTACCGCTGGCACCGAGCTCGCCAAGCACGCCGGAGCCCGCGGCGAACATCGCTAGACCCCAGGCAAGCAGGTAGCCAATCAGGATACCCAGCAGGCCACCGGTGACGCACAGCGCCGAGGACTCGGCCAAAAACTGTGCGGTGATATCGCGACGACTGGCCCCCAGGGCACGGCGAATACCGATCTCGCGGATGCGCTCAGTCACGTTGGTGAGCATCATATTCATAATGCCGATACCGCCGACAAGCAGCGAGATACTGGCGACAGCACCCATGATGAGCGAGAACGCGCCCATAAAGGAATTGAGGGCATCGATAGCGCTTTTCATAGAGGTTGCCGATACACTGTCGTACTCATCGTCCTTCGCGATGCCCTTCATCGCGCGCACCTTGGACTCAATCGTCTTGCACAGCTCGTCCACGTCCGTACCCTCGGTGGCGAGCGCCGTTACGCTGGGGAAAGAGGGGTTCTCGTCGCCAAAGAGGCCCGAGATGGTCTCGCGCGGCATGTATAGCGTGAGCGAGCCCATGGAGTCGTTGCCGCCATCAATCACGCCCACAATCTGCACCTCGTCGTTCGATACCTTGATGGTCTTGCCGAGCGCTTCCTGCTCGTTGCCGTACAGCTGATCCGCGCCTCCACGACTGATGAGCGCTACGCGTGCGCCAGATTGGGACTCGGCCTGGGTGTAGGTGCGTCCCGCGACGAGCTTGCTGGCGCCCACCGCGTCGAGCATGTCGCTGTCGACACCCTGCGCCATGACGGTATAGCTTTTGTCACCGGCCTTGTACTCGGTATAGGCGCTGTCCACGATGCCGATCTGCTCAATTTGCGGCACCATCTTGCGAAGCTTCTCAACGTCAGACTCGGTGAGCTCTTGCGACGAATAAATCTGCACCATACGTGCAGCGTTGAGGCCCAGGCTGTTGACCAGGCTGTTTTGGATACCGCCGATAAGCGAGGTCATGGCAATGACCGAGGCAATGCCAATGACGATGCCCAGGATGGTGAGCAGGCTGCGTCCCTTATTGGCCTCGAGGGAGTGAAGGGCTTCTTGGATAAGGTCGCGCGTACTCATGCCATCACTCCTTTCGGCGGGATAATCGGGTCGGTGATTGTGGGCAGGCTATCTACGGCGTTGCGCAGGGTCCGCTGCGCATGTGGAATATACGCGCCGTCGTGAATGCGACCGTCGCGGATGGTCACGGCACGGTCGGCCTCGGCGGCGATGCCGGGGTCGTGCGTGATGAGTATGATGGTCTTGCCGCGTTCCTGGAGTTTGTGGAAGGTCTCCATCACGAGCGCTCCGGTGGCGGAGTCCAGGTTTCCCGTCGGCTCGTCCGCTAGGATGATGGGCGGGTCGTTGACGAGGGCGCGCGCGATGGCGACTCTCTGCATCTGTCCGCCCGAGAGCTCGGAGATGCGGTGGTCCCAGTGGTCGACCGGCAGCGTGACGGCTTGCAGCGCATGGACGGCGCGTATCTCACGTTGAGCCCGCGGCACGTTGGTGTACGACAGCGGCAGCATGACGTTTTCGATGACCGATAGGCGCGGCAGCAGGTTAAAGCTCTGAAAGACAAAGCCGATGCTCAGGGCGCGGACTTCGGTGAGCTCATCATCATCGAGCTCGGCCACGTTGAGCCCTTGCAGGTAGTAGTCGCCTGCGGTTGGCTTATCCAGGCAGCCGAGGATGTTCATGAGCGTCGACTTGCCCGAGCCCGAGGGGCCGGTGATGGCCACAAACTCGCCCGGATTTACCGCAAGGCTCACATTGTGCAGGATATGGGCGCAGCCGGCCTCGCTCTCAAAGATGCGATGCACGTTGCGAATGTCGATGACGGGACGCATTACATGCCCTCGTCGGCAGGCATGCTGCCGGAGTCGCCGCCGTCGGCCGTCATGCCTGTTCCGGAGCTGCCGCCATCTGCCGACACGCCCGAGCCGTTGTCAATCTTGAGGATGTCTCCATCGCGAAGCTTGGTGACTGGCACATTGGGGTTTATTTCATTGCCCTGGTCATCGCGCTTGACCTGCGTTTTGCCGACCACGGCGTCGTTATCGTTTTGCGTCACGACGGTCACCTTTACGCGTCGGGTCTGTTTGCCCTCGCCGTCGGTTGCCACATTGACGTAATAGTGCTCGCCGTCCTCGGTCATGAGCGCCATGGTCGGCACCGTCACGACGTCATCGAGCTGTTCGGTCACCACCGAGACCTCGGCGGTCATGCCCGGTTTGAGGCGCGCGTCGGGAGCTTCAATCAAAATGTCGACATTAAAGGTCACGCTGCCGCCGCCACCGTTGGTGGAGTCGGAGTTTGCCACCGAGGCGATGGCTGTGACCGTTCCCTGGCTCACGATATCGGGAAACGCAGGATAGGTGACGTTGGCGCTCTGCCCAACGGCGATTTTGGCGATGTCCTTTTCGCCCACCTGCACGGTCACCTTCATCTTGGACAGGTCGGCGATCTGCATGCACTGCTTGCCGCCGCTCGTATCGCTTTCGCCCATGATCATGCCGCTTGTTACCGTGGCGCCCACTTTGGCGTTGAGCTCCACGATGCTGCCCGAGCTCGGCGCCGTAACCGTGCGTCCGGCGGCCTTGGCGTTCGCCTGATCGAGGTTTGCCTGGGCTGATGCGAGGCTGCGCTGTGCGGCCGATACGCTGTTCGTGTCGGCAGACGCAGCGGAGGCGCCTGCCGCTGCGGCGGAAGCTCCATCGATGTCCGTCGTTGGGGTGGCCTGCGCGGCAGCGACGGCTTTCTTCGCGTTGGCGAGGTCTTCCTGAGCGGCTGCAACTGCACGCTGCGCCTCGGCAACGTTGCGATCGAGCTCGTCGTTCTTAATGGTCATAAGCACGTCGCCCTCGTTGACGGATTGGCCCGGCTGAACGTTGATCGAATCGACCGTGCCGTCGACAGAAGGGGAGACCACTGAGGACGAAATAGGCTTGAGCTGGCCTTTTGCCTCAACGGTCGTGGTAAACGTGCCCTCAGTCACCTTATCGGTCACAGGCCCGCTGGCGCCCTGCGGCTGCGCATTGATAAGCAGGGTTGCGACAATGGCAATGAGCGCGATGACGCCCACGACGCCGGCGGCAATACCGCGGCGAATCAGCTTTTTGCGTCGGCGCTCGGCACGTTTTGCCTTGAGCTTGGCATACGCCTCTTCATCGGAAATCTCGGCCATATCGTTCGGGCGGTCGTATTGCGAATCGGCATGCGCGTTTGTAATCAGAGGAATCGTTTCGGTGGCACCTTCGGGCGCGCGTTCGGTATCATCCGGGTCCGGGGTGATCCTGGGGACATTTGGCATAGCGTCTCCTTTATAGAAAGAACTTCGATAAGTATATACGCCCACCGGTTAGGGCGGGCGCATAGGACGGTTTCTTTCGGAACTGTTAGATTGGTCGCAGCAGTTCCACGTTGTATGACTGCGCGCGTTGCACTACGAGTGGACAACCACGCACAGGCCGACTTTGATGCAGTCGTGAAGTGCTTTGGCGTCGGCCAGGCGCAGGTTGATGCAACCGTGGCTGCCACACCACTTGTACGACTCGGCATTATCGAAGCTCTTGTCGTTTTGCCAGGTGGCGTCGTGAAAGCCGATCATGTTGCCCTCGAACGGCATCCAGTAGCTCACCGGGCTCTCGTATTTGGGCTTTCCGGTCGCGGGGTCTTTGGCACCGATGAGCGTGCTTGCGCCGTCGTTGCTGTTGATCTGCCACACGCCCTCCGGGGTGGCGTCCTCGCCGGGCAGGCCCGAGATAAAGTTGGCCTCCCACACGATATTGCCGTTCTCGTCGTAGTAGCGCGCGTGCTGCTCGGACAGATCGACGTCGATATAGGCCTTCCAATCGGGCTCGCCCTTGGCGGTAAACGTGTCGGCCTTCTTTGAGTACGAGATTTCGATATCGCCGGTCTGCTTGTTATTGATTGCGTCCTCGACCTGCTTGGCGAGCGCGTCGCTGTCGATGGACCAGCCAAAGTCGCCGCCCTCGACAGCGCACTGCTTGCCGTCGGCGCGTGTCCACCAGCGGGTGGAGCCCACGGTGTTAAAGCCGTTGGCGAACTCGGCGGCCCAGCTGCTGATCTGCGACGTATCGAGTGTGGGCTTGGCCGGATCGGCAAAGCTGATCCACTGCAGCACCGAGCTGCCGTCCACCTTGCCGGCATCATTGCCGTTGAGCTTAAGGGTCACGTTGACGCCCAGGAAGTTGTTGGCGGCATCGCATGCAGCCTGAATCTGGTCGTCGGTGAGGGTGCCGTTGAGCGGTTCGTAGGCGTCGTTGCCGATCTTGGTGATATCGACGTTCTCGGCGAGTGACGCGAGCTCGATCTCGGCATATTTGATAACATGCTCGCGGTTGAGCTTCTCGCTGGATCGGGCCTTCTCAACGGTGAACTTGCCGGCTTTCTCGTCATAGGAGCTGGTGGCCTCGAAGGTGCCCGAGCGGCCCTCATTGAACTCGTCGATGGCGCCGCCCAGGTCATCCTCAAACTGCTTTTGGTTAAAGGCATCGGAGAGCATGGACAGGTCGACGTCCTGTTTCAAGTCGATCGAGCCGTTCTTGGTGGCGCTATCGGTTTTTCCGCCGAGCGACGCGATGAGGCGCGATGGCCACAGCAGCGGCTCGTTTTTGCCGATAATCTCGTGGGCGGCTTTCTCGCCATCGACGATGGGGTCGTCGGACTCGGGCTGGTAGGTCCAGCTAAAGTTGTCGCCCGACACGGTGAGCTTGTAGTGCTTCCATGCCGAGTTGACCTTGGTGGCTGCCGAAGATGCGTTAGAGAGCGAGATGTCGACGCCGGCTATGGTAGTGTTGGGGTAAGCGACCTGCGAGAACGCCACGACGCCTACGATGTAGACGATCGCGACGAGGCCGAGGACGACAAAGAGGGCCGTCTTTCCGCCCGACGTGCCGCTTTTGTTGGTTCGCTTGTCCGCGGGTCCGCGATTGTTCGCCGCGCGCGTGTGCGAAGGGCCCTGCGTGGGGGCGCCACCTTGTGCGGGACGCTGCTGATATTGTTGATGCGGCTGGTATTGACGCTGATTCGGGCGTTGAGAGGCATTGGACGGGCCGTGTTGTTGGCTGCGAACCGGTGCGATGGGGCGTGGCGATTGGACGCCGCCAGTATGCCTACTGGGCTGTTGTGGATCGGGAATCATGTTGCTGCGGTCGATTTGCGACATCGTATATATTTCCTTCGAGTTTCGCCTTACGGCTCATCGTGTTTCAACTGGGCTTGCATTATAGCGATTAGCCTGTTGTTTGTGGTGCGGAAACAGTATCGGTTTGGAGAAGTCTAGCTATCCGCATACGCCGCATTTGGCGCAGGCAGAAAGCGCGGCCGGGGCTTGAGCGATACCGCCCTTGGCCGTCTCGCGCAGGGTTGCCGGCAGGGCGTGGCCCACCGAGAGCATCACATGCGCCATCTGGTCAAACGGCACCAGGCTCTTGATGCCGGCGAGCGCGAGCTGGGCCGAGCTGAAGGCCGCGGCCACGCCGATGGCATTGCGGTTTTGGCACGGCACCTCGACCAGTCCGCCCACGGGGTCGCAAACGAGGCCTAGCAGATTGCTCAGCGCGATGGAACTGGCGTCAAGTGCCTGCTCGGGGGTGCCGCCGAGCATCTGCACCAGCGCGGCGGCGGCCATGGCGGCGGCACTTCCCACCTCGGCCTGGCAGCCGCCTTCGGCGCCGGCGACGCAGGCGCTCGTGGTGAGGTTGAGGCCGATGGCGGCGGCACAGTAGAGAGCGTCCATGACCTGCTCGTCATCGAGCTGCAGGTGCTCGGCCAGCGCCAGCACGCAGCCGGGCACGACGCCTGCGGAGCCTGCCGTAGGGGCGGCAACGATCACGCCCATGGTGGCGGAGCGCTCGAGTACGGCCATGGCACGGGCTACAGCTTCGGTCTGGACGGCGCCCATCAGGCTTGCGCTCAAATCGTTGCGGCCGGTGGCATCGACGAGTTTGGCCTCGCCGCCGATAAGCCCGCCGAGTGATCGCTGCGGATTGGCGATGGGGGTCGTGGTCTCCTCGCGCATGACGTCGAGCACGCGGCGCATGGCGGCGACGGCGTGGGCCTCGCCGGTCAGACGCGCCTCGCGCACGGCCATGACGGCGCCGATGTTGAGTCCCAGCTCCTCGCAGGCGTCGAGCAGCTGTTCACCGTCATCGAAGATCTCCTTGGCCGAGACGCCGGGTGAGAGCGATGATGCCGAACCGGGGAGCTCGATAAAGGTAGCATAATCGACGTTGTCGAGCTTGCGCAGCATGGGAATGACGGTGTCGTCGGGCGTGCCGTCGGTCTCAAAGACGGAGTACGCCTGTCCGCCCACCTCGGTGCGGTAGGTGCGGCAGAAGGCGATGTTCACGTGTGCGTAGGCGAGCAGATTCGTGAGCGCGGCGAGCACGCCGGGGACGTCGTAGTGCGCCACGAAGAGCGTGGAGTACATGCCCGAGATGTCGACGCCGACGCCGTTGATGCGGCTGATGCGCATCTTGCCGCCTCCCAGACTCTCGCCACGGACCTGCGCTGTGGCGCCCGTGTCATCGACCATGTCGATGTCGACGGTGTTGGGGTGGATGGAGGCGTCGTCGCCCTTGATGTCAAAGTGATAATCGAGGCCCTGCTCGCCTGCAAGGTCGAAGGCCTGCTTGATATTCTCGTCGTCGGTGTCGAGGCCCAAGGTGCCCGCGACGAGCGCGCGGTCGGTGCCGTGGCCGCGGTAGGTATGGGCGAAGGAGTTCCACAGGCCAAAGGTGACCTTGGTGATGCGGCCCTCGAGCAGGCTGGCGGCCACCTGTGCGCACCGCAGGGCGCCGGCGGTGTGCGACGAGCTGGGACCGACCATGACGGGCCCCAAGATCTCGAATGCCGAGGTCGTAGCTAGTGTTTGCGGCTTGCCTGGCATGGCTGCTCCTTCTCTATCTCGTCGTCCCGAGGGGCGGGGCATAAGGTCGCCTGCTCGGACAGTCCTGCTCGCACGGAGAGCACATTAAGTGCTCTCCGGCTCGTGCGGAACTCGCGATCGACCTTATGCCCCGCCCCTCGGGACTAAGGATACATGGTAGAGGCGCGTGTGCTGCAAAATTCATTAGCTGGTGACCTTTTCCATGTCCCAGGTTGGCTCATCTTCGCCACCGGATTAATAAAAAAGAAGTACCGCTTGGGGGCGGTACTTCTTTTGAAAGCTTGTGCCTGTTGCGACCTTGGTGGTTCCTAATTACAGGCCGCAGGCTGCTTTGAGTTCTTCGACTCGATCGGTCTTCTCCCAGGTGAAGTCGGCGTCTTCGCGGCCAAAGTGGCCGTAGGCCGCCGTCTTCTCGAAGATCGGTCGACGCAGGTCCATATCGCGGATGATGGCGCCCGGGCGCAGGTCGAAGGTCTTCTCGACGGCCTCGACGATCTTGTCCTCGGCAATATGCGCGGTACCGAAGGTGTCGACCATGATTGACAGCGGCTTGGACACGCCGATGGCGTAGGCCAGCTCGACCTCGCAGCGGTCGGCCAGACCGGCGGCGACCACGTTCTTGGCGACCCAGCGCGCGGCGTATGCGGCGGAGCGGTCGACCTTGGTGCAGTCCTTGCCGCTAAAGGCGCCGCCGCCGTGACGGCCGTAACCGCCGTAGGTGTCGACGATGATCTTGCGGCCGGTGAGGCCCGTGTCGCCCATGGGGCCGCCCACGACAAAGCGACCGGTGGGGTTCACATAGATGTCGGCGTTGTCCCACGGCATGTTCTCGGCAGCCATGACGGGGGTGATGACGTGCTCGATGAGGTCGTCCTTGATCTTGCCCATGTCCTCGATCTCGGCGGCGTGCTGCGTGGAGATGACGATGGTCGTGACCTCGACGGGCTTGCCGTCCTCGTAGCGCACCGTGACCTGGGTCTTGCCGTCGGGGCGCAGGTAGGGCAGGGTTCCGTCGTGGCGCACGGCAGCTAGTCGCTCGGCCAGGCGGCTCGCCAGGTAGTGCGGCATGGGCATGAGGGTCTTGGTCTCGTTGGAGGCATAGCCAAACATCATGCCCTGGTCGCCGGCGCCGATCAGGTCGATGGGGTCGGTGGTGGCGCCGGTCTGGGTCTCGAAAGACTCGTCGACGCCCTGGGCGATATCGGGCGACTGCTCGTGGATGAGGTTCATGACGCCGCAGGTATCGCAGTCAAAACCGAACTTTGCGCGGTTGTAGCCAATGCGGCGGATAACGCCACGGGCGATCTCCTGCACGTCGACGTAGGCCTGGGTGCGGATCTCGCCGGCAACGATGACGGTACCGGTGGTCACGAGGGTCTCGCAGGCGCAGCGGACGTTCTCAACGTTGGCGGGCACGCCGTTGGGCGCAATGTAGCCCTGCTCCTGCAGCTCTATTTCTTTAGCGAGGATTGCGTCGAGGACGGCATCGCTGATCTGGTCGGCAATCTTATCGGGATGACCTTCGGTCACCGACTCCGACGTAAATACAAAGGACCCGTGTTGGGGTGGGATGGAACGAAGTTCTTCTGGCATGATAGCCCCTTTCAAAATACGTGTCCCGGCGACCGTTACCATTCCGCCGAGCTCTCTATGCAAGGGCATATCTTAGCGCGTAAATCAAACATTCACACCCTTTCCGCACCTACTCATTGGGGACAGACTTAAATGACCAGCCTTAATCTACTCATTGGGGACAGACTTAAATGACCAGCCTTACACGACTATCCAAAAGTGACACTTTTGCGGCACTTGGGGACGTTCCTTTTCTGCCGGCGTTTTAGAAACGTCCCTAAGTGCCGACAGGTTGCCCAACGACTGGTCATTTAAGTCTGTCCCCAATGAGTGGGTCGGTGCCCTTTGTGCGGAGGTTGTTTTGTTGCTTTATACTGATGAGGTTAGACATCCATCCTGCAATCGAGGAGATTTCCATGGCATCAGACGTTCGCGTCCGCTTTGCACCCTCACCCACGGGCAAGCTGCACATCGGCGGCGCCCGCACCGCTATCTATAACTGGGCTTTCGCTCGTGCAAACGGCGGCACGTTCATCCTGCGCATCGACGACACCGACCCCACCCGTTCCACCGACGAGAACACGCAGATCATTCTGCGCGCCATGCGTTGGCTGGGCTTGGACTGGGACGAGGGCCCCGAGGTGGGCGGCGACTATGGCCCCTACGCACAGACCGATCGCCTGGACCTGTACAAGCAGGCCGCCCAGAAGCTCTGGGACGAGGGCAAGGCCTACCCCTGTTTCTGCACCAAGGAGCAGCTCGACGCCGACCGTAAGGCCGCCCAGGAGCGCAAGGACCCCTTCCAGGGCTATCAGCGCCGCTGCCGCGATCTTGATCCCGAGGAGGCACGCCGCCGCATCGAGGCCGGCGAGCCCTACGTCCTGCGCATCAAGGTGCCCGAGGACCGTGGCGACGTCGTTATCCACGACGCCGTCCACGGCGAGGTGACCTTCGACGCCAAGGAGCTCGACGACTTCGTCATCTTCCGCTCCGATGGCACGCCCACGTATAACTTCGCGACCGTCGTCGATGACGCCATGATGAAGATCACCCACGTCATCCGCGGCGACGACCATCTGTCCAACACGCCGCGCCAGGTCATGGTCTACGAGGCCCTCGGCGCGCCCGTGCCCACATTCGCCCACATCTCCATGATCTTGGGCGCCGACGGTAAAAAACTCTCCAAGCGCCACGGCGCTACCTCGGTGGAGGAGTACCGCGACGCTGGCTACCTGTCCGATGCTTTCGTCAACTATCTGGCGCTGCTCGGCTGGTCACTCGACGGCGAGACCACGATCATCCCGCGCGATGTCCTGGCCAGCAAGTTCTCGCTCGACCGCATTTCCAAGAACCCGGCGACCTTCGACCCCAAGAAGCTCGACTGGGTCAATGCCGAGTATATTAACGGCATGTCCGACGCTCAGTTTGCCGACGAGATCATGGTCCCCGAGCTGCACGAGGCGGGTCTCATCGAGGGTAATGTCGAGTACGGCGAGGATTGGATCGATGCGCTTGCCGCCATCGTCAAGCCGCGCACCAAGATACCGGCAGACGTCGTGACCGTCGCCGCTCCCATCTTTGCTACGGCCGAGACACTCGAGTATGACGAGAAGTCTGTCAACAAGGGCCTGGCCAAGGAAGGCATGGGTGCCATTCTGGATGCCGCCAAGGCCGCGCTCGAGGGCGTGGGCGAGTGGACGGCTGCCAACATCGACGCCGCGCTTGAGCCGCTGCCCGAGCAGATGGACCTCAAGAAGCGCGTGGTGTTCCAAGCTGTGCGCGTCGCCGTCTGCGGCAACATGGTGAGCCCCCCGCTGGGCGAGACCATGGCACTCGTCGGCCGCGACGACTGCCTGGCGCGCATCGACCGCGCCCGCACGATGGCGCTGTAGCAGCTGCGTAAACGCATGTATCCGAGCCCCGTTCACCCGAGCGGGGCTCTTGTTTCTAAAGACGTATGGGGTGGGAGGTATAGAGACCATGGCCGAGCAACTGTCCCTGTTTGGTTCGTCTGAATCGGAAGAAGCTCCGAAGTCCGCGACCCATGTCGCCGCCCCGGCACAGCACGAACCCGTCGCCTCCTATGCGAGCATAGCCCTCGACATCCCGACCCGTGCGCTGTCCGAGCCGTTTGCCTACGGCATTCCGCAGTCACTCGCCAACGATGCCCAGATCGGTTCCACCGTCCTCGTTCATTTTGGCAACCGTGCGGCCGCGGGCTACATCGTCGACATCGCGCCCGAGCTTGCCGGCCTGCAAGGCAACGACGCTCTCGATTCAGCGCGTATCAAGCCTATCGAGGCCATCCTCAGCAAGCCGCTCTTTACCGCCGAGGCTGCACGCATTGCGCGATGGATGAGCCGCGAGTACGTCGCAACGCTTTCCGAGTGCCTGCGCCTGTTCTTGCCCCCGGGCGGCAGCCCGCGTGTGGTCAAGGGCGACGACGGGGTGTGGACCGTTGAGCGCCCCGCCGTCAAACCCATCCAAAACCGCTGGGTCATGCTCACGCTCGAGGGTTTTGACTACACGCCGCCCAAAACAGCGGTCCGTCAGCGTCAGCTCATCGAGGCGCTCCAATGCGGCCCGGTCACGACGCGCGACCTCAACCTGCTCTACAACAGCATGTCGGCGGCCATTAAAGCGCTCGAAAAACGCGGTGTCGTCGTGGTGGAAGAGCGCCGCGCCTGGCGTGGCTGCAGCGAGCAGACCACGCTGTCCTCGGCGAGCGGCAAGGCCCCGCTGGCACTCACCAACGGTCAACGGCAGGCCCTCGCACAGATTGAGCGCGCACGCCTGGACGCTCACGGTGATGTGGTGCTGGTCGATGGCGTCACCGGTTCCGGCAAAACCGAGGTTTACCTTTCGGCGATTGAGCGCGTGCTGGCGGCCGGCCGTTCGGCCTGCGTGCTCGTGCCCGAGATCTCGCTGACGGCCCAGACCGTCGGCCGTTTTCGCTCGCGCTTTGGCGAGACGGTCGCTGTGTTCCATTCGCGTCTTTCTGCGGGCGAGCGTCTGGACCAGTGGGATATGGTCGCCAGCGGTGCGGCCCGCGTGGTCGTCGGCGCCCGCTCGGCGCTCTTTTGCCCGCTCAGCGACTTGGGCCTCATCATCATCGACGAGGAGCACGAGACCAGCTACAAGCAGGGTTCCAGTCCGCGCTACCATGCGCGCGAGGTGGCTGCCGAGATGGCGCGGCGCTATCGGTGTCCGCTCGTGTTGGGCTCCGCCACGCCCTCGGCCGAGGCCCTCGACCGCTGCCGCCGCGGCACGTACAGCGGCGCCACCTGGACGCGCGTCGAGATGCCCGAGCGCCCGGGGCACGCCGTGTTGCCTACGGTTCGCATTGCCGATCTGCGCCGCGAGTTCGCACACGGCAGCCGCTCCATGTTCTCTAAACCGCTGATGGAAGGCCTGGAGCGCGTAGTCGAGCGCCGCGAAAAGGCCGTGCTGCTGCATAACCGTCGCGGCTTTGCGCCGTTCCTTATGTGCCGCGAATGCGGCTGCGTGCCCACCTGCAACCACTGCTCCACCGCGCTCACGTATCACGAGCGCACGCACACGCTGCAGTGCCACACCTGCGGAGCGTCCTGGCGCGTGCAGCCCTATCCGGCGCCCACGAGTCGCTGTCCCAAGTGCGGCAGCCGCTACCTGGCAAAAATGGGGCTGGGCACGCAGCAGATCGAGGACGCACTGCACCAGATGCTGTCCGACGACGTCGCCATCATTCGCATGGACGCCGATTCCACGCGCGGCAAGGACGCGCACAAAAAGCTGCTCGAGCAGTTCGATGCCGCCGATTGTGCGGTGCTGCTGGGCACCCAGATGATTGCAAAGGGCCTCGACTTTCCCGAGGTCACGCTCGTGGGCGTAGTCAATGCCGACTTTGCGCTCAAGCTGCCCGATTTTAGAGCGGGGGAGCGCGCATACGATCTGCTGGAGCAGGTTGCGGGCCGCGCCGGCCGCGGCGATCGTCCCGGCGAGGTCATCATCCAAACCTACCTGCCCGATGACCCGGTCATTCGCGCTGTCGCCGAGCACGACCGCTCGATCTTTACCGACTACGACCTGAACCAGCGCCGCGACGCTTTGTATCCGCCGTTCGTGCGCCTGGTCAACATTTTGGTATGGTCGAGGAACGCGGATGACGCGCAGGACCACATCAGTCGCATTGCGAAGCTCCTCAAGCGTCGCTGGCATGCAGCCGCTCCCGACTTTTTACGGGCGGGGAGCGCCGTGCCCCAGGTGCTTGGTCCGGCTTCGTGTGTAATCGAGAGAGCCAAGGACCGGTACCGCTTCCATCTGCTTGTAAAGTCGCCGGTAGGGTACCATGTCTCTGATGATATCGACGCCTGCCTCAATGAGGTGGGCTCCGTGCGCGGCGTGAGCGTGAGCGTTGACGTCGATGCCTATGATTTAATGTGACAACCCGAAAGGATGGCCATGGAAGCCAACGGAATCGTACTGTCGCCCGACCCTCGTCTGCGCCAGGAGTGCGCCGTCATCGAGGAGATCACCCCGGCGATCGAGGCGCTTGCCGAGAAGATGAAGAAGATGATGTTCGACAACGGCGGCTGCGGCCTGGCCGCCCCGCAGATCGGTGAGCTCATCCAGCTCGTTACCATCGACTGCGATTACAGCGACAAGAACGACTATGACCCATACGTGCTCATCAACCCTGTCATTGTTGAGCAGAGCGACCATTTGGTGCCGTTTAGCGAGGGCTGCCTTTCCATCCCTGGCATTAGCTGCGAGATCGAGCGTCCCGATCACGTTGTCGTCGAGGCGTATGACCTGGATGCCAACCTGATTCGCTATGAGGCCACAGGCGACTTGTTCTGCGTGTGCCTGCAGCACGAGATCGATCACCTGCACGGCAATACCATGTTCGAGCGACTCAAGCCGATGCAGCGCATCAAGGCAGTCAAGGAATACCAGGACGCCCTGGCCCGCGGCGCTCGACCGGGCGAGACGGAGTAGGTTGATTGTCCGTCCCTGGGATGGGGCCCACACATATCATCCCGTGCTCAAACATTCTCGCTGCGCTGCGAAACTGCGCGCGGGACGATATATGTGGGCCCCATCCCAGGGACTACGTTGTCGCTCTTCGTTTCGCCCTGGTTGCCGTGGGCCAGGGAGGGGCGTCTTCGCTGATAGGGGCTTTATTGAGAGGGCTGCTTTTATGCGGCTCTTTCTTTGTTTTTGGGTATATTTGAACGTGTTGAATTGTTTTAGCGTCGAGATTGCGACTTGTCCTGGCGCTGTTATTTGTAGCCGTCTCGGCTTTGGTTGAGGGGAGACGTTCTTTATGCGTATTGTGTTTATGGGTACGCCTGATTTTGCTGTGCCTTCGCTGACTTCGCTTGTTGCGGCTGGGAACGAGATTGCGCTCGTAATTACTCGTCCCGATGCTGTTCGCGGACGTGGCAAAAAGTTGGAGCCGTCTCCTGTTAAGGCCAAGGCGCTTGAGCTGGGGTCGCCGGTCGTCGAGGCTAATCGTATGACGCCGGAGGTAGTTGAGGCGCTCCGGGCTGCGCGGGCTGATATTTTCTGTGTGGCTGCCTATGGCTGCATTTTGCCCGATGAGGTGTTGCATATGGCACCGCTTGGTATTGTGAATGTTCATGCTTCGCTGTTGCCTCGTTGGCGTGGCGCTGCTCCCATTCAGCGTGCCATCCTTGCTGGTGATGAGCTCGCTGGCGTTTCCATTATGCGCATTGGGCATGGCGTGGATACGGGCGCTTATTGCGCCCAGGCGTCTACGTCGGTTGCCGGTAAGCATGCCGAGGCGCTCACGATGGAGCTTGGCGAGCTGGGCGGTAAGTTGCTTGCCGATACGCTTCCCTCGCTTGCCGATGGCTCGGCTGTTTGGACTGAGCAGGATGAGTCGCTCGTCACGCATGCTGCCAAGATTTCCAAGCAGGAGATGCGTCTGGATCCGCAGATGGCGGGGCTCGATTGCGTGCGTCATGTGCTCGCTTCGTCCGATACCGCGCCTGCCCGTTGTGTGATTGCCGGTAAGTCGGTTCGCGTGCTCGATGCTGCGTCGGCTGATATGTCGCTTGGCGCGGGTGCTGTTGCCGTCAAGAGCAAGCGTGTTTACCTTGGCCTTTCCGATGGCGCGGTTGAACTGCTTGAGGTTAAGCCCGATGGCAAGCGTGCCATGGCTGCCTCTGCCTGGGCTGCCGGCCTGCAGGGTGCCGAACTTAGGTGGGGTGTTTTGTCATGAGCAAGTTGTCTCCCGCGCGCAAGCTTGCGCTCGATGTGTTGATGGAGGCCGATCGCCGCGGTATGTACGCACGCGACGTGTTATCTTCCCGCGCTTCCGCCAAGGCCATTGACCAGCGCGATTCTGCTTTTGCCGCGCGTTTGGCGCTCGGTGTTGCCGCCACGCAGGGCATTTTGGATAAGTTGCTCGATCAGTTCTTGGATAAGCCCAAAAAAGTCGCGCCGCGTGTTCGCATGGCGCTTCGCATCTCGACCTTCGAGATGCTCTATCTGCATACGCCGGGCCGCATTGCCGTGAGCCAGGGTGTTGAGCTGGTACGCAGCGGTGCTAAGTCTGCCGCGGGCCTGGCTAACGCCGTGCTGCACAAGGTTGCGGACAACGTTGAGGACTTTGCCACGGCATCCGACGTGGATGATTCCGAGCGCCGTTTGGTTCGCCTTTCGCGTTTGATGGGTCTTCCTCGCTGGCTGTCCGCTCGTATTATGGCCTCGTTCGATACGCCCGAGGGCGTGCTCAACTTTGCCGGCAATCTTGCGCCTGCTCCGCTTGCGTTGCACGAGAATGCGTTTTCGACCAAGGCCGACCCGTATATCTCTCAGCTCGTTGCGCCTGTCTTCCCGGGTTGTCATGCTCCGGTCGATGCGCAGGTCACGGTTGCATCGGGCGTGTTTGAGCGTGCCGCTGCGGTTGCCTCGGACCTCAATGCTCAGCTTATCGCTACTGCCGCAACACGTCCCGGTCGTTGCCTGGAGATTGGCGCCGGTCGCGGCACCAAGACCTATGTGATGATGTGCCAGGCCAAGCGCGCCGGGTATGATCGTCAACACACCGCGCTCGATCTACACGATCGCAAGTGCGATCAGAATCTCGCGCGCCTTCATCAGGCGGGTATCCCGGGCGTCCGTACGGTCTCGGGCGATGCTTGCGAGCTCAATGAGGTGCTCACGTCCTTTGACGCCATGCTTGGCGAGCCTGCCCTGTTCGACACGGTGTTTATCGATGCGCCATGCTCTGGCAGCGGCACCATGCGCCGTCATCCCGAGATACCGTGGCGTCTGACCGAGGACGACGTTACGACTAAACTGCCCAAGCTGCAGGTGACGATGCTCAAGGAAGCAGCCGCGCGCGTGGCTGCCGGCGGTGAGCTTATCTATGCCACCTGCTCGGTTTTTGATGAAGAGAACACGCAGGTCGTGGATGCCTTCCTGGCTTCTCCCGAGGGCGCCGGCTTTACCGTGGCGCCGCTCTCCGAAGCCCAGATTCTGCAGCTCCCCGAGTACGATTACGCCAAGAACCTCGTCACCCTGCGCCAAAACGCTCGAGGCTTCTTCCAAAGTGTGCCCGTTAATGCGGACTCCTATGACGGCCACTTCTGCGCCCGCCTGGTCCACAAGTAATTACTAAGTTGCGGTGAAATGGTTCCTGTTTGGCCGTTGGATGGGCTGATTCAGGAACCATTTCACCGCAACTCATAGGGAAATCTGAGTAGCGAGACCGCTTGTCGCTAGTGGCTGTGCGGGCAGTTGGCGCAGCAGCCATTTGTGGCGTTGGTGCTGGAGCCGCCACTGCGCTGGTCGGTGTTGTAGAAACCGCTGCCGTCGAACTTAATGCCGCTGGCCGAGAACGTTTTTGTCGCCGGAGCGCCGCAGTTCGGGCACACGACCTCGGGCGTCTCGGACATGGGGTGCTCAACCTCAAACACATTGCCGCAGCTCGTGCACTTGTAATCGTAGCGCGCCATAATACTTCCTTTTCAGCACAAAGCGGGCAGATCGCTCTGCCCGCAAAAACTCAAACACCTGTAACTGTACCCTATATCGGGGGTTTTATCACGCTTCGCCCCGGAATCTATGGGTGCTGCGCAGGAGCTTCGCAGTTTTCTCTTCGGCCGCAGCGATTTCGGCCTCCTGCGCCTGCCAAGTCCAGTTGCCCGTGGCGACACCCGGCACGTTCATCCGCGCATCGTCGCCAAGCCCCAGTACATCCTGCAGCGGCATCATCACAAGCGGAGCATTGCTTGCGAGCGCGTCGCCCATCAGCTTGCCGGCTAACTCCTTGCCACTCGGCTCGTCGTCGCCCGCAAAGGAGCGCGTGCACCAACCGGCGAGCGTCGACGTGTCGTGCGTCGAGGTGTACAGAATCTTACCCGGCGTGGGATACACGCCGTTGCGGACGTCGTAGTCGCTAAACTCCAGCACGTCCATGCCGGGGAAACCGCAGGTCGAAGCCATCGCGCGAACGCCAGGCGTCAGGTAGCCCAGGTCCTCAGCGATAAAGTTGAGCGGCCCCAGCTCGTCATAGGCAGTTTGGAACAGATCCTTGCCCGGACCCGCCAGCCAGCGGCCGTCGGCGTAGGCCTTGCCCGCGGGAATGCTAAAGTAGCTGTGGAATCCCAGGAAGTGGTCCAGGCGCACGCGGTCGTAGAGCGAGAACGCGCGACGCAGACGGTCCATCCACCAGCGGTAGCCGTTCTCCTTCATGTGGTCCCAACGGAAGGTAGGGTTGCCCCACACCTGGCCCTCGGGAGCAAAATTGTCAGGCGGCGCGCCAGAAATCTCAATCGCTTTGCCGGTATCGGACAGCCAGAAGTTCTCAGGCTCACTCCACGCATCGGCCGAATCGTCCGAAACATACATAGGAATGTCGCCGATGACCTCGATGCCCTTCTTGTGCGCATAGTTCATGAGCTCGCACCAGGCAAGGTCAAAGCGGTACTGCATGTACGCCTGCAGCTCTGCCTCGTCGTGGAAACGCTTGTCGTCAATCAGATGCTCGTTGTAGCGCGCGACATCGGTCGGCCAATCGTGACGCGACTCGCCTTCAAAGTACTTTTTGACGGCCATGTAGACGCAGTACTTCTCGAGCCAATCGGCATTGCGATGTTTAAACGCCGTGTAGAGCGGGTCTGCATCCTCGCCGCCACGGGCCTTCCAAGTCTCAAAGTCGGCCGCCAGCTCCTCATGGTTCTCGGGCAGCAGGTCAATATTGCCCGCAAAGGCCGAAGGCCCAGCGTAAGGGGAGCGGAAGAAGTCCGTCGGGTTGACGGGCAGGACCTGCCAGTAGCGCATGCCCATAGCAGCCAGATGGTCGATAAAGCGACGCGTGGGTGCGCCGATCGTACCCGGCTTGCCATCGTCAGTCGGTACCGAGGTGATATGGCACACGACGCCCGCGCCGTGATCGAGCGGCTCCTGCAGGCGCTGCTCGGCATGGTGATAGATGATCGACGAGCCCAGCGGATACAGATCGAGCGTGACCGTACCGTTGTGGATCTTGCACTCGTGACCGCTAATCACGTCACTCGCACATTCATCGAGCGCCGGAATCGTCACGCGGTGCGAATTGCGCAGGCTGCGGTTGATGATAACCGTCGCTGTCTCGCCATCCTTGCCCGTGCGGTTGTATGCCAGCACCTCGTCGTTGAGCGCGAAGGCCTTGATCTCACCGTCGATCATAAATGGCAGTGCGCGGCGTACGGCGGAGGCGTTCTTGACAATAGCCAGCGTGTCGAAATCGTGCAGTTGGTCCTTGGTCGGCAGGGTGCGGCGGTTGCCCGGATCGGTGAGGCCCTCCAGGCCGTACTCGTCGCCGTAGTAGATCGAAGGCACGCCGGGGAAGGTCATCTGCATGAGCGTGGCGAGCCAAAAGCGGCTCTTGGCCAGTCCCATCGAATTGTCGTCCAGGCGCCATTTGCTGCGCTCGCACTCGGGCAGCTGCGACTCGTCGGGGCCGCCGCCGAGCACCGAGATGATGCGCGGACGGTCGTGGCTCGAAAGCAGATTGAGCGCGCAGGACAATGCCTCGCGCGGGTAGTTCTCGCGCAGGGTCTCGATATCCTCGGCGGCCTCGTAGGCGTTCTTGTAGCCCATCAAAAAGCCGATGACCATGTCGCGGAAGGGGTAATCCATAGCAGAGTCCAGCTCGGAGCCCTGCAGGTAGCGGCGCAGATGGCCATAGCTAATCTTGTTGGAGGCGTCTTCCCAGACTTCGCCAAGCAACAGTGCGTCAGGCTTTTCGGCAAGTACGGCCTTCTTGATCTTGGCCAGGAATTCGTCGGAAAGCTCGTCAGCGACGTCTAGGCGCCAACCATGGGCACCGGCGCGCAGCCATTTGCGAATCACGCCGTCCTTGCCCAGGAGCTTCTCGCGCACCAGCTCGGATTTTTCGTTGATGGCCGGCATGTTGCCCACGCCCCACCAGCAGTCGTACGAGCCATCCTCGTGGAAGGTAAACGCATCGCGCCACGGCGAATCCTCGCTCTGCCAAGCACCCACGCCGGGGTAGTTGCCGTAGCGGTTGAAATAGATCGAGTCGTCGCCCGTGTGGTTGAAGACACCGTCCAGGATAATGGATATGCCCAGCTTCTCGGCTGCCTGGCACAGCTCGGTAAAGTCCTGCTCGGTGCCCAGGATCGGGTCGATCTTGGAGTAGTCGGCCGTGTCGTAGCGGTGGTTGCTCGCGGCTTCAAAGATGGGGTTGAGGTAGATGGCCGTAAAGCCCAGCTCGGCGATGCGGGGCAGATCTTCCTGGATGCCCTTGAGCGAACCGCCGTAGAAGTCCCAGGTCTTGATGGAGCCGTCTTCGGCGCGCTCGTACACGGGCGGCTCGTTCCAGTCCTCGACCATCCGGCGTTGAATTCCCTTGCGCGGTTTTTCGAGTTCGGCCATTGTGCGCTCGCGCCAATGCTCGTCACGGGCGTAGCGGTCGGGGAAGATCTGGTACACCATGCCGCGCTCGTACCAGGTGGGCCGGTTCTCGCGGTGCTTATAGACGGTAATCTGGAAGGACGGCACCTCGGCGTAGTCGTAGGTTACGCCCTCGCCGCCGGTGCGGCCCTGGGGCGCGCCCAGGCGAACCTCGGGTTGACCCTCGATATTGCAGATAAAGCTGTACCACACAAGACACGGCTCAGCGCATTTGAGTTCGCCGGTAAAAATGCCATCGCCTTCGTGCTCCATCGGGATCAGGGTCTCACCGACGTCATCGACCCAGGTACGCAGGGTGAGTGTTGCCTGGTTGGGATCGGCATCCTCCAAAATCACGGAGAGTGCAACGGAAGTTCCGGTGGTCACAGCGCCAAACGGAGTGCGAAACTGCGGCAGGCGGCTGTTGTGTATCAATCTCATAGTACGGTCCAGTTCAATAGAATCACGGCCTGCGGGCCATGGGCTTTACGCACAAATTGTAAGTATATCTGTTGTACACAGGGTGTATAAACAACATCCGTTTACCATCGGCGAACGGTTGTCCTAGAAAATCGTTTTACCAACCGCAGTAGATTTTTGGGACATGCCTTAAAATCTACCTTTTAGCTCCGTCGGCATGCGAATCGTGAAAGGTAGATTTTAAGGCATGTCCCAAAAATCTACTGAGAAGGGGCGCCCTTTGGAGCGCCCCTTGCCTAGGGTTTGATGAGGTTTTGATCGTCTGTGGGCTAGCGGCGCTTGCGGGTGGCCGTTGCCTTGCGGACGGACGTCTTCTTGGTCGGAGCCTTTTCCTCGACCTGAGCGGCGGGGGAGGCCGGGGTCTCCTTGGCAGGCTCAGGCTTAGTCTCTGCCTTGGGAGTTGTGGCCTTTGCCGTGGTCTTCTTGGTTGCCGTCGTGCGCTTTCGCGTGGTGGTCTTGGCGGCGGGCTTGGCCTCGACGGTTGCCTCTGCCTTGGACTCGGCAGGCGTCTCCTCGACCTCGGCGGCCAGCTTTGCGGCCGCCTTGGGGGCAGCCTTCGTTGCAGTGGCCTTGGTAGCCGTCGACTTCGTAGCTGTAGCCCTCTTGGCGGTCATGCTCTTGGTCGCAGTCGTCATCTTGGCTGCAGTCTTGGCCGGAGCCTTAGCAGCTGGCTGGGCCTCGGCAGTATCGGCCTTTACCTCGGCGGCCTTTTTGGTAGCGGCGGTCGTGCGCTTGCGCGTCGTCGTTGCCTTGGCAGCAGTCGTCTTTGCTGCGGCAGCCTTGGTGGCAGCGGCCTTGGTTGTCGTAGCCTTCCTGGCCGTCGTCTTGCGCGTCGTGGTTTTCTTAGCGGCAGGCTTCGCAGTCGGCTTATCCTCGGCCTCGGGAGCTGCTTCAACCTTCACCTCAGATTTAGCCTCAACCGGTTTCTCCTCAGCCTTGGGCTCCCCTGCAGCAGGCGCCTCAACAACCGGCTCGGCCACAATCTCGGGCTTGGCCACAACCTCGGGCTCGGCCTCAGCCTTCTCGGCCATAACCACGGGCTCGTAGGCAACCGTCGCTGGGCGCTCAATCTCCGGATGCATAAAGAAATACAGGTCCAGATACTTGTCGGCCGAGCGCGTCCAGCTAAAGTCCTGGCTCATTGCCTGCGTGACCAATTGGCTCCAGATATCGCGGTTGTCCCAGAACAGGCGCGCCGCGCGGAACACGGCGTCACCCATCTCGTCGCCGTTAAAGTTACTAAACGAGAAGCCCGTGCCCTCGCCGGTAAACTCGTTATACGGGATCACCGTGTCCTTCAGACCACCGGTCTCGCGCACGATGGGCAGGGTGCCGTAGCGCATGGCGATGATCTGCGATAGGCCACAGGGCTCAAACTTCGACGGCATCAGGAACATATCGGCGGCGGCATACATACGCTGCGACAGCGCAGGGTCGAACTCGATGCGTGCGGCCATGGTGCCGGGGTACTTGTCCTGGAAGTAGCGCAGGCCGTCCTCGTAGTCGCGGTCGCCGGTGCCCAGCACCGCTACCTGCACGCCGCCAGACAAAATGCGGTCGAGCGCGTACATGACCAGGTCCATGCCCTTCTGGCGCGTCAGGCGCGTGACCATCACCATGAGCGGACGGTCGTCGCGCACCTCGAGCCCCAGCTCTTCCTGCAGCTTGGCCTTGCACACGGCCTTGCCAGAACGGTCCTCGACGGTGTAGTTGGCGGCAATGCGCTTGTCGGTCGCCGGGTCAAAGCCCGCCACGTCAATGCCGTTCAAAATGCCCTGCAGCGCATAGGAACGCTCGCGCAGCACACCGTCCAGGCCCTCGCCAAACTCGGGCGTCTGGATCTCGCCCGCATAGGTGGGGCTCACCGTGGTGATGGCATCGGCATAGCGCAGCGCGCCCAGCATGTAGTTGATGCTGCAGGCGTCGCAACGCAGCTGCGAGGCGGCCGCCGGAATGTGCGCCACGCCCAGAATGTCCTCCATCACGGTGTCGCTAAACTGGCCCTGGAACGCCACGTTATGGATCGAAAACACGGTCTTGACGCGGTCGTACAGCGGCAGGCCCTGGTAGAACTCGCGCAAGAACACGGGCGCCAGTGCCGTCTGCCAGTCGTTGCAGTGCAGGATGTCGCACTCAAAGCCCTCGGGCAGGTGCTGCAGACTCTCGGTGATGGCCTTGGAGAAAAACGCAAATCGCTCGCCGTCGTCAAAGAAACCGTAGGGATAGTCGCGTGCAAAGTAGCGCTCATTGTCGATGAACATGTACGTAACGCCGTCGTGCTCGAGCTTCTCGAGCCCGCAGTACTCGTTGCGCCAGCCCAGGCTCACGTAAAAGTCGGAGAAGTGCTCCATCTGGGACTTGTACTCGTCCTTGATGGTGGCGTACTTGGGTACCATCACGATGACCTCGGCGCCGGCGCGCACAAGCGCCGCAGGCAGCGAGCCTGCCACGTCGCCCAGGCCACCGGTCTTTACAAACGGTGCGCACTCGGCCGAGGCAAACACGATCTGCATCTTTTTGCTGGAATCTGCCATATTGTCTCCCATGTTGCAATTCGAGAATAGCCGCCTGGCACAAACCGGGCGGCTATTCTGCATGTTACGAGCGATGTTGCGGGGCCAACGTTAACGTACGATGGTGGTATCAGAAGTTAACGGAGCCTTGCCCAGCACCAGGATGTTCTCGGGCGTGCCGCGAAGCTCGGTGTTGGTGGGAACCACGTTGTTCTTGTCCAGGATGGCATTCTCAACGCGTGCACCGCTCTTGATGATGCAGCTCTGGTTGATGATCGAGTTGGTCACCGAGGCGCCTTCCTCGACCACGACGCCGCGCGACAGGATCGAGTTGCGCACGGTGCCCTTGATGATACAGCCGGCCGAGATGATCGAGTTGCACGCGTGGCTGCCGGTCGCATAGCGCGAAGGCGGAATATCGTGAGCCTTGGTCAAGATCGGGCGCTCAGGATCAAAGAGCTGGTCGGCCTGAGTGGGATCGAGCAGGTCCATGCTGCGACGGTACAGCGACTTCTCGCTAAACACGCCCACGACCTCGCCCTTGTATTCGTAGCTGCATACGTCGATGTTACCAAAGTCGCCCTGGAGTGCCTCGAGCAGGTCCAGATAGTCGGCGGCCTGGTAGTGGTCGATAATCTCGAGCAGCGTCTCGCGGTTGACGATGCAGCAGTCCATAGAGGCGTTGTCGCCGTACACGACGCCAGCGCTCACGCCCGTCAGGCGACCGTTCTCGTTGATTTGCAACTTGGTCACGTCATCGATGTTGCGCGTAGCCTTGCGGTACACCACGGTCATCTGGGCACCGGAGTTCTCGTGCGCCTCGATGATGGTGTTGAGGTCCATGTTAAAGATGATGTTGGTGCCCATCATCACAACATAGGGCTTGTCCGAGCGCTGGAACAGCGTTTTGTTGGAGATGATGTCGCGCAGCAAAAAGCGCATGCCGCCCTTGGTGGTGCCATAGGCGTTACCCGGCACCAGGAACAGGCCGCCCTTCTTGCGGTCCAGGCCCCAGTCCTTGCCCGAGCCAACGTGGTCGATCAGCGAGCGGTAGTTGCCTGGCATGACGACGCCGACGGTCTTGATGCCGGCATTCATCATGTTGGACAGCGGAAAGTCGATCAGGCGGTAGCGGCCCAAAAACGGAACGGACGCCATGGGGCGGTCCCTGAGCAGCACGCTGCCGTAGGTCGAGGAGTAGTTAGCGGTGATATAACCGATGGCCTTGCGATTGATCATCGGATCATTCCCCCTTCCCGATAACGACGTCATTTCCAATGACGGCCGTATCCTTGGTGGTATCGACAGAGCCGAGCTTCACGCCCTCTTCGACCGTGGAGTTCTCGCCCAAAATAGCGCGGCTGATGTGCGCGCCGCTCTTAACGCGCGCACCCGGCAGCAGCACGGAGTCTTCAACCACGGCGCGCTCCTCGATGACGACATCGGTCGAAAGGATCGAGTGGCGAGCGGTGCCGTAGATCTTGCAGCCATTGGAGACCAAGCAGTCGTCCAGGCGGCCGTCCGGACCAATGTAGTGCGGCGGACGCGTGGTGACGTTGGACATGATGGGGAAGCTCTTGTCAAAGAGGTCGAATTCGGGGTTGTTGCCCAGCAGGTCCATTGAGGTCTCGTGGAAGCTGGCGATGGTGCCGACGTCCTTCCAAAAGCCGTGGAACTCGTAGCTGTACAGGCGCTTGTCCTCGCCGAGCAGCTTGGGGATGATGTCCTTGCCAAAGTCGTGGCTCGAGCGCTGGTCCAGAGCGTCCTCCTCGAGCGCATCGATTAGCACATCGGCCGAGAAGATGTAGATGCCCATGGACGCGAGGTTCGAATCGGGCTTCTCGGGCTTCTCGGTAAACTTGGTGATGCGGCCGTCATCGGGGTCGGTGGTCAGGATGCCAAAGCGGCTCGCCTCCTCCCACGGCACGGGCATAACGCTTACCGTGAGGTCGGCGTTGTTCTCAATGTGCGTCTTGAGCATCTTGCGGTAATCCATGCGATACAGATGGTCGCCCGAAAGAATCAGGACGTACTTGGGGTCGTTGGCCTTGATGTAGTCGAGGTTCTGCGTAATGGCGTCGGCCGTGCCCGCATACCAGGCGCCACCGGTCTGCGTCTCGTACGGCGGAAGGATCGAAACGCCGCCGTCACGGCTGTCCAGATCCCACGCTTCTCCGGAGCCCACGTAGGCATGCAGCAGGTAGGGACGGTACTGCGTCAGAACGCCCACCGTGTCGATGCCCGAGTTGGAGCAGTTGGAGAGCGAAAAGTCGATAATGCGGAACTTACCGCCAAAGCTAACCGCCGGCTTGGCGATCTTTTGGGTCAGTGCCCCCAATCGGCTGCCCTGTCCTCCTGCGAGGAGCATCGCGATGCATTCTTTCTTACTCATCGATTTCTCCTTCTGTCATCGATATATCTAACCCGTTAGCGACGGGCGCGGCGTTCGGTCGCGCCCGTCGAGTAATACCGTGCGGCAAAGGGAACTCGCGCGCCTTTACGCGTGCCAGATCTCGTCGCGGTACTCGCGAATGGTGCGGTCGCTCGAGAACCAGCCGGAGGAGGCGGTGTTGAGCAGCGCCTTGCGGTTCCAGGTCTCCTGGTCGCCATAGCTGCCGGTGAGCGTCTCCCAGGCGTCGACGTAGCTGCGGAAATCGGCCATGACCAGGTCGGGGTCGTTGTTGTTCATGAGCTCGTTGTAGATGCTCTCGAAGTTGCCCGAAAGACCCGCAAAGGTGTTGTCCTTGAGCTCGTCCATCACGCGGCCCAGGCGCTCGCGGTCGCCGTTGAGGGTATCCCATGCAAAGTAGCTGTTGGATGCCCAGAGCTGCTCGACCTCGGGGGCGGTCAGGCCAAAGATGGCTTCGTTCTCGCGGCCGGCCAGATCGGCGATCTCGATGTTGGCGCCGTCGAGGGTGCCCAGCGTAATGGCGCCGTTCATCATGAGCTTCATGTTAGACGTGCCCGAGGCCTCCTTCCCGGCCGTGGAGATCTGTTCCGAGATCTCGGCGGCGGGGTAGATGAGCTGGGCGTTGCTTACGCGGAAGTTGGGGATAAAGCAGACCTTCATGATCTCGTTGACGCGGGCATCGTTATTGATGACCTGGGCAACGGAGTTAATGAGGCGGATGGTCTCCTTGGCAAAGGTGTAGCTCGAGGCAGCCTTGCCGCTAAAGATGAAGGTTGTCGGTGTCACGTGGAAGTTGGGATCGGCGATGCGACGGTTGTAGATGTCCATCACCTTCATGATGTTCATGAGCTGGCGCTTGTAGGCATGGAAGCGCTTAACCTGAACATCGAAGACGGTGTTGGGATCGATGACCAGACCGGTCTCGGCCTTAACGTAGGCGGCCAGGCGTTCCTTGTTGGCGCGCTTGGAGGCAGCCACGGCCTTCAGGAACTCGGTGTCGTTTTGGAAACTTTTTAGCTTCTCAAGCTCAAAGGCGTCCTTGAGCCAGCCATCGCCAATGGCATCGGTCACGAGCTTGGCGTAGGTGGGGTTGGCCTCGGCAAAGAAGCGACGGTGCGAGATGCCGTTGGTCTTGTTGTTGAACTTCTCGGGCGTTAAGGCATAGAAGTCCTTGAGCACGATGTTCTTGATGATGTCGGAGTGGATCTTGGCCACGCCGTTGACGCTGTGGCTGCAGATCACGGACAGGTTGGCCATGCGAATCTCGCCGTCCCACAGAATGGCGGTCTGGCGCAGACGCTCCTGCCAGCCCTCCTGCGTGGTATCGAACGACTCGTGCCAACGACGGCTGATTTCGTCGATGATCTGGTACACACGGGGGAGGAGCTTGGAAAACGTGCCGATGGGCCACTTCTCCAGGGCCTCGGGCAGGATGGTGTGGTTGGTGTAGCTCACGACCTGCGTCACGATGCTCCAGGCGTCGTCCCACTCGAGCTTCTTCTCGTCGATTAGGATGCGCATGAGCTCGGGGCCGCACATGGCGGGGTGGGTGTCGTTGGTATGGATGGCAACAAACTGCGGCAGCAGCTCCCAGTTCTCGCCGTGCTCCTTCTCAAAGGTGTCGAGCAGGCTGTAGATACCGGCCGAAACAAACAGGTACTCCTGCTTCAGGCGCAGCAGACGGCCGTGCTCGCCGGCGTCATTGGGGTAGAGGATGGCGCTGATGGCCTCGGCCTCGGCGCGCTCGGCGTCGGCCAGGGCATAGTCACCGCGGTTGAAGGCCTCCAGGTCAAAGTGTTCCTCGACTGGCTCGGCAGCCCAGACGCGCAGCTTGTTGACAGTCTCGCCGGCATAGCCGACGACGGGGATGTCATAAGGGACGGCCAGGATGTCCTTCGTGTCCACCGTGCGGTAGAACGTGCGGCCATTCTCCTCAAAGCCCTCGACATGGCCACCAAACTTGATGGTCACGGCCTTGTCCTGACGACGGACCTCCCAGGGATAGCCGTGGGTGAGCCACTCGTCGGTGGTCTCCACCTGGCTTCCGTTGACGATCTCCTGCTTAAACAGGCCGTAGCGGTAGCGCATGCCGTTGCCGTAGCCGGCGATGCCCTCGGCTGCCATGGAATCCAGGAAGCAGGCTGCCAGACGGCCCAGACCACCGTTGCCCAGAGCCGGATCGGGCTCCTGGTTCTCGATGACGGAAAGGTCGAAGCCCATGTCGTCGAGCGCCTCGGCGACCATGTCGCGCACGCCAAAGTTGAGCAGGTAGTTGTCGAGCAGGCGGCCGATCAAAAACTCGATCGAGAAGTAGTACACGCGCTTCTTGCCCTCGGACACCACGCGGGCGTCGCTCTTGGTGGCAACGGTGCGCGCCTTCTCGGCCACGAGCTTGGCCAGGGCGTTAAAACGGTCCAGGTCGCTGGCGGCCTCGGCGCTCTTGCCGCTGATGCTCATAACGGCGTCGCGATAGAGCTCGGTGAACTCCTGCTTGTCTGCGAAGATCTTATTCATACGTTCCTTTCCCCCGGGGATGTCTCTCCCGGAACGGTTATGACTTGTATCCTACGCCCCGGTGGGACGGGTTAATGCAGCGGTAACGGCTTTGTTACGCATTCTTGGCAGATGACTTAACAGAAGCAGACTTGGCCTTGGTAGAGGCCTTTTTGGCGGCCGGCTTCTTGGTTGCGCCAGCCTTAGCAGCGGGCTTTGCTGCGGCCTTAGCTTTGGCCTTGGTCGCGGTTGTGGCCTTCGCCTTGGCCGGAGCCTTCTCGGCAGCTGCGGGCTTGAGCTTCACCGAAGATGTACGCTTTTTGGGTGCAGCCTTGGGCCCCTCAACCACTGGCGGCTTGTAGCTGCTGGGACCGCGGCGCTTAAGCACCACGCCAGCCAGGCCGGGCACCTTAATCTCAATGGAGTCCATCTGCCCGTTCCAGGGATATGGCTCGCTCGAGCAGGTGTAGGGCTCCTCGCCGGCATAGCCGCTGCCGCCAAACTCGGGACGGTCGGAGTCAAAGATGACCTCCCAGTCACCCTCGCGCGGCACGCCCACACGGAAGCTCTCGTAGCTCGCCGGATCAAAGTTGATCAGGATCACCAGGTCGTCGTCGATGTCCTCGCCCTGGCGCACAAAGCTCACGATGGACTGCTTGGAGTTGTCCGCATCGATCCAGGTAAAGCCGTCGTCGGTGTATCCGCGCTCGTACAGGGCGGGCTCGGCGGTGTATAGGTGATTGAGCGCCTTGATAAACGCCTGATGATGCTTGTGGGTCTCGTACTGTTCGGTCAGGAACCACTGGATGGACTCGTAGTAGCGCCACTCAATAAACTGGCCGATCTCGTTGCCCATAAAGTTGAGCTTGGCACCGGGGTGCGTCATCTGATAGAAGGCCAGTGTGCGCAGGCCGGCAAACTGGCGCCACCAGTCGCCCGGCATGCGTCCGATCAGCGAGCACTTGCCGTGCACGACCTCGTCATGGCTCAGCGGGCAAATGAAGTTTTCGGTGAAGGAGTACATGATGGAGAATGTGAGCAGCCCGTGGTTGCCGGGGCGCCACGGAAAATCGGTCTGCATGTAGTGCAGGGTGTCGTTCATCCAGCCCATGTCCCATTTGTAGTGGAAGCCCAGGCCTCCGTCCTGCGGCGGATAGGTCACGAGCGGCCACGCTGTGGATTCCTCGGCCATCATCATCACGTCGGGGAAGTGAGCCTCCACGGCGCAGTTGACCTGGCGGATAAACGCGCTGGCGTCCAGATCCTCCTCGGTACCGTACTTGTTGAACTTCTTTTGGCCCGGATCGTCGATGCCAAAGTTGAGGTACAGCATGCTGGACACGCCGTCCATGCGAATGCCGTCCACGTGGAAGTTCTCGAGCCAGTACAGTACGTTGGAGACCAAGAAGGAGCGGACCTCGCCGCGGGCGAAGTCGAACTTGTGCGTGCCCCAGTTGGGGTGAATCTCGTGTTCAAACAGCATGTGGCCGTTAAAGGTGGCGAGTCCGTGGTCGTCGGCGCAAAAACCGCCGGGCACCCAGTCCATGATCACACCGATGCCCGCCTCGTGGCACGCATCGATAAAGTGCATGAGCTGCTGCGGGTTGCCGTAACGCGACGTGGCGGCGTAATAGCCGGTTGTCTGATAGCCCCAGGAGCCGTCGAAGGGATGCTCCATAAGCGGCATGACCTCGATATGCGTGTAGTCCATGTCGCGCACGTAGTCCACGAGTTCTACCGACAGGTCGTCGTAGGTGTAGAACTCGCCGCGCTGCGCGGGGAAGGGGTCCATGGGGCCGGGGTAGTTGCCGTACTCGTCGGGCTCGCCCTGCGGCGCGTCGCCGTGGCGCTTCCACGAGCCAATATGCACCTCGTAGATGTTAAGGGGCTGCGACATGTGGTTGTGGCCGGCGCGACGCTTGAGCCACGCGGCGTCGTTCCACTGGTAGTCGTCGATGGTCCACAGCACGCTTGCCGTTCCCGGAGGGCACTCGGCCTTAAAGGCGTACGGATCGGCCTTGTAGAGCTTTTCGCCCTCGTTGGTCTCGATAAGGTACTTATAGAGCTGACCCTGCTCGGCACCGGGAACAAAGCCTTCCCAAATAGCGCTCGTACGCACGGGAACCAGCGGGTTGGCATGCTCATCCCAGTCGTTAAATTCGCCAATGACGTGGACGCTCTTTACGTCGGGCGCCCAAACGCAAAAGCGCCAGCCACGCGTACGGTTCTGCGTGTCGGGGTGAGCACCCATCTTCTCCCAGCTGCGCTCCCACATTCCAATGCCAAACAGGTAGATATCGTCCTTGGAGAGCTCCGGTGCGTGCGGGGCGGCTTTACGGGTGGCGGGCTTTTTGGTTACTGGCTTTAGCTTTGTATCGCTCACGTTTGATCCCATCATGACGCGGCAGCATGTTGCCTTGGTGACTAGATGCCAAAGGTCCAAGGCTGCACGAATCGAAGGGACGGCGAAGTTTCAGTGATTCGTTCCACCTCGCGTGCTCGGTGGAACTTTCGGCAAAACTACGATAACACCTGTTCGTTAGTTTTATGGACGAAAGTGGATTTTCGGGGACGTTTAATCGGTAAGCGCCGTGTTTATACCATTGGCAGAATTACCGTGGTAAAACTCTTGACAGTTTTTACCAATTAGGGTTTCAGAATTGTTAGTCAGACGTTTGGTAAAACGTTTTTAGCAGCTTGTTTACCATTTGACATCGAAAGGCTCGTTTATGGACCACATCGCTGCCCCAAGTGTTGCTTTTATTTTCGATTGCGACGGGACACTGGTTAATAGCACCCCTGTCTGGGGCTATGCGCAGCCCGAGTTATTGCACCGTCATGGCATTGATGTAACGGTCGACGATTTTGCCCAGTTTGAACATCTTTCGCTGGAGGACGAGTGCCAGGCCTACCACGACACGTGGGGCATTGGCACGAATGGCGAGGAGCTGTATCGCGAGCTGGGTGATATTTTGATTGATAGTTATTCCAAGGTGCCGCCGCGCGAGGGTCTCTTGGAATTTTTGGAGCAGGCGAAGGCGGCCGGTATTGCCATGTGCGTTGCCACGTCCACGCCGGCCGAACTGGTGCAGTCCGCCCTTGCGGGTGCTGGCCTTGATCGCTACATGGAGTTTATTACCACCACGGGCGAGGCGAGACGCTCCAAGCAGTTTCCCGACGTGTACGAGCTGGCGCTGCGTCGCCTGGAAGAGCGCCACGGGCACAAGTTTGAACGCGCATGGGTGTTTGAGGACGCCGTCTTTGGACTTAAGAGCTCCGGTGCTGCAGGCTTTAAGCGTGTGGGCATCTATGACCCGCATGGCCGCATGCGGCGCGACGAGGTACGTGCTAACTGTGACATCTTTATCGACAGCTATGAGGACCTAGACCTGGCCCGCGTGCTTTCGTTTGAGGGCTAGGCGAGGGCCGTGGCTTGTAAGGTATTAGTGGTTTGCGGCTCGCCGGTGGTGGCGAGCCCGGATCTGCTGCGTCAGCTGGCGGGGGAGTGCGACCACGTTGTCGCCGTGGATCGCGGGCTCGATGCGCTGCTGGGCGCGGGACTGGGCTGCGACGTATATGTAGGGGATGCCGATACGGTGAGTGAAGCGGGACGAGCTCTGGTCGATGCCGCCGAAGCCTTTGAGGTGGAGCGTCACGACCCCTACAAGGACTATACCGATCTGGCATTGGCGCTCGATTCCGTCCGCCGTCGCTGGCCGGGTGCCGAAGTGGTTGCGACTTGCGCCACTGGCGGCCGCCCGGACATGGCCCTGTCTGTGTTAGGGCTACTGGCAGGCTATGCGGACGCCTCCGTCTGGATTGCCGAAGACAAGGTGGTCGCCCGGATCCTCCACGCAGGCGAATCGTGGATCATTGAGGGCGCCGAGGGCAAGACGTTTTCCATCATCGCTATAGCCCCCAACACCGCGGTAAGCGAACTCGGTCTAGAGTGGGAACTAGATCACAGCCCCCTAGGCCTGTTAGCCGACACGGGTATCAGCAACGTCGTCAGGTCAACAGTCACGATCCAAGTCCACACCGGCACCGCGATAGCGTATTTGTTACGTGAGGGTTTTATCGGGACGGTGGATAATAATAATCGCCTAGCAAGTGTTTAACCGCTCCGTCAGGGTTTTATCGGGACGGGGCAGAAATAATCGCTCGAAGAGTGATTATTTCTGCCCCGTCCCAGGAAAACGGTTGATTTTCAATCTCAACACAACAGCTTGAACGGACCCCGCGTTTCCGCAGCT
>OIXX01000319.1_pt1 | contig 32880 bp, 27 predicted proteins | sample 1588161 | NCBI WGS metagenome assembly OIXX01 (sample SAMN03283274) | human gut metagenome | biome: human-associated habitat; material: feces | host: Homo sapiens | place: Peru | collected 2012
CCCCCGATGGGGAGCCAAGAACGTTCTGCCGCTTAACTTAATAGCATTACCCCTCGAGGGGAAGGTGCTCCGTAGGGGCGGATAGGGTGACTATGGCATGAAAGACAGATGGGATAAGGTTTCCCAGTCACTCCTATGAGAGCTGCAAGTCCCCCGCGGCAGATGGAACGAGAAAATGAGATGATCGTTATTTCATAGCTCCTTTTGCTTAGGAGGCAGCATTCCTGGATTGCGCCCTTTCACGCTGTATGCGCCGCACCACATCGCCTTTCCCACCGGAGCCGAAGCCGCCGCGTCATTCCCTCATTGCCAAAATCCCATCCGTGCTTTATAATAGGTAACATAAAACTTCGTACAAGGATGGTGCATCTATGCCACAACTTATAGATCTATCAGATGTTCAGGATTTCCACGCAGCCCGTTTTCTTATTTACTGGCTGATCGCTTCGGTCGTGGCCGTACTTACTGCTTACAGCATCAGCTACGAGCACAAAATGAAGTGGTTCCGTCAGAGAAAAGACAATGGCTTCATGGTGCGCCGCGGCGTGATGGGAAACTACAGCCTTCTCGGCGTGCCGCGCACGAAGGAGGGCTTTGCGATCACCTTCGGTATTTTTGTCGGAGCAGGCGTCATTTGGGCGCTGGTCGTCTTCGTCATTCTCCCGCTTCTGGGGGTTGATGTATAACAACTGCATAGCATTTCCTGCGGATGGCACGGGGGCAGGAAATAAAGAACAGGACCTGGCATTGAAAAATGTCAGGTCCTGTTTTTGTTAGGGGCGAGCGGCTGGTAGCTGGGAGACATCAGACATCTGACTTCTTCGGGTATCGCCCCATATATTCGCGGCGCAGCCGCTGCCACAACCCTGAAGTTTGAAAGCAGGGATGATTAGTAGCTAGGGATTAGTAGCTAGGGATTAGTGGCTAGGGATTAGGAACCTCGAGTGACTAGTGACTTGTGACTAGTGACTGAAATGCCAGCTCATGACATCGTTACCATCTATACTCTGCGGCGCTTCCATATTTTTATGCGCCGCACCACCATTTCGCATTTCTCATTTCTAATTTCTCATTCAAGCGAAGCTTTCCAACGGAATCAAGGGACTGAACATCCCATGAGCCATCCCGAACCAACTCCAAGCGTCTATCGCTTTTCACATAGTCCCAATTCATTATTTCAATATAGGAGGTATTCATGGAGAACTGGGAAAAAGTTTTAGAAGAATTATTCACCGGCGTCATGGGCATGTCCGACCCCACGGTCTGGGTCATGTTTGCCATCGGCGCAGTCCTGATCTGGCTCGGCGTAAAGAAGGATTATGAGCCTATGCTGCTCTTCCCGATGGGGGTGGGCTGTATCCTTGCCAATATCCCCGGGCACTTTGCGGTCATCCCGACGGATGGAGGAGAACCGGGATTTCTGTCCGTCCTCTATCAGGCGGGCATCGCCAATGAGCTTTTCCCGGTGCTGATCTTTATCGCGGTCGGTGCGATGTGTGAATTTGATGCGCTGATCCGTGCGCCGTACGTCATGCTCTTTGCCGCAGCGGCTCATTTCGGTATTTTCGCAGCGACGATGCTGGCGTCTGTCGTCGGATTTCCTTTTAACGAAGCTGCATCCATTGGCATCATCGGGGCAGCGGATGGTCCGACCACTATTTTCGTCGCGCAGAAATTTGCGACGAACCTTCTCGCGCCCCTGACCGTGACGGCTTTCTGCTATATGTCACTTGTCCCGATCATCCAGCCTCCGATCGTGAAGCTCTTGACGACGAAGCATGAGCGCAGGATCCATATGGCGTACCGCGAAGAGAAATCGGTGTCCTGGACAGTCAAGTTCCTTTTCCCATTCATGGTCGTCCTCTTTGCAGGGATCCTTGCACCGATCTCCGTGCCGCTCATCGGTGCGCTGATGTTCGGCAATATGCTGAAGGTCTCCGGCGTCTGCGACTCACTCTCTGACACCGCGCAGAATGAGCTCTCGAATCTCGTGACCCTTTTCCTCGGCATCACGGTCGGTGCGACCATGACGGCTGAGAATATCCTCACGCTGGATGTTTTGAAGATCCTCGCGCTGGGGGCTGTGGCTTTCGTCTTTGATACGGTCGGCGGTGTCCTCTTCGCAAAGGTCGTGAACCTTTTCCTCAAGAAGAAGATCAATCCGATGATCGGGGCATGCGGTATTTCCGCGTTCCCGATGTCCGGGCGTGTCATCGCGAAGATGGCGCTCAAAGAGGACCCGACCAATTACATCATCCAGCACGCGATGGGCGTCAATGTGGCAGGCCAGGTGGCATCCGTCGTGGCCGGCGGTCTCGTCCTCGCGCTGATTCCTGTCCTTTCCTAAGGAGGCACTATGACAAGTATCGAATCTTCCATCATGCTGACAGTCATCGCATATCCCATGATCTTCGTGGTCATGGCGGTCTTCGCGGTGCTGACCTACTATCTGAATAAGCTCTTTCCGGGGGACTAGTGGCTGGTGACTAGTGAATGGTAGCTAGGGATTAGGAGTGACTAGTGACTAGTGACTAGTGACTGGTGACTAGTGACTCTCTCGTATCGTCATTTCGAGCGAAGTCGAGAAATCTTTCTTGCTGACTGCTAAACGAAGGATGCGTGAAAGCAGAAATACGTAGCACCAAGGCGTCGTTTCCCTGCCGGTGCTTATGTGACACTGACCGCAGTGCAAGAAAGATCCCTCGGCTGCGCTCGGGATGACGACGGCGCGAAGCGCTATCAAAACTCCGCGGCGCTTCTGTTTTTTATGCGCCGCACCAGCACTCCTCACTCCTAACTCCTCACTCCTAACTGGCGAGCAAAGCTTTCATCCACAATCAGTGGACGAGCCGCCCCACGAGCTAACCCTGAACCTCGAACTTTCTATTGTCTTTCTCTTCCCTGCCGTTTATAATACTTACATGATAATCATTCTCTAAAGGAGGCTTTAAGATGAAAGAAACATATAGCAGAACCAAGTCTGTATGGCAGCGCATGGACGCTGATGAACGTCAGGCTGTCATGGACTATGGTGAAAAGTACAAGGCATTCCTGGACGTCGCACGCACCGAGCGTCTGGCAGCCGATGAGATCATCCGTCAGGCAGAGGCCGCTGGTTTCAAGCCGGTCTATGATATGGACTCCCTCAAGCCGGGCGACAAGGTATACTGGAACCAGAAGGGCAAGTCTGTGATCCTGGCTGTCATCGGGGAAGAACCGGTGCATGCAGGCATCAAGATCGTCGGTTCCCACATCGACTCTCCGCGCCTCGACCTCAAGGCCAATCCGGTGCATGAGCAGGATGGCATCGTATATTTCCGCACACACTACTATGGCGGCATCAAGAAGTACCAGTGGACCTGCATCCCGCTCGCGCTGATCGGTGTCGTATACACGAAGGATGGCAAGAAGGTCGATATCAATATCGGTCTCAAGGATGACGATCCGATCTTCTACGTATCCGACCTTTTGATCCACATGGCGCAGGATCAGATGAAGAAAACGCTCGCAGAAGGCATCACGGGTGAACAGCTCCAGGCCATCGCAGGCACGAATGCCGAAGAAGATCTGAAGCCGAAGGAAGTCTTCATGAAGATGCTGAAGGATACCTACGGCATCGAAGAAGAAGACTTTGCCGCTGCGGAGCTCGAGCTCGTCCCGGCGACCAAGAGCCGTGACGTCGGCTTCGACCGTTCCCTCATCGCCTCCTATGGACAGGATGACCGTGTCTGCTCCTATGCGAACCTCGAAGCGATCCTTCAGGCTAAACCGGGTGTCAAGACCCAGGCGGCACTCCTGACCGATAAAGAGGAGATCGGCTCCTACGGCAATACGGGCATGGAGTCCTCCTATTTCGTCAAATTCGTCATGAAGCTCCTCGCGCTGCAGGGTAAGGATACCATCCTTGATTTCTATGAGACCATGGAAAACAGTGAAATGCTCTCCGCTGACGTGAACTCCTGCATGGATCCGATGTTTGCAGAGGTCTCCGAAAAGGACAATGCCTCCTTCCTCGGCTATGGTATCAATCTCACCAAGTATGGCGGCGCTCGCGGCAAGTCCGGCAGCAATGATGCGAATGCGGAATTCCTGCAGAAGATCCGCACCATTTTCAATGAAGCCGGTGTCTGCTGGCAAATCGGCGAGCTCGGCAAGGTCGATCAGGGCGGCGGCGGCACCATCGCCTTCATGATGGCGGACTGGGGCGCAGAAGTGGTAGACTGCGGCACCGCCATGCTCTCCATGCATGCACCGTATGATCTCCTCTCCAAGGCAGATGCTTACGAGACCTACCTCGCGTACAAAGCGTTCTTTGAAAGTAAATAAGGTTTGAAAAAAATCGGAAGTGGGATCCGTCCTGCTTCCGATTTTTGATTGGGAAAAGGTTCAACGGGGGCGGCGGAAAAATATAGAAGCGATGCAAGTGACTGGTGACTAGGAATTAGTAGCTAGGAATTAGTAGCTAGGGATTAGTGGCTAGGGATTAGGAGTCTCAAGTGACTGGTGATTGGAATGCCAGCTCATGGCACCACCATTTCTAATTTCTCATTCGAGAAAGGCTTTCATTCACGATCAAGGAGCGGCACGTCCGCGAGCGAGCCCTGAACCCTGAACCCTGAACCCTGAACCCTGAACCCTGAACCCTGAACCTCGAACCCTGAACCTCGAACCCTGAACCTTGAACCTTGAACCTTGATCCTTGAACCTTGATCCCATTCTCTGCTATACTGTACCAATACGACTCTTCGGGAAAGCCCCGAAATGGAAGGATAGGAGGAAATCATGAGTCAAGAGAAAGACGTCCGCCTGGAGGATGTGGCGGAAAGCAAGGCCGAGCTGGATGACAAAGCCCGGAAGATGCTGGAGGATAAGGACGCAGACTCCCGCATGCGTATTTATGAAGGACCGTTGGGGAAGGCCATCATCGTGCTTCTCTGCGTGTGGACTGCGTTCCAGCTGTATTTCACGACCATTGGTGCGATCAGCGCGATCAATCTGCGTGCGATCCACTGTATTTTCTTACTGCTGTTTACCTTTTTGCTGTTTCCTACGTATAAGAAGGAGAAGCGCAGAAGGAAGCTGCCGCCGATCTGGGACTGGGTCTTCATTCTGGGCTCCATCGGCTCTTTCACTTACCTGATCTTGAATTACACGCGCATTGCACAGACCGGCGGCCGTATCTCTGATATGGAGGTCGGCATCGCCCTCGTCGCGATCGTCTGCGTCTTTGAAGCGGCGCGCCGTGCATCCGGCAATCTTGCCATCTTGGCGGCGGTCTTTCTGGCGTACAACTGGTTTGGCGCATACCTGCCGGGCTATTTCGGACACAATGGCTTCACGCTGAAGCGCGTGCTCATTACCCAGTTCTGGGGGACGCAGGGCGTGCTTGGCACCGGTATCGGAGTATCGGCGACCTATATTTTCCTTTTCGTCGTCTTCGGTGCTTTCTTAAAGCACAGCGGCTTCTCGAAATTCATCAATGATTTCTCGCTGACGCTTGTCGGCCGTACATCCGGCGGCCCGGCGAAGGTGGCGGTCATCGCCTCCGGACTCATGGGCATGATCAATGGCTCGGCCATCGCCAATGTCGCGACGACCGGTACCATCACCATTCCGCTCATGAAGCGCACGGGCTACAAGAAGGAATTTGCCGGTGCTGTCGAAGCCGTGGCATCGACAGGCGGTCAGTTCACCCCGCCGATCATGGGCGCAGTCGGCTTTGTCATGGCGGAATTTCTGAATCTGTCTTACACCTATGTGGCACTTGCCTCCATCACACCAGCGCTCCTCTACTACGTCGGCCTGCTGCTCGCGGTCCACTTCGAGGCGAAACGTCTCGGACTCTCCGGCATCGCAAAGGAGAATATCCCGAATGCGATGGTCGTCATCAAGGAGCAGGGGCATCTGGTGCTTCCGCTCGTCAGCCTCATCGGGCTGATGTTTGCCGGCTTCACCCCGCTCTATGCGGCCGTGATCTCCATCTTTGTCACCATCGGCGCCAGCTGGCTTCGTAAGGATACCCGCATGGGCCCTGCCAAGATCCTGGAAGCGGTCGTCGAAGGGTCGAAAAGCGCGATCTCGGTCGGCGTGTGCTGTGTCATCATCGGCATCATCATCGGTACCGTCACTCTGACATCCATGGGGCTCAATATGGGCTACCTCATCCTGTCCATCGTACAGGGCGGTCACATTTATCTCGCCGGCTTCCTCGTCATGATCATGTCCGCGATCCTTGGCATGGGTGTCCCGGGCGTTGCTGCCTATGTCATCGTGCAGGCCGTCGCGGTGCCGGTCCTCATCAAGGCGGGTGCGCTTCCGCTCATCGCGCACCTCTTCTGCCTCATCTATGCCTGCCTGTCGAATATCACGCCGCCGGTCGCCATGTCTGCCTATGTGGCATCCGGCATCGCCGACTCTGATCAGACGAAGACGGGACTGTGGGCGGTCCGCCTCGGGCTCATCGGCTTCATCATCCCGTTCTTCTTCCTGGATAATCCGGTACTCCTGATCGGCGTCGACAAGACAGCGACACTCTGGGAATCTCTCTGGAGCATCTTCACCGCGATGATCGGGACTTTTGCTCTCGTGGCCGGTCTTGAAGGCTGGATCATCCGCAAGGCTGGTGTCATCGAACGTGTGATCCTCATCGCCGTCTCCCCGCTGCTGCTCTTCCCGGGCAGCCTGACGGATATCGCAGGCATCGTAGGCATCGCTGCTGTATGCATTTTCCAGTGGATGAGAAGGAAATAGGGATGGGGTACTAGTGACTGGTGAATAGAAATTAGTAGCTAGGGATTAGGAGTGGCTGGTGACTAGTAACTGGGAGACATCAGCCCCCACGTATCGTCATTTCGAGCGAAGTCGAGAAATCTTTTTTGCAGACCGATAAACGATGGATGTGTGAAAGCAGAAATACGTAGTACCAAGGCGTCGTTTCCCTGCCCATGCCGATGTGATACTGACCGCAGTGCAAGAAAGATCCCTCGGCTGCGCTCGGGATGACGCTACGGGAAAGGGATCCCCACAAGTTTGAAAGCAGAGATTTGGGATTAAGGAAACGCTGATTAAATCGCAGAATCAGATTTCATATGGATTTTTATACATAGCGTCGTCGACATCCTCCTTAAATAGCTCGCTATTCGCGTTGAATGTCTCCTCGCTCTGTATAAAAATCCAAGAATGAAATCCGATAACGATTTAATCAGTGTTTCCTTAAAAGTGACTAGTGACTGAAATGCTATCTTCGGGCATCGCCATTATTTATACTCGCGGTGCTTAGATCCTTCGACTCAGTTCTCCCGTTTCAGATAAGCCATTTTTTAACATACGACGTTTTTCTCCGCTCAGGATGACGAAATGCGTCGCACCACAACCCTGAACCCTGAATCCTGAACCCCCGAGCCCCACCTACCAATGCCCGCTCATTTATAGTATAATAATCACAACTTTAGTATTCTCTATGGAGTAGAGTAGGATAGAAGAAAGAGAGAGGGATCATCATGACAAAAAAATGGAAAAAAGCGATCGCGCTGTCTCTGGCAGCTCTGACCCTGACCGGAGCTCTGGCCGGATGCGGGGATGACAAGAAAGCAGCTTCCGGCGCGGCGAAACCGGCGGCTGGACAGACGATCAAGATCAATTTCCCGACGGCGGGAGCTTCGGGCGCGCTCTATGCAGTAGGCGCAGCGATCACGAACATGTGGAGCAGCCAGATACCGGGCGTGCAGGCTTCCAGCCAGGCATCAGCCGGCGGCATCGCAAACCTGAACATGGTATCCGAAGGCGAAGCACAGGTATCCATTGCGATCTCTTCCAATGTCTACCAGTGCCTGAATGGTACGGACAGCTTCAAGGATCACGCTTACAAGGATCTGAAAGCGATCGGCGGCTTGTACCTGAATCCGAATCAGGTCGTTGCTACGGCAAATTCCGGGATCAACAGCCTGAAGGACGTGAAAGGGAAGCACTTTGCCGTGGCATCGGCAGGCTCCTCTGTCTATAACGAATGCGAGACGCACTTCACGGCAGCAGGTCTTTCCTTCCCCGATGACATCAAAGCGGAATACATCACCTTCACAGATGCGGCAGATATGCTGCAGAACGGCTCCATCGACGGCGCATGGATCATGTCCGGAGCTCCGGCTTCCGCTGTGACGCAGGCACTGACAGGCGGCGCGCACCTCGTGGAGATCGATGACAACCTCATCAAAGAGCTGAAGTCGAAGTACCCGTGGTACACCAGCTATACGATCAAAGCCGGCACCTATCCGAATCAGGATAAGGATGTCAAGACATCGGCGATCAAGATGGTCATGTTCTGCCGCGGCGATCTGCCGGAGGATGTGGTCTATCAGCTGACAAAGACCCTGTGGGAACACATGGATGAGCTCGGACAGTCTCAGAAAAATCTGAAGGGCCTCACCGCTGAAAATGCAGTGAAGGACATCGCGGATATTCCGCTCCACCCGGGTGCTGCCAAGTACTATAAGGAGATCGGCGTGCTGAAATAAGGTATATCAAAAAGAGGCTCGATGAGCCTCTTTTTGCGTGGATGCATGAGTATAGTCCCATACCCTTTAGGTCTTACCCATGCTATAATACAGAAAAGGAGGGGATACCATGTGCAGTGCATCAGAATTACAGACGATCCTTCACCATGTGGCCCAAGCATACCACAGGGTTTTTGGCAACCATATTGAGCAGATTCTTTTGTATGGCTCCTATGCGCGGGGAACAAATGATGAGGAGTCGGATATTGATCTCGTAGCCATTGTGCATGGGGATCGTCGGGAACTGCAAGACAAGCTGAAAAAGGTTTGGGACATTTCTTCAGATCTGGAGCTGGAGTATGGCATCATCATTTCCCCCACGGTGATCCCGTATGAGGAGTATATGAAGTACAAAGCTGACTTGCCGTATTATAGAAATATCAGTCAGGAGGGGATCCCGATTGCTTCCTGAAAATCGACAGGCACTGATGCGCTATCGTCTTTCTATGGCAAAAGAGCGGCTTGATTCGTCGAAGCTGCTGCTTGAACATGCGAGTTATAAAGACTCCATTGGACGGTCTTATTACGCGATGTTTACTGCTGTTCGTGCTATTTTGGCCTTAGATGGGGTGGACTTCAAAAAACACGCAGGCGTGATTTCCTATTTCCAACGGGAATACGTCAAGACAAAAATTTTTGATGTGAAGTATTCGAAATATCTGAGTCAGGCTTTTCAGATCCGAAACAATACGGACTACGCAGATTTCTTTGTCGTGTCAGAGGGGGAAGCGGAAGAGCAGTATGAGCGCGCTCAGGATTTCTATAAAGCCATCGCGCATTACCTGACAGAGAGAAATACGGAATCATAAAAAGGGGCTGTGAAGAAATGAATCCTCATTTCTTCACAGCCCCTTTTTACTTTGCTTTCATTTGGTTCAGGGTTTAGGGCTGTGGTGGCGGCTTCGCCGCCATGTTAGATGATGGTATTCTCATATCGCAGCCTTCCCCTTTAGGGGAAGGTGCCCGAAAGGGGCGGATAGGGTGACTATGGCATGAAAGACAACTGGGATAAGGTTTCCCGGTCACTCCTATGAGAGTTGCAAGTCCCCCGCGGCAGATGGAATGCGAAAATGAGATGATCGTTATTTCACATCGCCTTTTTGTGTGGGAGAAGCGCACAGCCATTCTCTTACCCGGCCCTGTGCGTCAGGCTATAATAATGACAGATCCGTGTTTCTTAAAGGCTCATAAGAGGAGGTACCATGAAATTTATCCATACGGCTGACTGGCATCTGGGAAAGCTTTTGAAAGAGCATGCCATGACAGAGGATCAGGAATGGCTTTTGATGCACCGCTTCCTTCCGCTCGTCGATGAAGAGAGGCCGGATGTCATTCTGCTTTCGGGGGATGTCTATGATCGTTCATACCCGCCGGAGGAGGCGGTCGAGCTCTTCGACCGCATGACAGAGGAGATCGTAGGGAAGCGACATACTCCCCTGATCGTCATCAGCGGGAACCATGACAGTGCGGAGCGCCTCGCGGTGGCGAGCCGTCTCCTGTCGCATCAGAGGCTCTATATTTTCGGCCCGCTGGATCGTGTGCATCCCGTCATCCTGGAGGATGCATGGGGGAAGGTGGCTTTTGTGCCGCTCCCCTATGCCGAGCCGGCGCGCGTGCGCGTCATGATGAATCAGAAGGGGCTTTCCGGCGCGGAAGACATTCACAGCTACGAGGAGGCGGAGAAGAAGCTCTCGGAGATCCTCCTTTCTGCCCTGCCCGATCCTTCGATGAGGAAGGTGGCACTCGCCCATGTCTTTGCTGCGGGCGGGACGCCTTCCGAGTCGGAGCGGCCGCTCTCGATCGGAGGCTATGACAGGATCTCGGACAGGGTCTTTGATGCCTACGACTATGCAGCGCTCGGACATCTGCACCGGCACCAGAGGACGCAGAAGCAGTCGGAAAGGGTGCAGTACAGCGGCAGCCTCATGCGGTATTCCTTCGATGAGGCGGAGCAGCATAAGGGCGTCATCGTGGGAACGATCGGAGAGGATGGTAGCGTCGAGACGGATTTCCGTGAGCTCGCGCCGCTCCATCAGGTCCGTGTGCTGGAAGGGACATTCACCGGGCTCATGAGCGAAAAGAGGGAGGCCTCGGAGGACTACCTGCAGGTCATCCTGACGGATGAGCTGCCTGTGATCGATGCGATGCCAAAGCTTCGCGAGAAGTACAAGAATGCACTGGGCGTCGAGCAGAATATGGGCTATAAGGAGGACAGCGGCCGCCGCGATATCGAGCTGGAGCACATGAGCGATCAGGATATTTTCCGTGCATTTGTCAGCGAATTCCGAGAGAGAGAGCTGTCAGACAAGGAAGAGGCGCTTGCCAATGTCTGCTGGGAAGCGGTGTACAAGAAGGAGGAAGAGCGATGAGACCTTTGAAGCTGACGATGCGTGCTTTCGGCCCCTATGCGGGGGAAGTGACGATCGATTTCGAAAAGCTGGATGGGCGGCATCTTTTCCTCATCTGCGGGCCGACGGGGGCGGGCAAGACCACGATCCTCGATGCCATGTGCTATGCGCTCTATGGGAAGACGTCAGGCGATCGGAGCGGCGCGCGTATGCGAAGCGACTATGCAGGGCCGGATCAGAAGACGGAAGTCATTTTTGACTTCATGATCGGCGATAAGACGTATCGTGCCTGCCGTTCACCCGAGCAGTTCATCGATAAGAAGCGAGGCAAGGGGCAGACAAAGACAGCGATGCAGGCCTCGCTCTCGGAATTGGTCGACGGGAAGGAGATGTCGACGCTTCGCACGAATGTCGAGGCGGCGGCAGGGAAACTGATCGGGCTCAATGCGAATCAGTTCTGTCAGGTCATCCTCCTGCCGCAGGGGGATTTCCGAAAGCTCCTCGTCGCGAAGGCCGAAGAGCGAGAGGGCATCCTGAAGCAGCTCTTCAAGACGCAGCGTTTTTCGGATTTCCAGTACGAGCTGAAGGAGCGCGCCGATGCGCTGTACCGGAAGAAAAAGGAGCAGGAAACGGTGCTCGTGACCACATACCATACGGTCGGCGCACAGGATGCAGCGGAGCTCGCCCGCCTTGCTGCGGAGACGGAGCAGCAGCTCGCGGACGCGAAGAAGGTACACGCGGAAACGGAAAGTGCGATGCAGGATTTCCGCAAGGTGTACAGCGAGGCCGCGCAGTTGAATTCCCATTTTCAGGCACTGGACAAGGCAGAGAAGCAACAGGCGTCGCTCCTGAAGAAGGCTGAGGAAATCGAGCATAAAAAGCAGGATCTGGTCCGCATCCGCCGGGCGAAGGAGCTTGCGGCGTATTTTGATGTGCTCGACAACATCATGGCAGAAGGAAAGGCGGCAAAGTCCGCGAGGGATACCGCCGAGGCAGAGCGAAATCGCTATGCGAAAGAAAAAGAGCAGCTGCTCGCCTTTGAAACGAAGCTCGAAGGCCAGCGCGCGGAGATGGAAGGGGCGAAGACAACCATCACGCAGTTGCAGGGTTGGGAGCCGAAGGCGAAGGAGTACGGCGCGGCGCGGCGCAATGTGGAGCGCTACACGCAGAAATACAAGGAAGCGGAAACGGAGCTTGCCAGATTGCAGGAGACGGAGAAGAAATGCCGCGAGGCGGCGGAAGCCGCGCGCGAAGCAGCCGAAGACGTCCGGCGGCGCTACATCTTCGGTCAGGCGGCCATTCTGGCGAGCCAGCTCGAAGAGGGCGCGCCCTGTCCGGTCTGCGGCAGCGTGCATCATCCGCATCCAGCGGTTTCGAAGGAAAAATTGCCGACGGAAACCGAATTGAAAAAGGCACAGAAAGCAGCAGAAACGGCGACGAAAGACTACGAGAATGCCAGAAATCTGGCGGGCACCTATGCGGCGGGGGCATACGTCAGCGCCATCACCGAGATGGGGAATGCCCAGGCGAAGCTCGCAAGCCTCTCCGATCTGCCGGAAGCCTACCGCAGTCCCATTTTCCTTCGAAACGAAGTGAAACGGCTGTTTGCGGCCGTGACGGTATGGGAAGAAGCCCTGAAAGCGCTGCAGGAGAAAAAAGAGTTGCTCCTTTCCGCATTGGGCGGCGCGGAGGCAAATTTCCAGAACGCCACGGCCCAGCGAGAAAAGCTGGCAGCCGACTATAAAGCGCAGTCGGATGCGCTGGATGAAAAAGCCAGGGGAGCCGGCTTTGCGGACCGCAATGACTGCAAGGTCTGGTATGCTCGCGTCAAAGAAGAAGAGCGGATGGAGAAATCGATTTCCGACTACGAAACCGAGCTGAAAGCGACGGAGAAAACCATCGCGGATGAGCGTCTCGTGACAGGCGGGTCGAAACGCCCTGACATGGCCGCGCTCGGTCAGGAAGATAACCAGCTGCAGCACCGCCTCACTACGTCGGCGGGACAGAGCCGCTCGCTCGCTGACCAGCTGAAGAATCTGCGGAAAGTCGCGAAGGATACCGAGGCCATGGCGCAGGCGCTATGCGCGCTCTCCGAAGAACTGTCCCTCGCGCAGGGGCTCTATGACCTCACCCGCGGCAGCCGCACGAAGATCACGCTCGAGCGCTATGTCTTGGGCGTTCTCTTGGATGAGGTCGCGGAGGCCGCGAATCACCGTCTTCTTGAGATGAGCCATCGACGCTACTCGCTTCATCGCATGAAGGAGACAGGCGCAGCGAATAAGGGTGGCCTCTCTCTCGAAGTCTCTGACAGCTACACCGGCCGCTCGCGTCCGGCGAATACCCTCTCCGGCGGAGAGACCTTCCTCGCCTCCCTCTCACTCGCCCTGGGGCTTGCCGATGTCGTGCAGGCAAGGCAGGGCGGCGTACACCTCGATACCATGTTCATCGACGAAGGCTTCGGCACGTTGGATCCGGAAGCACTGAACAGCGCGATGAATACACTGATCGATCTGCAGAGCACCGGCCGTCTTGTCGGCATCATTTCCCATGTGCCTGAGCTCGAGGAGCGCATCGACGCCCGCCTCAAAGTCAGTCCGGCGGAGAAGGGAAGCCGTGCGGAGTTTGAGATCCTGGAGTAAACATGGTTTCAAGTTGATGGGTTTAAGGTTGTGGTGCGGCGCATAAAATAATAGGAGCGCCGCGGAATTTTTGCATAGCCGTATTCTCGTATCGTCAGCTTTCCTCTTTGAGGAAGGTGGCGCGCAGCATCACAAAATTCGCGAAGCGGATTTTATTTGGGCTATCATGCGCCATAAGAAAAGCGGTTCGCAAACGCGAACCGCTTTTCTTATGTGTTATTTTTTTTCGTAATGATTTTGGGAATATTTCTACCGCCATACATAATGCGTACAATATTTATTGTGCAAGTGTTTTCTTCATATTGGTAAAAAATGATATAGTGGTCGATGGGAAGCTGGTGGATTCCTTCTGCTTTCCACGGTTCCCAGGTAACGAGCGGGTGCTTTTGTGGAAAGAAACAGAGGTTCCGAATGCCCTCTCTGATTCGGAAAATTTGATTTTTAGCAGCATTGGGGGCACAGAGATCTTCCTCGATGTATCGATAGATAGAAATCAAATCTGTTATTGCTTCATCAGAATAGAATAAATGGAACTCTGCTTTCATATACCGAGCTCCTTGGAAAGAATGCGGTCGACTTCCTTATCTGTATATTTACGACCTTCTTTTATGGAGCGTAGCCCTTTAGCGAGTTCTGCATTTAGTTCTTCCTGCGATAATGCACCTAGAGATAACGGCGCTCTATGTTTTAACTTTAAGTCAAAAGGTATGCCATTCTGTTGTACTACCTGGGTGTAAAACATTTGGATAGCACTGGAAGGCGAAATGCCCAACTGCGCCAGAATCGCTTCCGCATTTGTCTTCAACTGCTGATCAATGCGTGCGTAAACTACATTTGAATTAGCCATGAAAAACACCACCTTTCACCATTTGCATTATATAGAATATTGCAAGCAAACGCAAGCATTAATTTGATGGACGAAAGTAATCACGAACTTCCGTTCTTGCTTTACTTGACGAACAAACATAAATTTGCTACACTGATATTCAGGAAAACAAAAGTTTTGAGAGAAGAGATGTTCGCGCTGAAAGAGAGGAAGCAGCATGTGTAATATTGGAATGAGAGCGCTGGTGCCGGTGAAGCGCGGCGGTGTGGATGATACGTTGGCGATTCGGAATGACTGGGGACTGATCCGCATGCCCTGCCCTGTCGAGACAGCGATGGGACGGCTGTCACGCTCTTATGGCGAGTGCCTGAGGACGCAGAGGAGGCTCTTCGGAAAACGGCGCGGGACGGCCGTGAGATTCGGCGATGATGCGGACAGCCTTTTCGTCCAGCTAAAGCTTTCGCAGCAGGCGTCTGGGCTTGGCTATGTGCATCTCGGCTCTTTTCATGACATCTTTGTGGACTTGGACGGGAAATGCACGATTCGCTTTGATACGGAGCACTCCCTTCACACCTACTGGAATATCCAGACCGTAGAGAAGCATATCGCAAAGCTCACGCCCTTCATAGAGGAGCCCGTTTCGCTCCTGATCACCCATCCGAAAAGGACGGAAATGGAAAGACTCGCAGAGCTTCGGAAACAGATGATGGCGCTGTGAGTGATATTTCGTCCCGCTCAGGTCAAAAAAAAGAGATGGAAGCGGATGCAAATGCATTCGGATCCATCTCTTTTTCGTTTGTGATTTTCGGATAAGGAGAGGAAGAAACTCGGAAAGTCCTGCAGGAGCACGTCCAAGGTCTGAAGGCTTCCCGTTTTCTACACTCCGAGCTTCCTTTTCAGCGCAAGATACGCATCCGTATAGTACGGCGTGACCTGGGACTCTCTGAGGTCGTAGCCGTAGGGGCGCCGGCTCATGGCGAGGATCGGAGGGGTCTGGATACGCTTGGCGACGGAGAAGCCGGAGAAGAGAGCCCACCAGCGTTCAAGGTCTTCGGTGAAGGCTTTGGCGGTCGGGAAGAGGTCTTGCACGCGGGCATGGCAGCCGATATGCGCCTCGAGACTTCCCTCTGTGTACCAAGTGAGGAGGTCTTCCGGACAGAGGCGCTGCCATGGCTCGACGAAGCTCTTCAGAAGATAGTCATGGTACTCATAGATGAGAGGATCGCCCATGCCTTTGGTGACGTCCTGTTTTTCTGAGAGCTCGGCGGAGGGCTTCACGGTGAAGATGCCTTCCGGGATGACGGGGCTCTCGTACCAGTCATTCAAAAGGCGGCCCAAGTGGTAGATCTGGTATTTCCATAGATCGGCGGTCGCGGCAAAGGCACCGGCGAGGTCGCCGTAGAGTGTGCCGTAGCCGACGGTCGTTTCTGTTTTATTGGCGTTGCAGGTGAAGATGCCGCCAAAGGCAGCGGAGAGGGCGGAAAGGATCCGGCTGCTCCGGTCGCGCGCCTGCATGTTCTCTTTCATGAAGCTCGTGAGATGGATCTCGCGTCCGCAAGAGATCGGAAGGCCTTCCAGTGCTTTTGCCGTCTCATCGATGAATTGTCCGATGGGGATGGTGAGGTAGGGCGAGCCGAGACGCGTCGCGAGGTCTTTGGCGAGCCCCTTCGTCATTTCTGAATTGTAGCGCGTCGGCGTATTCACGAGGAGCAGGTGGTCTGCGGGAAGGACGGAGCGGTAGAGCGCAGCATTTACCGCGGAGTCGATGCCGCCGGAGACGCCGATCACGACTTTGGAGACGCCGATGGCGGAGAGAAATTTCCTGACGCCGTAGCGCATGGCGAAAAGAAGCAGGTCTCCCTGCCATGGCGGCATGGGGGAGGCGGAAAGGAGCGCGCCGGTGGATCTCTCGAAATGGAATGTGCTGCGGGCCTCTTCAAAGGGAGCGGCTTCGGCAAGAAGCCTGCCGTCCTTTCCATAAGCGGCGGTCATGCCGTCGAAGGTGTAGCAGGTCTTGCCGTTGTTCTCCAGTCCACGGCGATTCACGTAGAGCATCGGGACGTGGAGACGGGAGAGCTTGGCGGAGAGCATGCGGTGGCGTTTTTCATTTTTGGAAAGCGTGAAGGGGGAGGCGGACAGATTCAGAAAAAGATCGCTGCCCTTGGCGGTAAGGACATCCATGGGCGAGAAGCTGTAATTTTCATCCCAGCTGTCTTCGCAGAGGAGAAGCGAGAGGCGGATCACTTCGCCGCGGAGGGAAATCACAATGGGCGCGAGCGCTTCTTCGGGGGTCGAGCCTTCTTCTCTCGCGAGGGCGAGAAGAGAGGTGAAATAGCGGCGGTCATCGAAGCAGCGGTAATTGGGCAGCAGCGCTTTCACCGCATAGGGACGATGCAGTCCTTCCGGAGAGAGGAGTGCGCCGTCTTTTGCGAGAAAAGCGGCGTTGTATTTTCGGGGGCGGCCATCGTCATTCGTCTTTGTCCAGTCGATGGCGACGTTTCCCCACGCGATCATAATGTCCCGGGCTGCTTCTCGGAGGCGGTCATTGTATCGCTCTGCCTCGCGCAGGAAGGCATTCTGGTCCCACAGGTCTCCGATGAGATAACCGGTGAGACACATCTCAGGAAGAACGAGAAGGTCAGATCCCTCCTCTTTGGCGAGTGCGATCTCTTTTTCGATGAGCGCCCAGTTGGCGCGGATATTCCCAGGAAGGATGTCGAGCTGGGCGGTGCGGATAGTGAGCATGGTTGGGCTTCTTTCGTGAATGGAAGTGACTAGTGACTGGGGATGAGGATATAACAGGTGCAATGCTGTGGAAAGAGGGCTCCTGCATCCACTTGCTTTTCTTCCATTTTACAAAAGCATTTCCCTATTGTAAATGCACAGCGGCGAGATTTGTTATATAATGACTGTAATATGCAGCGAACCGTCCTACCCCCTTCCTTTGGAAGGGGGATGCCCGAAGGGCAGGGGGAGCCGAGAGGGAAATGCTGATTCAATCGGACAACGATGGGATCAGTATCTCCCCAGGCGGATTTTCACTTCATGCGGGAGCCAACCCCGACTCGCTTCGCTCGTCTGCCCCTTCCAAAGGAAGGGGCTAGAGAAATACTGTCGAATCCGCTCAACCGGTAGAACTTATTAACTATGGAACATTATCGCAACTATTCTGATTTCTTGAAACAAAAATACGGCGAGAAGGTCTACAAGATCCCGATCTCGCTCCCCGTGACCTGTCCGAACCGCGATGGTACGCTGTCAAAAGCGCCCTGCATCTTCTGCGGATCGATCGGTGCGGACTATGAGACGAAGGCGGTCGGCATGAAGATCACCCGCCAGCTTGACCGGAGCATCGCGCATGTGGGTCCGAAGTACAAGGCGAAGAAATTCATCGCCTATTTCCTGAATTTCACAAATACCTACGCGCCGCCGGACGATTTTCGGCGCTGGATGGAGGAAGCCATGCAGCATCCCGATGTGGTGGGAGTCGACGTTTCGACGCGTCCGGACTGCATTCACGAGCGCTACCTTGATATCCTGAAAGAGCTTTCAGATACCTATGGCAAGGATGTGACGATCGAGCTGGGGCTGCAGAGCAGCAATGCCCATACCCTCGAGAAGATCGGCCGCTGCCACGGTGTCGCGGAATACATAGATGCCTCGCTCCGCATCGCTCGCTATGGCTTCGGGCAATGTACGCATGTCATCGCAGATCTTCCATGGGATGACCGGATAGACGTCATCGAGACGGCAAAGCTCATCTCCGTCCTCCCCGTGACAGAGGTGAAGCTGCACTCCTTATATATCGTGAAGGATACGGTGCTCGCGCATATGTATGAAGCCGGCGAGGTCACGCTCTCTTCGATGGAGGAATACATGGAGCGCGTCATTCTATTCCTTTCCTATCTCCGCCCCGACATCGTCATCCAGCGCATCGTCGGCCGCGCGTCGGGCGGGAATACCCTCGCTGTCAATGGCGGCTCTCCGTGGTGGGACGTCAAGAAAAGGATCGACGCCCTGATGGAAGAGCGCGGCATCCTGCAAGGCGCTCGCTGCGACTATATCGGCGGGAAGGCCGTGCGAAAATTTGTGCAATGAGAAATTAGAAATGAGAAATGAAGGGGCGGCGTCAAAAATGATAAAGCGCCGCAAATGATTATCTGGATACATTCGGCGCTTTATTATTATTTGCGCTGTACCACCCGTCATCATATACAAACGAAAGGATCTTCATGGCAGAAAAAATAGAACAGATCATGGTGAACGACCGCGAGGAGGCCGGCGCGCTTTTGGAGCGGGACAGCTCCTACCTTGCCATCATCGGCGAGCACTACGGCGCAGACATCTTTGCCCGCGGCAATCTCATCCGGCTCAAGGGCGAGGAAGAGGCAGTCGATCAGAGTATGCGCGTGATCGGGAGACTGCGGCGGATGATCCGTCAGCGGATCCGTCTCTCTGCGCGGCAGGTCAGGATGGTGATGTCCCTCTTGGATGAAGGCAAAGAACAGCTGCTCGAAGACATGGAAGACGACATCATCAATTTCACCAAGCAGGGCGCGCCGCTGCGCCCACGGACTGTGGGACAGAAGATCTACGTCGATACCATCCGGAGAAATTCCATCACCTTCGGCATCGGACCCGCCGGGACAGGCAAGACGTACCTCGCTGTCGCACTCGCTGCCTTTGCGCTTAGAAATCACGATGTCCAGCGCATCATCCTCGTCCGTCCGGCGGTCGAAGCCGGTGAGAAACTGGGCTTCCTTCCCGGTGATCTGCAGGAAAAGGTGAATCCGTACCTTCGTCCTCTCTTCGATGGACTGCTGGATATGTTCGGTCCGGAAGACTTCGTGCGGCTGCAGCAGAAGGGACAGATCGAAGTCGCGCCGCTCGCCTACATGCGCGGACGCACGCTCGAGAAATCCTTCATCATCCTTGATGAAGCGCAGAATACCACCATCGAGCAGATCAAAATGTTCCTGACACGCCTCGGACACCGATCGAAGATGGTCATCAATGGCGATACCACGCAGATCGATCTCCCCCCGCATGTCAAGAGCGGCCTCATTGATGCCGAGCGCGTGCTGAAGCACGTGAAAGACATCGGGCATGTCTATTTCAATGAAGATGACGTCGTCAGACACGATCTTGTGGCGGCGATCATTCATGCCTATGAAGAAGATGCGAAGAAAAAGAATCACTAGTAACTGGTGACTAGTGACTGGTGACTAGTGACTTGTGACTGGTAGCTAGGGATGAGTGGCTAGGGATTGGGGATTAGGAGTGACTGGTGACTTAAATGCCACTTTCGAGCATCGCTCTATTTATACTCCGCGGCGCTTCTATATTTTTATGCGCCGCACCACCACTCCTCACTCCTCACTCCTAACTGGCGAGTAGAGCTTTCACACGCAATCAAAGGGCAGCACGCCCACGGGCTAACCCTGAACCCTGAACCCTGAACCCACGACTTTCCATTCGAAAATCCATGATCTCGGAGGTGTTACCATGGAAATCACGATCAATTACAGTGATATGAAATTTTATGACGAAAACTATGAAAAGCTGATTCACACCGTCCTCACTAAGGGCGCCGAGCTGCAGAAGGTGCCGGAAGAGGCAGAGATCAGCGTCCTTATTTGTGATGCGGATACCATCCATGAGCTGAATCGCGACTACCGCAATGTCGATGCACCGACCGATGTTCTCTCCTTTGCATTGAATGAAGGGGAGGAGGACATTCCGGAGGAAGAAACAGAGCTGGGAGACATTGTCATCAATCTGGATCGTGCCATCCAGCAGGCCAAAGAATTCGGGCACAGCACGGAACGCGAAGTGGCTTACCTCTCCGTTCACGGCTTCCTTCACATTCTTGGCTATGACCATTATGACCCCGAAGAAAAGAAAGCCATGCGAAAGGCAGAAGAAGATATCCTCTCCGCCTGCGGCATCACCCGCATGATGACCGAAGGGGAGATCGAAAGGGAAGAAGCGGGAATGAGTGACTAGTGACTGGGGACTAGATCAAGAGACTAGAAGATATCAGACTCCCGTATCGTCATTTCGAGCGAAGCGAGAAATCTTTGTCATTCGCGGTTCGGCGAACAATGTTGGGAAACCCCAAACGGGGAACCTGCTATCAAGAGACCTTAGGGCATCGCCCTATATATTTGCGGCGAAGCCGCCACCTTCATTCCTCATTCGAGGAGAGCTTTCATTCGCAATCCATGGGCGATCCGCCCCACAGGCGAACCCTGCCATCTTTATTTAGGAGACTCTATGAATAACGAAACCAAATTTCACTCCGGCTTTGTCGCTCTTGTCGGGCGGCCGAATGTCGGTAAATCCACACTTATGAATGCCCTTCTAGGGGAAAAGATTTCCATCGTGTCTGCTCACGCACAGACGACCAGAAATAAGATCACCGGCGTATGGAACGGTGAGAATTCGCAGGTCGTTTTCCTCGACACCCCCGGTATGCACAAGCCGCAGAGCAAGCTCGGCGAAGTGATCCGGCAGAATACCATGGACGCTTTGGACGAGGTCGATCTCATCGTCTTCCTCTGCGCCGTGAACGATCCTCTGGGCGCAGGCGACCGCTACATCATTTCTCTCCTGAAAGACCGCAAGATGCCTGTCATCCTTGCGCTGTCGAAGACGGACCTGATCTCCAAAGACGAACTCCTGAAGAAGCTCGTGCAGTACGATAAGATCTACAAGTTTGCAGAAATCGTCCCGCTCTCTGCCAAGACGGGAGAGAATCTGGACGTCCTCATGAAGATGGTGGAAAAGTACCTGCCCGAAGGCCCGAAGTACTTCCCCGATGACATGGTGACCGACCAGCCGGAGCGAAACATCGTGCAGGAGATCGTCCGTGAAAAGCTCCTGACGCGCACACGCGATGAAGTGCCGCACGCCATCGGCGTCTTCACAGAAGAATTCCATGAACGTGAAAATGGCAAGGTCTACATCCGCTGCACGATCTACGTTGAGCGTGATTCGCAGAAACGCATCATCATCGGCAAGAAAGGCACCGTCCTCAAAGAAGCAGGACAGGAAGCCCGCGAAGAGATCCAAAGTCTCATCGGCGCTCCCGTCTTCCTCGACCTCTGGGTCAAGGTCAGCAAGGACTGGAAGAACAAGGACTATATCCTAAGGGAGCTTGGGTATAAGGAACATAGATAGCAGCTGGTGTAAGGAGTGGATGACTTATTTCTTCAGAGATAGAATGGATCGGCCTTTGGCTTCTCGTCATCGTGGTCGTTTCCTTTATCAATTACAACAATACGATGGTGAACTTTTCCTTCGCTCGCATGCGGAAGAAATACATCGAAGACAATGACGAGCAGGATCCTGCGCTCATCGAAAAGGTGGCGCCTTTCTACCGGCGCACTTCGCAGATCATCGGCGGCACGCAGGTCTCCTTCGTGCTGTGCAGCGCCATGCTGGGGATCTCTCTCCTGATGCTGGTAAGCCATGCGCTCGTCCTTCTGGAATCACTTCTGGGCGAGGCGCTCTGGGCCGAATGGAAATGGGGCGTGTACCTCCTCATCGCGCTCCTTGTCATGGGGCTTCTTCTGGTGTACTGGGTGGGGACGATCCTTCTCCCCGGGGCGCATGCACTGGTCGATCCGCTGCCCATCCTCGCTTCGCACACATGGGTCATCCGCCTGAACCGACACCTGTACCGGCTCTTTGTCGCGGCAGGTCTTTTTGTGACGCATCGCATCTTCCGCTTGCGGGGGATCCCCTTCCGCAATGAAGTCAATTTCACCTACACCGAGGACGAGATCCGATGCATCGTCGAAGAGAGCCACCGAAGCGGCCGCCTGAATGCCCTCGAAAATACGCTCATCAAGAATTCATTCGATTTCTTCGACCTCATGGCGCGCGATGTCATGATCCCCAGAAATGAGATCGTCGTCTTCCACTTTGACGAGGATCTGTCCGAAGCGATGCGGCGCGTGCTGCCGAAAAGCCATCACACCTGCTATCCGGTCTGCATCGAAGACAGAGACCAGATCATCGGTTTTATCCATGTGAAAGACCTTCTGCAGGGCTGTCTCTCGGGCCAGCTGTCTTTGAAGAAGATCAATCGTGAGATCCTGACCGTGCCGGAAGTCATGCCCGCGCCGGCGCTGCTCCAGCTCATGAAGAACCGACGCATCTACCTTGCTGTCGTCGTAGATGAGTACGGCGGCACCTCCGGCCTTGTCACATTGAATGACCTTGTCGAAGAGCTCATCGGTGAGATCCCGCAGCCTGCGGAGAATGTCCCCTATGAGATCGTCCGTCAAAAGGACGGGACGTATGAATTTGACGGCACCGTCATTCTCGAAGATGTATCAGACCGGCTGGAGATCGATCTTGCAGGAGAAAATAAAAGCGCGACCATCGCCGGCTTCGTCTTTTCCAATCTGGAGCGTATCCCGAAGGTGGGCGACTACGTCGACTTCTCCGGCTGGCGCTTCACCGTCCTGCGCCTCTCCGGCTTCCGTATCGTCCGTGTGAAGGCGGAGAAAGTGACTAGTGACTAAGAGATTAAGAGACTAGGAGACATCAGACTCTCGTATTATCATTTCAAGCGAAGCGAGAAATTTTTGTCATTCGCATGAAGATGGGTAATGCTTTGAAAGTTTAAAACGGGAATCCTCTTATCCGCAGACCTTCAGGCATCGCCCCATATATATTTGCGGCGAAGCCGCCTCCTCTTTGCCTTCCCCCTTGGGGTAATGCTATTAAGTTAAGGAAATCGTTAGCTGTGTAACGTCTTGCTTCCCTCCTCGGGGGAAGTGCCGAAGGCAATAGGGGCATGCTAGCGGTATATCGTGCTATGTTGAATAGTCCGATGCTATCGATATTCCAACACTTTCATGCAATACCGCTACGTAGCCCCCTCATCTCACTTCGTTCGAAATGGCGTCTCACTGGATTTTCGCGTCGCTTCACTCCTAAAAATCCAGTTCGCTTGCACAAGCCCTTCGGGCAGCTCCCCCGATGGGGAGCCAAGAACGTTCTGCTGCTTAACTTATAGCATTACCCATTGGGGAAGGGGGACCGCGCAGCGGCGCTCGGGTGCTCTCGTAAACGACGCACTTGAGACGATTTTCTTCGCTCTTTTTCATACCGCCAGAACCCTATCCGGCTCGCTTCGCTCGCCACCTTCCCCACGCGGGGAAGGCTTTGCCGGGGGTATAGTTTTTCCACACACGCATCTATTATGTAAAGGAATACCCGACCATGCCAACACCCCAAATCAGAAATCTAGAAGGGATCGTCCTGCGTGCGTCCAAAGGCGGCGAAGGCGGGCGGAGCCTTTCACTCTTTACCCGCGAGATGGGACTCATCCATCTGACGCTGCCGCGCGCCGTGATGAACCGATGCGGGACAGGCATCCTCCTCTCCTTTGCCTGCGTCCGCCTTTCGGCAGCGATCTATCCCGAGTATGGTGTCATCAGTCAGTATGAGGGCCGCCTTCTTTTCGACATGATGAAGCTTTCCTACGAAGACATGACCTGCTGGTACTATGTGATCGAGCTGGTGCTTGCCCTCTATCCCGTGGGGCAGAAGGAGGATGAAGCCTATGACATCCTCATGGCCGCTGCCCGCGCAGCGGAAGAGAGGAATCCTCGCGTCATCGCCTTCATTGCCGCCGTCAAGCTACTGGCCGCGGCGGGTTACGATCCTACGGAAGCCATAGAAGACCCGACAGCACTTTCCGAAGGAGCGAGAGACCTCCTTTGCCGCTTTCGCGGCTACCGCTGGGGAAGCCCCTTCGAAGGCTCGATCTCAAGAGCCCTCTTCACGGAGTGTGCCCGCTACCTCGACCGCTTCCTTTCGACCGTCTGCGATACGGAGATGAAGACGGCAGGGGCGTTCTTGTGAAACTTGCTTTTCATGAGAGATAGGTGTATACTTAATTCTAACAAATTTCACAAGCCCATCAATGAAGATTCTGCAAACGAAGATGCTCTTTTCGTATGCGGGATTTTTTTTATGGGTATTTTAAAAATGGGGAGTTATTTATGGAAGAAACCAAGAAGAGATCCTTGATGGACAGGTTCCTGAACACCGTCGAAGTGGCGGGGAATAAGCTGCCTGATCCGGCCACGCTCTTTATCCTGCTGGCCTGTATCGTACTCGTGCTGTCTGCCGTCTTTGCCTTTATGGGAGCCGAAGCAGTGCATCCGGGCACACACAAGGTCATCAAAGTCGTGAATCTTCTGAGCGTCGACGGTCTTCGCATGATCTGGTCGAAGGCTGTCAGCAACTTCTCTGGCTTTGCTCCGCTCGGCATGGTACTCGTCTGCGTCATTGGCGCGGGCGTCGCAGAAAAGAGCGGCTTCCTTGCGGCCTTCATGCAGAAGATCTTGGGAAGCGCGTCTCCGGCGATCGTCACCTTTGCGATCATTTTTGTCGGCATCAATGGCAATGTCGCAGGCGATGCGGCATTCGTCGTCCTGCCACCTGTGGCCGGTGTCATCTTCCTCAGCATGGGGCGTCACCCGCTCCTCGGGGTATTCTGCGCCTTTGCGAGCGTCGCAGCCGGCTTCTGTGCGAATATGATGATCGGCATGTCCGATTCCCTCGCCTACGGCTTCACCGAAGCGGCAGCTCGTATGATCGATCCGAACTACACCGGATCTCCGGCGATCAACTACTATTTCCTCGTGGCATCTTGCATCGCGCTTTCTCTCGTAGGCACCTTTGTCACCGAACGCTTCATGGCACCGCGCTTTGCAGGCGCAGATCTTACCAAGTATGAGCTTGATAAGGAAACGCTCGAGCTCACGCCGAAGAAGAAAGCCGCTGTCACAAAAGCACTCATCGCGACCGCCATCGGCCTTGCCGTCCTCCTCTTCATGTGCCTCGGCGATCATCCGATCCTGGGCGATCCGAAGACCGGCTCCATCATGGACGGGAAGTCCCCCTTCATGTCTGGCATCATTCTGACCATCACCGTCATTCTCTTCATCCCGGGAGCTGTATACGGCTTTGCTTCCGGAAAATACAAAAATGATAAGGACATGTTTGCCGACATTTCTCAGGCATTCAAAGACATTTCCTCCTACATCCTTCTCTGCTTCTTCTGCGCACAGTTCACGAGCTACTTCGCCTGGTCGAACCTCGGCGCCGTCCTGGCTATCAAAGGTGCAGGCCTTCTGCAGGATCTGAACTTCACCGGCGTCCCGCTCATCATCGGCCTTGTCATCGTATCCTCTATCGTGAACATCTTCATCGGCTCTGCCTCTGCGAAATGGGCGATCCTCGCGCCGGTCATGGTCCCGATGATGATGATCCTCGGCTATGATCCTGCCGTTACACAGGTCGCTTACCGTATCGGCGACTCCATCTCGAATCCGCTCTCGCCGCTTTTCTACTACTTCCCGCTGATCTTAGGATTCGTCCGTCGCTATGAAAAAGACACCGGCATGGGGACGGTCATTGCGAATATGCTTCCTTACTCCATCTCCTTCACCATCGTCTGGCTCGTCATGCTGTCCGTCTGGGTCATCCTCGACCTGCCGCTCGGACCTGGCGGATTCATTCATCTGGGATGATAGGGAATGCATGATCGAAAAATGAAATAATGGTGCAGCGTGGCATCCTACTGCCGCTCCGTGGAAGCTCCCCGGGGCGGCGACCGTGAGAATGAGCGGCAAGTCCATCCGTGCGATGGACCTCTCTGCCCCCTTCTCATGCATGAAAACAGGCTGATCCATCGATCAGCCTGTTTTTGCTGTTCATGGTATGATAAAGGGGGAGATTATCTCAGGCATGCCGCTAACGAAAGCACGCGAGCGCCGCCCCAAAAGGAAGCCAACCCCGCCTCGCTGCGCTCGGCAGCCCTTTCCAAGGGAAGGGGCTCGCGTGGACACTCCCTCCTTCCTATGGAAGGAGGTGCCCCGAAGGGGCGGAGGTTGGATGGGGAAAGCGGTATGAAAAAGAGCGAAGAAGATCGTCTCAAGTGCGCCATTATACGAGAGCACCCGAGCGCCGCTGACGCGATCCCCCCTTTCCCACAGGGGAAGGCTGACGATGCGAGAAGACCTTTTCGCCTTCCTATTCGCCAAAGGGGATCGCATGAGCGGCGGATAGGATGCCGGCGCCGGGAAGACAGAGGATGCATAGGCTTTTCTTCTGCCCCGAAGGGTCTTTCAGACTCGAGTCATCCTATCCGTCCTTCGGGCGTCTCCCCTCGAACCGATAGAACCTCTTACAGAACGAATCAACGGGCGAATTGCCCAAAAATCAAATGCCAGATCCCCGTCATTGGTTACTTTGCATCAAAAAAGGAGAACTTATGAATTTCAAAGACGAAGCCTCCGCGCTGCTCCCCGAGATCCAGCGCCATCGCCGCATGATACACCAGCATCCGGAGCTGTCCTTTCATGAAGAGAAGACTACCGCATACATTCAGAAGGAGCTCGAAGCTCTCGGCATCGAAGTCACCCGCTTTGACGACTACTACGGCCTCATCGCGACCCTGCGCGGCGGAAAGAAAGGAAAGACCGTGCTGCTTCGCGCCGATATCGACGCGCTTCCTATCACGGAAGAGAATGAACTTCCTTACTGCTCTGAAAACAAAGGCGTGATGCACGCCTGCGGCCACGACTGCCATACTGCAATGCTCCTTGGCGCAGCCAAGCTCCTCGCTCGCCAAAGAGACGAGCTCGAAGGCACTGTCAAATTCCTTTTCCAGTCCGCCGAAGAGTCCGGCCACGGCTCGAACTACTACGTTGACCACGGCTGCTTCGAGGGCGTCGACGGCGCGATGGCGATGCATGTGATGAATGAGATCCCGAAAGGGACCTTCAGCATTGAAGAAGGCCCTCGCATGGCTTCCTGCACCGACTTCACACTGACCGTACACGGCGTATCCACCCACGGCTCCATGCCGCACCTCGGCAAGGATGCCATCGTTGCCGCGAGCGCCATCATTATGAATCTGCAGACCCTTGAGAGCCGCGTGAATAATGCCCTCCGTCCGCTCGTCATCACCATCGGCACCGTCCGCGCCGGCGGCCAGTTCAATATCGTCGCTGACAAAGTCGAGATGACCGGCACCATCCGCACCTTCGATCCCGAGAATTTCCGTGCGATGCCGATCTCCTTGAAGAAGCTCGCCGAAGCCACCGCCGAAGCGCTCGGCTGCACCGTCGAGATGAGCATCCAGACGAGCGAGCCTGCCGCTATCAATGACAAGCCGCTCCTTGTCGAAACCGCGCGTAAGGCCGCTGTGAAGCTCTACGGCGAAGACGTCCTCGCTTCCATGAAGCAGAAGATGGGATCTGAAGACTTTGCCGTCATCATGGAGAAAGTCCCCGCCGTCCTCTGCTTCCTTGGCTACCACGATGAAAAAGACGGCACCACCTTCCCGCTTCACACGAAAGATTTTTGCGTCAATGACGACATCTTGGGCAAGGGCAGCGCCCTCTTCGCCCAGTTCGCCACCGATTTCCTGAAAGGAGAGAAAGCATGATCGATACGAAAACACTGGCACTCGCAGAAAAAGACTACATCGTGAGCGAGCGCCGCTATTTCCACTCCCATCCCGAGTTGGGAAATCATGAAGTGAATACCACGAAGCACATCATGGACGAACTTCAGAAGATGGGCGTCGACGAGATCCTCTCCTGGGACGACATCACCGGCTGCGTCGGCATCATCCATGGGAAATACCCCGGCAAGACCGTCGCCCTTCGCGCCGACATCGATGCGCTCCCCATTCAGGAAGCCGACCTCACAAAGCCCTACGCCTCCCGGAATGCCGGCGTCATGCACGCCTGTGGCCACGACTGTCACACCGCCATGCTCCTTGGTGCGGCGAAGATCCTGACCCGGCATCGGGAAGAGATCCACGGCACCGTGAAGCTCCTTTTCCAGATGGCAGAAGAGATCGGCACCGAGTCTAGGCACTACGTCGAGAAAGGCGCACTCGCTGACGTTTCCGCCATCTTCGGCATGCACATCTGGGCGACCCTCGAGTCCGGCACCGTCAATATCGACGATGGCCCACGCATGGCATCGAGCGATCGATTCGTCATCAAGATCCATGGGAGATCTGCACACGGCAGTGCGCCGGATCAAGGCAAAGACGCCATCGTTGCTGCCGCGGCCGTCGTCATGGGTCTGCAGACCTTAGCCAGCCGCGTGAACGATCCGCAGAATACCTTCGTCCTCACTGTCGGTATGATGAATGGCGGCACCCAGAGCAACATCATCGCTGACGAAGTCGAGCTCGTCGGCACCACCCGCGCCTTCGACAAAGCCTTCCGCAAGAGCCTTCCCCAGCTCATCGAAGCATGCGCCGCAAAGATCGCCGAAGGCTATGGATGCAGTGCCGAGTGCTCCTACCGCTTCGGCCCCTCGCCCCTCATCAATGAGCACAAAGACCTGAATGACATCGCGCGCAAGGCCGCTTCTGATATCATGGGAAAGGACGCCCTCGTGCCTATGGAAAAACAGATGGGCGCAGAAGACTTCTCCGTCTACCTCGAAACCATCCCCGGCCTCTTCGGCTTCTTAGGCGCCAGAAATCGGGACAAAGGCATCGACTGCGTCCACCATCACCCTGCCTTCGACGTCGACGAAGACACCTTCCCCGACGGCAGTGCCATCTACGCCCGATTCGCCATCGACTGCCTGAAAAAACTAGGGAAACACTGATTAAATCGAATTCTGCGATTTAATCAGCGTTTCCCTAAGCATGTAATACACATAAAAACGGCCGCTCGTAAGAGACGGTCGTTTTTGTGTGCGATGGATGAAGAAAGGAGAATACCGTTTCCCCGCAACAAAGCCTTCTCCTCAAGGGTAATGCTATTAAGTTAAGGAAATTGTTAGCGCCGTAACGACTTGCTTCCCCCTTCGGGGGAAGTGCCGAAGGCAATAGGGGCATGCTAGCGGTATAGCGTGCTATGTTGAATAGTCCGATGTTATCGATATTCCAACATTTTCAGGCAATACCGCTACGTAGCCCCCTCATCTCACTTCGTTCGAAATGGCGTCTCACTGGATTTTCGCGTCGCTTCACTCCTAAAAATCCAGTTCGCTTGCACAACCCCTTCGGGGAGCTCCCCCGATGGGGAGCCAAGAACGTTCTTCCGCTTAACTTAAAAGCCTTCCCCGTGTGGGGAAGGTGGCGAGCGGAGCGAGCCGGATAGGGTACTAGCGGTATGAAAAAGAGGGGGAGGATCGTCTTAAGCAAACGGTATACGAGAGCACTGAAGCACCGCAGACTTTTTATATGTTGCGATGTCCGAAAGTAGTATTCAAGTGACTAGTCCCTAGTCACCAGTCACTTGAGACTCCTAATCCCTAGCCACTAATCCCTAGCTACTCATCCCTGCTTTCAAACTTCTGGCGGTATGAAAAAGAGCGGGGGAGATCGTCTCAAGCGGGCGATTCACGAAAGCGCCTTCTACCAAAGACACCTTATAAAACCTATCTATACTTACAAGAAGAGAAAATCTAATGCTGCAAATGGTTTTAATGTTATTTACCGTTCCGGATATCGACAAATGCAAGAAAAATCAGAGGCTGTGCTTTTCCATGATTAAAAAGTAAGGAAAGAAGATTGGCAGACATATATGAAATTTCTAAAATCATGAGCCAAAACCATACTTGAACCAAAGTCGAAAGTGTGATACTCTACTACTAGACCAAAGTCTAAGCTTCGGGCTCATGGTCCAAAGGAAACAGACATGAAAAGCAAGCAGAGGAAACACGGTCACTCGAGCGGAGCTTTCATGGATGTCGACTTTGAAAAGAAGAAGCAACATTTTTTTCAAAGGGAGATCACTATTATGAAAAAGATCCTCGCACTGGCTGCTGTAGCAGCACTCACCGCTGGCGTATCCGCTTACGCTGCAAATCCATTCTCCGATGTTACCGCTGATGACTGGGCTTATCAGGCAGTATCCGACCTGTCCGCTCAGGGCGTCGTAGAAGGCTATCCGGACGGCACCTTCAAAGGCGAAAGAAACATGACCCGTTACGAACTGGCTCAGATCGTAGCTCGCCTCATGGCAAAAGAAGACCAGCTGAACGCTGAACAGCAGGCAACTCTGGACAAACTCGCTGGCGAATACGCTGACGAACTTGCAAACCTCGGCGTTCGCGTTTCCAACCTGGAAAAGAAAGTCGGCAACCTCTACTGGTCCGGCGACGCTCGTATGCGTTATCAGGATAAAGGCAACAACGCAGATGCTTGGAATGGCCGTGTCCGCCTGAACGTAAAAGGTCAGGTCAATGAATCCACCTATGTACAGGGCCGTTTCCTGAACGAAATGGATTTCAAAGGTAATGGCGATTCCAACACCACTATGGATCAGCTGTATGTAAACCACAACTTCAGCAAAGAAGTCGCAGTACGCCTCGGCCGTCAGCCGATCGCATTTGGTAACCAGGGTGGCTGGCTCATCAACCCGAACAAGGGTTATGATGGCGCTCAGGTCGCTTACAACAATGGCAAACTGGCTCTCACCACCGGCTTTGGTCAGCTGAATGCAACAAAGAAGGATGCTGCTGGTAATGTCATTGGCACTGAAGCAGCAGATACAGATGTCTACTTCGCACAGGGCGCTTACAACTTTGGCTTTGCAAAACTCGATGCTAACTACATCGCTAGCAAGGAGGGCAAAGCTGATGAAAGAGGAGAAATCTACGGCGTTGGCCTGAACGTACCGGTTCAGCAGTTCAATGTATTTGGCGAATACTGGAAGAACACCACTTATGGTGATTATGATACCGCTTGGAACGCAGGCCTCTCCTATGGCAAAGCTGACTGGAAGAAAGCAGGCACCTGGGATCTGGCAGTTGTATACAATGATGTTGATAAAGGACTGTTCCTCGAAGGCATGTCCGGTCTGCAGACCACTCCACTGAACTTCCTGAACAAAGCAACCAACGTTACTTTCTGGAATGCAATCGCAAACGTAACTCTCCAGAAGAATGTACAGCTCCATGCTGAATACGCATTCGCAGTTGACGCTGACAAGACCGCTGCTGGCGCAGAAGTCAAGGACGATGACTCCTGGACTGTTTCCCTGAACTACAAATTCTAATTTGTGAGTTCTCGCAAACAAACCTGAATCCAAAAAGGAAATCTCAGAAATGGGATTTCCTTTTTTATTGCCCGCTCCGCGTTTTGCTAAATGCATGATACGAGAATACCGCATCCCCGTATCGTCATTTCGAGCGGAAGCGAGAAATCTTTTTCGTTCGCGATCGATCAGGAAAAGTGAGGACAGCGGATAACGGGAAGCACCGTATACCAAGCGACTTCATTTTAGGGGCGGTGTTTCCTCAGAAAGTGTCGCGCCGCTTTGCTTTCTTCGCTGCGCTTTGATTTCTCACTATTTCTTCCCAAGGCGCAGGTCCCCTGTTATAATGGATAGAGATTCAATTACAGGAGGCCAATTATGTCACAGAGTGCTATGCAGGAGATCACCTGTCCGAAATGCGGGAAGAAGACGTCTTTCCTCGTATGGGACAGTATCAATACGATGAAGAATCCGGAGATGAAGGAGAAGGTCAGAAATGACGAGGCCTTTCGTTTCCACTGTCCGGAGTGCGGCGCGTCAGCGCTTTTGAATTACAATTTCCTCTATCATCAGCAGGAGGATAAGGTGCTGATCTATGTCAGTGCAGATGGCGAGGATGCATCGGAGATGGCGCAGATCTTGGACCAGCGGGGGAATGCCTTCGACGGCTACCGGAAACGCATCGTCCGTTCCTACAATGCGTTCAAGGAAAAGCTTCTCATCCTCGATGCGGGCTTCGATGACCGGATCGTGGAAATCATCAAGAGCTCCGTATGGGACAATGTAGAGGCGCATTACAAGGATAAGAAGATCGACGAGATCTATTTCGCGACCAATGACGACGGCGTGCACGGCTTCCTCTTCCGCAGAGCGGGAGAGATGGTGGCGTCGATGGAATTTGATAAGTTCCTGTACAAGGCCATCTATGACAGCGCGTATGAACGTCTCGACGCCGCGACAAGGAATGATCTCTATATCGATCGCGACTGGGCGAAGGATGTCGTAGAACGGATGGGATAGAAGGGGAAGCCCGTGGGCGAGGCGCCCTTTGATTGAGCGAAAGAGGGTCCAGGGTTGTGGTGCGGCGCATTTCGTCATCCTGAGCGGAGAAAAAACGTCGTATGTTAAGGAAACGCTGATTTAATCGCAGAGTCAGCTTCTACAAGAATTTTTAGACATAGCTTCGTCATAGCCTTCCTTAAATAGCTCGCTATTCGCGTCAGGTCATTCCTCGCTATGTCTAAAAATTCAAGAGTAAAATCTGACAACGATTTAATCAGTGTTTCCTTAAAAATGGCTTATCTGAAACGGGAGAACTGAGTCGAAGGATCTAAGCCCCGCGGAGTATAGATGGGGTGATGCCCGAAGGTCTCTTGACAGCAGGTTTCCCTCGTATCGTCCGCCCCCTTGCGGGTAATGCTATTAAGTTAAGCGGCAGAACGTTCTTGGCTCCCCATCGGGGGAGCTCCCCGA